>Ga0255368_10136_pt1 | contig 17788 bp, 19 predicted proteins | sample ANMaggSeSYBR01E6_FD_182094 | JGI IMG/M metagenome (GOLD analysis project Ga0255368, IMG submission 182094) | Sediment cell enrichment communities from methane seep in Santa Monica Basin, California, United Staets - ANME aggregate JGI... | ecosystem: Environmental > Aquatic > Marine > Cold seeps >...
TACTGTAGTATTGGACTCTACCAGTGCAGTATCATTGTAAAGTGACATTGTAAGACTGCTAACTCCAGAACCATCTGATGCCATGACATTACCCAGGATCCAGTCCTGACTGAAGCTACCTGATGGGGTCCCTTTCCCATGAACGATTGATGGTCCAGCAGTATCCAGAACTATTTCCCCTGTCTCTATGTAATTGATGTTACCTGCAAGGTCCCAAACACTTGCGTTTATCTGATAGGAGCCATCAGCAAGGCCTGTGAATTTGAAGGAATGAGGTGATACGCCTGAAACATTGGAGGCGACCAGACCACTGTTGTCGTACAGTTGGATGGCAGAACTGTCGATCCAGGCATCACTGAAACTGATGTTACCGAAGACCCATTCACTGCCGTAATTGCCTGTAACCGTGGTATCATCATTGAAGGTTATGAAAGGTGCAGTGTTGTCTATTGTTATCTCGACCACATCACTCGTACAGAGAAGTGAAATTGATTCATTCTCACATGCTTCCCATATGATGTTATAGACACCATCTGCGAACAACCTGCTGTCAAAACCAACAGACAGACTATCCTGCGGAAGGTTATCGTATCCATAATCATCTACCTTACCTGTAAGGTTACTCAAGCTGACATTGGATACAAAAGCATCTCCGTTACTGTCAGTTATAGAAGCATCTACAAAGAACATACCTAATATGCTGGCAGATGGTTCCGGTGAAATGATAGATACATGAGGTGCTGTATTAACTTCGACAGGATTACTCAAAAGATATGGATAACCACCATTCTAGGAACTAGACGCATCATTGCAAATGCTCCATACCGAAGTAAAATCCCAGCCAGAATATGTGGATCGTGCCTTCATTTCAGCAGTCGTTTTACCTGTACCTCTAACACCTGAATCTTGATCGGAGGTTTGGGTATCCCAGTAACTTTTTTTGACAGAACCACCAGAATTAATTCCAACAATGCCACCTACTTTACATGTATCTTCACTAGTCACTTTACCGTTGGCATAACTTTGTTCTATGCTTCCATAATTAATTCCAACAAGGCCACCTACTCGATCTTCACCAGTCACATTGCCATTACAATAGATACAACAATTCCTCTGATAGGTTTCAATAATGAGACTACTGGAGCAGGGAATTTAACTCAGGACTGGATCTTTTGTAATATCAGTTTCAGTGATAACCTAATCAACAGTTCTGCTATTTACCTGTACAATACAAGTGGTCTGGTAGACTCCAGCACTTCAGGTGTCTCACCTCATTCCTTCAACTTCACAGGTATCTCTGATGGCTTTTATCAGATGAATGCAAGCGTTTGGGATCTTGCAGGTAATGTAAATTACACCGAGACAAGAGCAATATTGCTTGATACAACTGATCCTGAAATAACATTTGATGCATCCACTCTGGAAGAAGGCAATCACTCACAGGACTGGATATTCGGTAATGTATCAGCATCAGACAATCTCGGAATAGCAAACATCACATTTTATCTGTACAACAGCACAGGTCTGTTCAATTCCACATCTTATTCAGGAAATGACCTGTCAGTGAACTTCACACCATTGCCATCAGGAATTTACTACCTGAATGCGAGCGTTGAAGACCTTGCAGGAAATATCGTGATGACGGATACGAAGATGTATGGTATCGATGCTATTGATATGGAACTAACTAATGTGGCTGTAGGATCTATGTCCGATGAATCTGCAACTATTACATGGGAAACGAACGAGAATGCAAACTCAACAGTTTACTATGGACTGGATGCAAATCTGACCCGGAATGCTTCAAAAGAAACGTTCATAGTAGACCATAGCATCACAATCGATAACCTCGGACAGAATACACTGTATTACTACAAGGTCGAAAGCTACGACATCTTCGGATTCAATAATTCATCTGTGATCGGTACTTTCACTACAGATATTAAAAAATCCACTAGTGGGGGTAGTGGCGGCGTTGGTGTTGGTTTCAACTATTACTCCAAAGAACCTCTGGAAAGATGATGTAGACTTTGTGGTCACAGAACTGGACACCGATATGAAATATGATTTAGAAGAGGAACTTCCATTAGAGATGGATTATACAATTGAAGTTGCAGAAAGCAAGGTAACAAGTTCGATGTGGCTTATTCCTTTGATCGCAGGAATACTGGGTATTTTCTTCTTCTTCATCTGGAAGAGAAGAAATGATGAAGATGAAGAAATGCAGTAAGGACAGATGTCCTTACTACTCTTTTTTTATTTATATGAGTGATATCATAAAAACTCTTTTTTGCTTTCATGATGCGGTGATATTATGGATCTGATAATGCTGTATTTCATCTTGAAAGCGACACCAAAACCAATCGATTTTAAGATGTAGGGAGCCTTTGAAGAAAACTATCATAGATTGGAAATAATATTCAAACTGGCAATGAGGCCATGCTCACATAAAGTCCCCAGATTCCACTGGCGATCATATCTACTGAAATTGCACCCAGGAGCAGACCGTGTAGCCTGGTAAGTACCAGCATCCCATTATATCCCACTTTTTTGTGTATTCTCCTGGAAAAGAGAAATGTTACCATGGCTACTGAATATGTTATTACTGCTGCGAGTACGATGAGCATTTTTTGCTGAAGCACTTCAGCAGTTTCTGTAAGAATTATGGCTGTTGTTATGGTGGCAGGACCTGCCAGGATAGGCATTGCAATTGGGAAGATCCAGATATCATCACGTTCATAGGATGCATCTATCTCTTTAGCGGTAATGCTTTGTCTTGAGGTCTTGGCATGCATCATATCAAAACCTACCACTAAAAGTAATAGTCCGCCGGCAACTTTTACTGAATCAAGACTTATCCCAAGAATATCAAGAATATTGGTCCCTGTGAGAATGAAAAATAAGGCAATAAAAAATGCCAATGTAACTGATTTTTTTGCAATTACGTTCTTTTCACTTAAGCTCAGGCCATTGGTTAACGTTATAAATGTGATTGCTCCGGTGATAGGGCTTACAATAACAAATAATGTGATAAAAGAATAAATGAAATAACCTACATAATCCATTCGCTAATGATAGTACTCCCTAGTTATAAAGAAGGCGATTGGAATATCTTTTTTATAGAAGTGTAAACTGAGCAGGGGCTAAAGCCAATTATATTCTTGCTCATGGTCATACTTTGCTTGATGCGAAATATTTGGAAGTAATTAATTCAGTCTTTGCTCCAGTAAAATAGATCTAAATCTGCTGACATATAATTATAAATATAATAATAACTCTATATGTGACTGGGAAATTCAATGGGTACACATAACAATCCACAAATCGTTGTTCGTGATATATTAATTATTTTAGTTTTAACCATAATTGTTGGGATTATCACTACAACTTTTAATCTATTTGAAAAAATCTTTTTTGAACTAAATGTATATGAGCAGTATGGGATATATGAATTATCTTTAGCAGGTATATTTTTAATAGCTTCTCTCTTTGTTTTTTCCTATCTCCTTTATCTTGAGATAAAAAGTGCATCTTTCAAATTAGCTGAATCTACTACTAATTTTCAGGATATTTTTGACAATTCCAATGGTTCAATAGTCATTTTTGAAGAGGATGGATCGATCGTAAATGCAAACATGACAACTTCATTAACAATGGGTTATAGCAAGGATGAGCTATTGAAAATGTCTATTCATGATCTGTATGTTTCTCCTCTAAATATAAAGGATCTCAATAATGGAAATGTTCAATCACATAACACATCTTTCATATTGGATACAGAGGCAATTCACAAAGACGGTTCTAGGATCCCTGTGGAAATGAGTAGTAGGGCATTCATCTATGATGGTCATCCCTGTGTGATTATAGATGCCAGGGACATTACCGAACGTAAGAACACTCAAATTGCGATAAATGCAAGGATACAAGCCGAAGAAGCTAATCAAATTAAATCAGATTTCATTGCAAAAATGAGCCATGAGCTACGTACACCTCTTAACTCTATCATCGGCTTCTCACAGTTTCTAAATACTAATCCTTTTGGTAATCTGAATGAAAAAGAGATCAAATATTCCGAAAATATCTTGAACAGTGGAATGCACTTATTGGAACTGATGAATGAAATTCTTGATCTCGCTAAGATCGAAAATGGGAAATCTTATCTTCAATATGAAAAGATAAGCTTGCCAATATTCTTTTTGGAAATCGAAGAGATGGTAAAACATCTGGCATACAAAAATAACATTCAAATCTGTAATCAAGCTCGTTATGAAAGCATTGAAATGTATGCTGACAGATTAAGGATGAGGCAAATATTGTATAATCTACTAAGCAATTCTTTGAAGTTCACACCTGAAAATGGCAGCATATAGATCAATGCTATTGGTAAGAATAATATGATGGAGATATCTGTATCTGATAATGGCATTGGTATTCCCAAAAATATGCATGATGAGATTTTTGAGAGCTTCAAACAGGCTGATCCTTCAATTACGAAAAAATATGGTGGCACAGGCTTAGGACTGACCCTGGTTAAGCAATACGTTGAGATGCATGGCGGAAATATATGGGTTGATAGTGAAGAGGGTGCAGGGAGCACTTTTACTTTCACAATACCTTCAAATTCTGACTTAGTAATGAATGGTTTTGATTTGTTTTAAAATATCTTCTACTACGAATTTCCCAAAATTATCTATATAAGTTATGTTTTTTGGAGCAGCCTATGGTTCTCGATCTGATATATGTGGTAGAAAAGCAGTATAAATGGCAGTGATCAGGGGCCTATATGGCGACCTCATCGGGCAATCATTGGGCGACCCTGCCCCATTATATTCTCCCCATCTCAGGTCGACCTTAAGGATTTACAAATGCCAAATAAACTTTGAATATTTATGGGCTTTCATACCCAATGGCGTTCTACCTTCTGATTCACTGCCTCACCGTACTTTTCATGGTACGGTAATAGATAATATGTTTTTAAACTATTAATTGATTTTGATATACAACCTGGTAACAAATAAGGATCTGACTTTGTCTAGGTCTTCTTTCCTAAAACCGAATGATCCTATATATATTTAATCATAATAGGGTCCATGTGTATGTTTCCAACAAAAAAAACAAGAATATGAATATATTCTGGTTAACAAGTACTTAATATTTTGATGTAGTTGTACAAGTAACTAAAAAGCAATACTAACTTTTAATAATCAAATAAGAGATGTTTTCCACGCGACAATAAAAGAAAGGACCTTACATAGAAATGTTCTAATTATTAAGAGGCTCAATGCAGGCAAAAAATGAAACACAGGTTCCACCAAAAACAGATGATCATGAAATTGGGACGATTCTTCACCATGTTGGTAATAGGAACATCCTGATCCTTGGGCTAATTGTTCTATTCATAGTTTCATGGTCAATTCTACTTTATTACCATCCTCCGGGAGAAATCGTCGAAAGGCTGGGAGTACGCAACGTTTACATTTTTGTCTTCCTGCTGGCTATGATCGGTGGAGTTTCCACATTAACCTCCACTACATTCTACACTGCTTTGATCGCAATATCTCTGGGAGGGGTAAATACGATCGGTATCGCATTAGTTGCAAGCCTGGGTCTTACTTTTGGAGATCTGGTGTTCTATTATCTGGGTACAAAAAGCAAACAATGTGTTAAGGGAAAATATGCAGGCACTATATTTCGCCTGACAAAATGGATGGAACAGATAGATGACAGAATAACCATGCTGCTGATCTTCTTTTACTCATTGACCCCTCTTCCAAGTGATGTGATCGCAATAGCCCTTGCAATAGCTGGATTTCCATTCAGGAAAATGATCGTTCCGTTGATTGTGGGTAATTTTACACTTATCTTTATGCTCGTGGAGATCTCGAAATTGGGATATAGTTTGATCTGAATGGGTTGAAAGTACTGACAAAACATTCATTCTGAATGCTCATACAAGGAAGGTTCCAGAGAAAGAGGTCTGAATGTCCTTGGATCCATGAAAAAAGAATTTTCACAGTAGCTGCACATAGTCTTAAGATCTGTCCCTTCAATAATTACTTTTTCTATCTCTTCCTGAGGTGTTATGTACTGCGTCATTTCCTCTCCGCAGTGAGGACATTTTATTTTCAGCCATTCCAGGTTGGTGAGTTGTCTTATGTCCTTTATGACCGCTCCCAGTGCATTTTCATAGTTATTCTTGTAAAAACGGATGGCTGGCATGTGGCTTATTAAAACCGGAAGTTTCTCTCCGTATTCTAACAACGGAATCATCAACTGATCCGTGCCCACAGCTAGGCCTATCTCCTGGTTCACTTTGGGTGACAATAATCCATCCATTGAGAGAATGACGATCACGCAGTCCGAATGACGAATACCAAAGCTGAGAAGTTCTGCCTCGGAGAGCGATTCGGTCTTTTTGAGCGAAGATGAAAAGCTTTCCAGGTTCACTGCCCACAATGCATCTTCCAGTTCCTGGGCCAGGCCTTTGTCCTTTTCAGAGTGGGAAATATATATTCTGTTTATCATGGCTATAAACCTCCAAATTTCCTCTGCTTTTTCCAAGAACATTACATGTAAGCAATGATCTCAGCTTTTAAAACAGAGGTCTTTACCCCATATCTGATATCTTGATCAATCTTTCTTATCCCGTGGCTTTTTGCTTGGCTCGGGATATGGAACGGGTTCAGGTGAAGGCTCTGGTTCCGGTTCCGGATTAGGCAGTGGCTCTGGCTGAAGTGATGAACTATTCTCTTCTTTTTGCAAATTATATACCCCCTATGGTCAATTAATAATTTGAGACCCTTTCTACTTAAGATTATACTTTAATATAAATGGGGCGATAGTATAGTTAGCTGTTTTCAAATATATTCAGAAATCCTACAATTAATTTCCTAAGTAAATGGCATCTCTCTTTATAGACATTGAGCTGGAGTCCTAACTTGTTCTGGATATCGATCCAAAGCCAATATCTCAAGCCATGATATGCCAATAAGGCAGAGTTTTTTCGACATCTCTACTCATCAAAATAATAAATTGTTGTGCGACATCTATAAATCTTACTCTTAGCAAACTATTTGCAATGTCTGATAGACAATTGCTTCCAGCCAATCAGCTGAAAGAAAAGCTTTCAGAACCTGCAATGGACATAAGGTATCTTCTCTCCAGAGGATATAAGAGAAAGAGTGCAATTACTTTTGTAAGCAACCATTACCTATTGACAGAACCGGAAAGGCATATACTCACAAGACTTGTTTTCTCACCTAAAAGAGCAGACCACCGCAACAAAAAGAAGCTCGGATGCTCTCAATTAAAAGGATGTGATGTCTTTGTTGACGGCTATAATGTCCTGATAACCATAGAGACTGCACTCAAAAATGAACCCCTATGGTTTGCAGATGATGGATTCCTGCGGGATACAAGTGGAATATTCAGTAATCACAAGATCACGGATGCTACTTGCATGGCAGTTGATGAGATGCTCTCAACACTCTCGATTTTGAAAGTAAGGTCCGCCAATATCCTTCTTGATTCCCAGATGAGCAACAGTGGAATACTTGCAGAGATTATCCGTAAAAGGTCCAAAGATCACACATTCAAAGCAGATACTAGGACCTCCAAACATGTAGATCACGATCTCAGGGAAGCGGGGAAGGATGCAGTAATAGCAACTGCTGATAGCGTAATAGTGGATAATGTTGACCAAGTGGTTGATATCACGGAATGCTGGTTGAAGCAGAATTCGAGATCAGTGATATCCTTCAGTTTGATTTCTCACATAAAGGACAGGTTCGAAAATTGAGATAATGTAGTTTTACAGTTGATAATAAAAATACAAATCAATTTATGCTAATAGCCCAATTAAAGCTATGGGCAATGGGATGGGTATAGATCTAATTTAGTTATTCTTTCGCAAGATCAAATTCTTACTCCTTACTCCTTACTCACAATAAGTGGGTTAGTTGGAAAAGATCCTTTGATATAGTTTTGAAATGAGGGGCTTATCATCTGTGGGGATAAGCATCAGTATTCGAAAGAAATGACATATCTCATGAATTTGGGACATTGTTATAGTCCATCTCAAACAGGGATGAGTGCGAAATATGACAATAGGGGAATTTTGGGGAACATTATGACACTCAAAGCAAGTGATAGAACGGTAGGTATTTTAGGTGGTATGGGATCTGAATCGACTGCATATTTTTTCTTGAAGGTGATCAAAAGCACTCCTGCCAGGAATGATCAGGGCCATTTAAGGATCATCGTAGATAATAATCCCAATATACCAGACCGTACACAAGCGATCCTTGGCCTGGGGGAAAGTCCTGTCTATGAAGCACAAAAAACTATCCGTAATTTAGAAAATGCTGGTGCACAGATCATAGCAATACCGTGTAATACTATGCATTATTTTTATTCTGAACTACAGAACAGCACAAAGATACCAATACTGAACATGATCTCAGAAACAGCATCCTATATTTCTAACGTATTTCCATATATTAAAAAAATAGGTTTATTGGCTACCACTGGGACACTGGAAACCCGACTATATCATAAAGCAATAAACGAGATCGAAGTATTAACTCCAGATGAAGAGCTACAAAAGAAGGTCATGAATTCAATTTATGGCGAACAAGGAATAAAAGCAGGCTACACATCTGGAAGTTCACGGGACGAGATCTTAGAAGTAATTGAATTGCTTATCGAACAGGGGGCAGAAGCCATAATACTTGGTTGCAGTGAACTTTCTTTGCTTTCGATTGAAGACGAAGTGTCTGTTCCATTGATACACCCTTCCCAGGTTTTAGCAGACGTTGTCATAAGAATGGCAAGGTCGGAGACATTATCCCAAATTGAAAATAAGGCCACAAAAAAGATGGTCGATCTTATATAATGACAATTCTATATGAAAGTCGATGTGCAGGGCTTATACCGACAATTCTATGTTGACAATAATTTTGAAAGGGATGATCTATTTAGATCCCTGAGGTCCAGATTCAACATTAATAAGGCACTCTATCCGGGAAGTTTTGTTCATATAACTCCTTCTTTTTTCATCTCTGAGGTCGTATATGTTGATAGTGATCAGCGAGCAAAGAAGTTCTTTGAACAAGAAAGTTCAGTTGCGGATATGATCTCAAAGAAAAAGACCTATGATACAGATCCTGTGTTCCATTTCATAGCATCCGATTATTCCCGAACCCTCGATCTTAAAGAAAATAGTTACGATCTACTCATTTCACAATATGCTGGTTTTGTTTCACAGGAATGTAAAAAATATCTGAGAACAGGTGGCATACTGCTTGCAAATAATAGTCACGGTGATGCCGGAATGGCATTCATAGATGATGATTACGAATTCATTGCTGCTGTTTATGTTAAAGGCGGTAGCTATCACATCACAGACAGGAACCTTGGGTCCTATTTCATTCCAAAGAAGCAGATACAGGTTACAAAAGAATACCTCGAGAAACTTGGGAAAGGAATAGGATACACAAAAACAGCAAATTCGTATATTTTCAGGCGAATTTCCTGAGATGTTGACCGTCCATACAGAAATTCGATCTTCATGCCATGTATAAGATCACAACAATGCAATGAACTGCTTGTATCTAAATGTGAAGACAAAAAAGCGATACAAATTTGTAATAATGAAATAAAAAATGGATCTCACATTATAAAAAAAAGATGATCGATAAATAAATATCAATCGATCTGAATATTTCGATACCAAATATTCATGCTTTCAATATTGCCAGATATATTGGTATTATTTACAAGTCTTCCACAATATTCATATCCGCATTTTGCAAACACAATATTCATTCCATAAGAACTGGCTCTTGCAATGGTGTATGCAGTTTTGATACCCTTTGCTTTCATTTCATCTTCCATTTTTCTAAGCAAATATGAAGATAATCCCTTTCCCCGGAATTCAGGCAATGTTGCAAAATCTGTCATTTCCACATTCGAGTGACCGTATTCTATTTCAGAAGAAGAGAGTGCAATAATTTTTTCTTCTTTGAAAGCTCCGAAATACACTACATTATCCTCTATTGTTTTTAAGAGGTAATCGGGATCGTGTATGGGAAAAGGATAGGTTTCAAATGTTTTTTTATATAGATCAGCCATCTGTGCAATATCATTTTTATCGCATATTCTGATCGAGTATTCAGATGGAACATTGGTCTGCTGATCGTTTCTTTTTGATAGAGCCGTCGTTACCACATTTTCATGCATTTCATTCAAACAGTCAATGCTTCTCTTATCATCAAGGAATTTGCTCATGATCACTGCATTTTCTTTCCCATCATAATATCGTGGGATGGCCGCTTCAAAAAGATAATTTCTATCACAAAGAAGTTCTTTGAAAGATTCCGGAACCTTTGTGAATATCTTTGAATAGCTTTCCTTTTTTGCAAGATCATCCAGTTTATCCAGAAGTGAATGCATATCTTCTGGATCTAATTTCATGAGGTATATGCGATCATTATACCTCCCATGCTGGATACTGGAGTTACCGATCTTCTCAATAGTATCCTTCAAGTCCTTCTCTCCATCCTCTCATTATCTTCAGGAACAAGACTTGTAGTGTCATCATAATCCGCAAGCAGTTTGGAAATGCCAATCCCCTTACACTCTGTAGCGTCATCAAGTTTAAGCTGTAGATCACACTTTTCACAATTTCGATCACAATATATCTGTTTGTATGACTCCGGCTCTTTGTAGGAGGTAATAACACCTTCATAATTACGAAGGATAACACGGTTTGTCGACCAGGAAATGATATAATTGGGCATAACCGGTATTTTGCCTCCTCCATGAGGGGCATCAATAACATAAGTAGGGACTGAAAACCCACTTGTATGGCCAATTAAATTTTCCATTATCTCTATTCCTTTGCCTATGGGTGTCCTGAAATGGGACAGACCTTCTGAAAGATCACATTGGTACAGATAATATGGACGAACACGATTTTGAACCAGCTTATGAACCAGCTTTTTTATAATTCTCTGGCAATCATTTACGCCTGCAAGCAGTACGGTTTGATTTCCAAGAGGAATGCCGGCATCTGCAAGTTTTTTAAGCGCTTGTCTGGATGAAAATGTCATTTCTCTGGGATGATTGAAATGTGTATTTAGCCAGATCGGATGATGCTTTTTCAAAACATCCACAAGTTCATCTGTAATCCGGTATGGAAGTACAACTGGCATCCTACTGCCAATACGAATTACTTCTACGTGAGGAATGCTATTGATTTCAGTAAGGATCCAATCCAGAAAATCATCAGACAACATTAAAGGATCTCCACCTGAAAGTAGTACATCCCTTATTTGTGGAGTGTTCCTAATGTACTCGATACCCTCGAGTATTTTCTCTTTTTCAGGTATGTAATCAATATCCCCGACTTTTCTCTTACGTGTGCAATGGCGGCAATACATGGAACAGACATTGCTTATGTGGAAAAGAACTCTATCAGGATATCTGTGAGTTATGCCTTCAACAGGGCTATCTGTATCTTCTGAAAGAGGATCTTCAAGTTCGTCCACTGATACAGTTAGTTCTTCCGGCGAAGGGAATGATTGTAGGAAAATAGGATCGTTTCTGAAATCATCAGAATCTATCAATGATAGGTAGTAAGGTGTGATAGACAACGGGAACTTTTCCAGCGTTTCTTTGAGCTTCTCTTTCTCAGTTAGCTCAAATTTTATTCCAAGCAGTCGCTCGAAAGTTTCTATATCCCTAATTGAATGTTTTAATTGCCAATTCCAATCTTTCCACTTATCCAGAAAGTCATCAGAATCTATCATTGTTGCTATTTCTTTTTGTTGCTTACTGTATTTTTCCATTGAAAAACCACGGGTAAAGTTTCGGCTTTAAAATAGTATCTATAATTTGCCATCCAAAATTAGCACAAAAAGCACATGGATCTTGAATCAGATAGATACTTCCAGTCACTTTTCATTGACTGTAGCCTATAAAATAAAAATACACCTACATTATTAGGTTGTGTATTTCATAAAATGAAGATAATATATGATATACTTGTCCCCCTTCATAGAAGAGACTAAAATTATATCTTATGTGAGGATTGGAATAAATATTTGCAAGTTCAATCGATTTATTGCGAAATCTCGGGTTTTTGACGCTACCCATAACTCTAGACTTGTTATGCTTAGTAGAAAAGAAATATAATGGCAGTGATCAGGGATCGAATTGCCGACCTTATCGGACAATTTTTGGGCGACCCTACCCCACTGAATTCTCCCCGTCTCAGGTCGACCTTAAGGATTTACAAATGCCAAATAAACTTTGAATATTTATGGGCCTTCACACCCAATGGCGTTCTACCTTCTGATTCACTGCCTCACCGTACTTTTCATGGTACGGTAATAGATAATATGTTTTAAAACTATTAATTGATTTTGATATACAACCTGGTAACAAAAAAGAATTTGACTTTGTCTAGATATTATTACCTAAAACCGAATTATCATATATATATTTAATCATAAAAAGTTTCATGAGCATGTTTTCAACAAAAAACATAAGGTGATGAATTTAACTTATTGGTATAACCAGTTTCACTTGTCTCAATCAAGATCGGAAATCTACTAACTTATTTCACATCAGGATCTTAGCCAGTATCGGAGCAAGGAAAACTGTAACCAATCCGGCAATGCCAATTGCCATCCCACTCATGGCTCCCTCGGTCTCTCCCATCTCAACGGCTTTGGTCGTACCGAGGGCATGGGACGAGGTTCCTATGGCAATTCCCACTGCCACTTTATCATTTATTCTGAACAACTTACATACCAAGGGACCCAGTAGAACACCTGCTATTCCTGTGAAGACTATGGCTGCAACAGTTATGGATGGCATACCTCCAAGCTGGCGGGATATCTCTATTCCGATGGGCGTTGTAACAGATTTTGGTATCATGGATAGGCTTAACAGCTCATCAAGCCCGAACATCCTGCACATGACTATTATGCTCACTATACCTGCTGCAGAGCCGACACTGATCCCTGCAAGTATTGGAATTACATTCTCCTTAAGGAGGCTAATCTTCTTATACAGGGGAACAGCCAGGATGACAGTAGCAGGCCCAAGGAAGAAAGAAATGTATTGCCCTCCTCTGTTGTAATCATCAAAGGTTATGTGTAAGCTCAGCAGAAGACCAATTATCATCAGCATGCTCAGTACCAGTGGGTTCAGTAGGAGGGAGCCTGTTTTTTTGTAGAGCAGGTTGCCTGCATAGAATGTTATTATGGATATCCCTATGCCAAAGACCGGCGATCTCACCAGATAGGGGACAAGTTCACTCAACAGATCGTCTCCTTTTGATCAGTATCTGTACCGTCATGCCGGTCACCACTGTAATGATGAAGGTCGAGATCACGGATATGAAAAGCAGGGCAGTCCATTTTCCTTCAAGTATGGAAAAACAGGTTATCAGTCCCACAGCTGCAGGTATGAAAAAAAATGAGAGATGCTTTAGCAGGAAGTTGCTTACATCTTCGATCATGGATAGTTTTAGGATACCAGTTAACAGAAGGACCAGTAATAGCATCATTCCCAGTATATTTCCGGGAATCGGAAGGTTGAGATAATTATGGAGGATATCTCCCATAAAGCATATAGAGAGAATTATAACTAACTGGATGATATACCTAATTGGGATCATTTTCGTTTTTTTGGAGGAAGGTCAGTAGCAAACAGTAGCATTTTCAGTCCATGAATGGGGATCCATGAACTGAATTAAATGCTCAATTACTGACTGCTTTTGGGCTTACCTGCGCCTCGACCCGAATTTCGACCTGAGTTCTTCTTGGAGGTAGTACTCTTAGCTGGGCCTCTATTGGTGTTCTCTGATCGTCCACCTTTATTTTTACTATCCTTATTAGCACTACTACTTCTACCGCCTTTACCTTCGCCTTTTTTGCCCCTGCCCCTTTTAGGCCCGGCGCTTCCGGTTCGTCCTCTCTGTTGCTTGGGAGCTGGCTTTGCTGCGTCCCCCGTGGCATTCTTCGCTTTTTCGGAATGGTAATTATGCTCAGCGACCTCGATCTCCATATCGGTGAGTTTTTCGATATCGCGAAGGAAATCCCTCTCATCTGCTGCACAGAATGAGTATGCTGTTCCTTCAGCTCCTGCCCTTGCTGTACGTCCTATGCGGTGTACGTAGCTTTCAGGGATATTTGGCAGGTCATAGTTTATTACGTGTGATATGTCTTCGATATCAATTCCTCGGGCAGCTATGTCTGTTGCGACCAGTACACGCAGTTGTCCAGACTTGAAATTCTGAAGCGTTTTTGTACGGTGGGTCTGGGACTTGCTTCCATGGATAGCACCCGCATTGATATTGCTCTTGTTAAGCATCTCAGTGACCTTATTGGCACGATGCTTTGTACGTGTGAATATGAGAACGCATTCCAGATGCTTGCCTCTTAATAAATGCAAAAGTAATTCGTTCTTGTTATCCGTATCCACGAAAAAGATGAACTGCTCTATGCGCTCAACAGTTGTCGCTTGCGGAGTAACCTCTACCTGTGCAGGATTGCTGAGCATCTTCCTGGCAAGTGCGGATATCTCCGGGGACATGGTGGCTGAATAGAAAAGGGACTGACGCTTTTTTGGCAGCATATCGACAATTTTGTTCACATCGTTGAGGAAACCCATATCAAGCATCCTGTCCGCTTCATCAAGGACAAAATACTCCACACTGGAAAGTCGAATATGGCCTTGTTGTATCAGGTCCAGCAGTCTGCCCGGGGTTGCTACAAGGCAATCCACACCCTTTGAGAGAGCTCTTACCTGTGGTGTCTGTCCAACTCCTCCGAATACAACTGTATGCTTGTAACGGGTGTATTTGCCATACGTGGCAAAACTATCCCCTATCTGTGCTGCAAGTTCCCTTGTGGGCGCAAGCACAAGCACTCGCGGACTTCTTGGCTTCACTGTCTTGTGGGATGCAGACATATTCTGGAGAATAGGTAATATGAATGCAGCTGTCTTGCCTGTACCTGTCTGAGCGATACCGATCATGTCCCTACCATCCAATAGATGGGGGATGGATAGCTCCTGTATCGGAGTAGGTGTTGTATATCCTTCTTCGGTTAATGCCCGCTGAAGCGGGAATATTAAATTTAAATTATCAAATGACACGTTATACCTCTGGTTATAATGTAAAAATCGTTGGAATTTATCTGACCCATCTTATTGATAAGAGATAATCTTGGTGGTTAATGAGCCAAGATATATAATTAATTCTTTACAGTAAAGGTGAAAATGAGGCATTTTTCATGTTCTTTAGTTTTTGAAGTCCTGTTATTCCTCACACTGATCGGAATATTGGGGGTCAAGAGAAATTCAATACTTTTTTAATATTGTCCTTTGAAATGAGGAATTATCCTGTGAACCCGTTCTTGATATTCCCTGTATTCATCACCAAACCGTGCCACAAGTCTTCTTTCCACATGCAGGGACCCCAGATACACGTATAGGGTGGAAAAAATGTATATTACGAGCAGATTGACGGTCATAAAGGGAGTCAGCCATATAATGATCAATCCTGAGAGCAGGAAGGGATCCCTTATGAATCGGAAAATGCCCTGAATATTCAGGGAACCTGCTTCAGGAGTATTTGGTGCAGATAGCTGTGCACGTATCTTGAATCTGTGAGGCGCATCCAGCAGACCTCTGGCACCGATGAGTGCACCGATCAACTGTCCACCCACCATGAACCAGCGCCAGGGAGATGGTATTATGTAGAGTATCGGTCCCGGATATTTGTAGATCAGATACACGAGTGGTAATACTGTTAGCACTGAGATCAGGCTGTATGCTAGCATATAATATTTTTCTGACCTGGAACCCATTACCCGCAAGATCATGCCTTTAAAAGGTAGGCTTGCGGTAAGGCTATGAATAACTGCAAATGCTATCAGGCAAAGAACAAGGATGATCGTGGATGAAACCAATTCCAATACTCTCCATTTTCTAATTTTAATTGTTCTAATATTTGTGACTTTATGGGGCAGTCAGATCTTCAGTTGTCAAAGAATTCTCTAAATGTTCCCTCAATAATATCTAAATATATTACTTTATACTCCTTGGTAAACATTAGAAGTTCACGTAATATAAAGCAAACCACTAAAATATCGAAGATAATTTTGTGAGTGTCCTCCGGAATTTGATGATGTGCCCTGCTCTTTCGAATCATACATTACCGTCCCCTGATCTCAAAACAACAGGAACGAGTCCATTGTATTCAGCAGCCGTCATTATCCAGACAATACCATCATAGATCCATCCATGAAAAAAGGTTAAAGAAATAAATACTAAACGTGCGTTTCCTTCAAATTTCTCTGACATGATCTTTGTTCTATGAGAAAATAAGAGTATCGATGTAAATATTCTGACTACTGGTTATGTCAATAATATATCCAATATTAATTATATATATGGGGTTTTCAGAGACAACATATATTAGCTAATCGAATGTATATTCTATTGGGGGTTTTAAAAATGTGGAGTTATTCAAAAATTGACACCGAAAATCTGAAAGCTATCAATGAGCTGGAAAGTAAATTAGGTATAGCCTTAATTGCTTTTTCAGATGAGAAGATCGAGTATGCAAACTTAAATGAAGACGCTGCTAAAGAAGTAAAGGATCTGGAAAAGAAACTGGGTCTTTCACTGCTTGCACTTAAAGCATAATAAAATAGTGGATTGCAATATTTTGCACCCACTACCTTTTTTTCAATTTTAATGATTCCTACGTTAAAGTGATGAAAATACCTTTGTTCATTGTTCAGATGATCAGCAAGATCGTCAATGCTACAGATCCCGCCCGAAAATAATGTAAGTATATTTCCTGGATAGCACATTTTCTACTATGAAAATCTAATGCATGGGGCATGTTCAGTATGTTCAACGTACTGCATTATTGTTCTGTTCAATGGTTTGAAGTGATGGGAAAACAGTTTCAATAACTATTTATTTTAAGATTAGCCTAAATTATATTGAGGGGGACATATGAGAATCCAATAGATCGTGGGGGTCTGTATTTGAATCTTTTTACTATATCTACATATTAGATCTTCTGGAAGGTATTTTATGGATAATGAAATAAGATCAAAACGTCCGAGGGACATATTCAATGAATTGAAATGGAAGGATGGCATGGATATAAAAGAATGTAGCATTGAGTATATCCATAGGGGTGTGCCTGGTAATACAAAAACGGTTTCAGGAGAGGATATCGTAGGTATTGGGCACTTATTCTTCACGCTTTTTCCAGATACTATGATACCATATCATAGGATACTTCTGATCAAGTACAAAGGGGAAAACGTATACGTAAAGGCTGAACCCGAACATGTTTGATCTGTAAACTTTTCTATAACTAATCCATTCACAAATACAATCGTTCGCTAATTTCAGTTCAAACTCGTATAAATACCATCATATGATACATTTGTATGTGGTTAATTCAAAAAAGAATCTAACTCAAACTCCAAAAATAATTTTGGTGTCCAGATCGGGCACCATTTAATTTCATCTTCATCTAACGGCAGATTGCTTATTTTGCTACTACGCTAACCATATCAATGAACGCATCTTCATTGTAGCGAGACATCTTTCCTCTGAATTGGATATTGAGTCTGTTTATGTCGGTTACTTCAATGCTCTCCTCGTGCCAGGTGTTTTCAGTGTCAACATTTCCTCTTAATATTGCCTTTTCAGTCCAAGTATTTCCTCCATCTGTGGAAACATCAAATGC
>Ga0255368_10140_pt1 | contig 17526 bp, 5 predicted proteins | sample ANMaggSeSYBR01E6_FD_182094 | JGI IMG/M metagenome (GOLD analysis project Ga0255368, IMG submission 182094) | Sediment cell enrichment communities from methane seep in Santa Monica Basin, California, United Staets - ANME aggregate JGI... | ecosystem: Environmental > Aquatic > Marine > Cold seeps >...
TTACTATATTTAAATGTTCTCTAATTTAACCCGTTGCTGAGCCGAAAGTCATGTATTATCACATGACTTCATATTTTGGAGAAAAACTATACCTCAAATAATCATTCGCACTCATCATGATCCAATATCCTTTCCCTGGTTCCATAATTTCCAGATCATTCCCAAAAGGTGCAAGCGGGTCATACTTTTTCCAGTGATCTGCAGTGTCGCTGGCATCATATGCCCAAACGATACTATAATTACCGCTTATTGAAGATAGGGCACCAGTTATTGTCTGTGGATTTAGCGAATTGTACCCTATTAAGTTCCAACCACTCCATAATTCAATATCAGTGGGTTCTGGCATCATTCCACTGATATTAAGTATATCATCAGAGTTCATCATTATCCAGTAGCCCTTGCCAGGTTCCATAGTTGTCAGGTCGTTTCCGAAGGGTGTTGCAGGATCGTACTTCTTCCAGTGGTCTGTTGTGTCGCTGGCATTGTAGGCCCAAACGATACTATAATTGCCACTGACTGGACAAAGTATAGAAGTAATACTGGTATCTTCGGACATCAAAGGTAAAGATATCAGGTTCCAGCCAGTGTATAGATTAAGAGTTGTACCTGATGCTGGTAGTGTTGATGCAGTATCGTTGACCCAAGTAAGGTTTATGTTTCCATTGATATCTACGGTGCGTGTGCTGAGTTCGTATGATGTATCCGGGAGCAGTCCTGTGATATTGTAGTAGTTCTGCGGCGCCGGGATGTTGGTGAGGAAGGTGCTGTTGAGGTAGAGTTCGGTGTGGTTGAAGTCGGGGTCGGGCGGGTTGGTCCAGGTGAAGTTAATCCAGGTCTGTCCCTCCATATGCTGCAGATTGGACATACCTTCAGGTGGTGTGGTGTCAACTGTGAACCAGACCGTGGTCGAATTCATGTTTCCAGCAGTGTTATTTGCATAAACAGTAAGGGTATGCAGACCATCGTTAAGGCCGATCAAAGTTATGTTTCCGTCAAGTGTGATATTAGCCGACCCATCGAGTGAATAACCCTGCCACACGATTGGCTCATTTACCGAGTAGTTCAGATCAACTGAATTTGTGTTGTACATGTTGTCGTGTATAGGTAAGGTTATTGTAATAATAAGAGGTTGGACTATATGAATATCTATAATCACATCAGGTTCTTCAGGTGCGTCTTCAATATGTCCTACAAGATCTTCTGCGACACTGTAGAAAGCATAGGTATGACCCGCCAATCCGTTAACAATAGTCTCGTTCACAGCAATATGATTCAACCACGGCTGATAGTTCCCACCATCCATTGAAGCATAAATCGTATAACCCAAGATACCCGAGCCTCCGGCATCATCCATTCCATTTATGTTAAGGTGAATCTCGGTTTGATTCACCAGCGAGGCAGTGACGCTGCTGGAAGGTTTGCCTGCATCGATGGTATTCGTCCATGGACCCTCCTTTGGTGCCGGGTTCGTGGGTCCCACACCGTCAAAGTTCACCCAGGCCTGGTTCCTGACCTCGGTTCCTGTTGGCAAACCGGACACTGCATCAGCTGCAAAGCAGACCCACCCTATCTCATACCAGCTCTCTGTGATCGGCGGCAGGAATCCTGCCATCGGGTCCTCCGGGGTTTCCCAGGTTGCGGGATCTAAGGAACGGTAGGTCACGTTAATGCGGCCGGTATCCGGGTCGAGTATGCCTTCGATATTGACTATCAGGTTCATCTCCGGTTGAGTATCAATATCGATGTTGAAGTATTGACAGGGCTCCAGCGGGATCGTCCAGTTTAGGAATCCGATCTCTGTGAAGTGGAAGGTACTATGGTTGAGGGTCGTTTCGAGGTCGTCATAGATATAGACATCGCAGGCGGGCGCTGTTGTATTTTCATGGTTCCAGAAATCTACACGATAGTGGAACTGCTGGTTGGGGGGGACAAAACGGTTGGATTCATTGGAAGGCGTGTCAGGCAGGTCGAAGCCTGCGGGACCGTATTTGTCTTCTGGGGTTGTGGAACCTTTGGGGAAAATTGGTTTTTTCTTTTGTTCATATAAATCAAAATATCCAGGTGGTACTCCATATTTTTCCTCATCGACCTTATCTAAACTACTATAACCATGGATACCTCGTTTTGGAAGATCTTTGAAAGCTATTATTGTAATTTCAGGGTCCTGTTCTGCCCATTTTCCCAAATAAGCCATATGTCCCAATCCAATTGGGGCAATACTTGGGTATGTTAAACTGGGGTTATAATCGACTATATTATAAAGTATATCCATAATAAAATTTCCAACATTTACTATAAAAATCCAAAATCGTAACCCCTGTGGATCAATATATTTCATAGGATTATTGATTACATAGACATATTGGTTTTTCCCGTAAATCAATATTGGATCATCACTTGAAAATCTTCCTAATTCCGGCAGATAATACCTCATTCTCATATATTGAATGCCATTTACATCATCCATCACACCATATTCCCCAACATATGTGAAAGGATTTCGAATACTCTCATCTTTTTTAATGTACTCACCAAACGGCGCATATAGATATTCATTCACTATATCTCCATTTTCATTAGTAATTTCCATTGTGTGACCTGTTGGATTGAAATGGTAGAAATATTCATCCCCTGAAGCATCAATTTGAGAGATCAAACCAAATCCATGAATATACCTGGCAGTAAGATTGCCATTCCCATCATATTCTGCCAGCACATCTCCCAAACCCGATGGATCAATAAAATACCAGTGATCTGTGCCGTTATGCACCATGCTGATTCTGTTACCGAGTGCATCATAGTTGTATTGCCATGCCCCCTCTGGAGTTGTGACCCCCACAAGCCTGTTCTCAAAATTATATTCATATAATGTAGTCTCACCATCAGTTGTTTCGGAAATCAAGTTTCCGTTTTGATCATACTCATAAGTGGTTGAACCAACCAAAGTATACTGGTTCATATTATTTGTTGTGTAAGATGTAGTTACCCCATCATCAACAACAGATATTCTGTTTCCTGCTTCATCATAAGAATATGAGACAGAACTGCCATCCGGATATGTCACACTGATTAACTGACCAATACGGTCATATCCAAACTGCGATACACCTTCCAGGGTCTCGATCACGATTGGATTACCATTTTGGTCGTAAGTATAATCGAACCGCGAAAGCACAGACCCCGTAGAATTATAGTTCACGAGATGAAGTATCTGACCGGCAGCATCATATTCATAGGTCGTGTAATCATCGTTTCCGAGAGTCTTTCTACTAAGTGCCCCCAGTGCATTGTATTCGTACTGGACAATAGGTGCACCCGTTCCATCAGAAAGACGGATGAGCTGTCCAACTACGTTATATTCGTAATTGAGCATATTGTTATCCTGATCTCTCCGCTGAACGAGCCATCCGGCATCATTATAATTGTAGTTAAGCCAGTGCCCGCCTGGATATGATATATGTGTCAACTGGTTGCGGAGATTACAGGTCATCGAAATGGTGCCTGTCTGGTCCGCTGCTGTTAGCATATTGCCTGTATTGTCATAGGTGTAAGTAGTCCATGTTCCATCCGGGTAGTCTTTGCGGGTAATTTGACCCCGTTGATTATAGGTATAGGAGATATCATCCCCCTTTCTGGTAGTAACAGTGATAGGATTGCCAGTTTGGTCATATGTTATATCTTCCTTTGTGGAATCCGGATAAGTGATCTGATCGACATTTCCATTATCATCGTAGTCAAAGTCGATCTGGTTATCTCTGGCATCCATAACCCATGAGATTTTGTCAAAAGCCGGATTGTACCCGATAGTGACTTCATGGTTCAGGGGATTTCTTATGCAGACCGGGTTTTCATTATCATCATATTCAAAATTATATGTACCCCCCTTTGGGTCAGTTAATACTACAAGATTATGATCTATATCATAGTCATAGTGTATGATATTTCCAAGCGGGTTCTTATCCCATTGTATCTGTCCAAAATCATTCAATTGTTTTGTGGTTGAACTACCTGTGGAATCTATGAATGTGGTAGTTCTATTGCTAACATCATATGAAACTTGAACAGGATACTTATCACCATTAAGATAGGTTTTTGTAAGCCTGGCATCCCCATCATAATTCATATGGAGTTGTGTGCCGCCAGGATTGGTGATTGACAGAAGTGCATAGGACGGTGATGGCGGTGGCCCGGTCATGATCACCTTTCGTAAGTACAGGTAATCCTCTAAATCAGTATACTCATATTCGGTAACTGATCCATCAGGACCTGTAACTGATGTGAGCAGATCTCCTGATGAATCATAAGTGTAAAGGACTATCTGTCCGGCATGGTCTATTAAACGGCTGATCCGTCCGTCACCATTATAGTTAAGAGTGAAATTCCCACCACAGGAATGCTGAATTCTTACTAACTGATTCTGGATATTGTAATACATTGATATCTGGTTTTCATTCATATCAGTGATAGAATCAAGCAGCATGTCAGAACGGAATTTAATAGTATGAGAACCTGTTTCATTGATAAAATAAGTGCCATTGGGATTATATTGTAATGTCGATGTTTTGGGGCCTTGCAATGATGAATATGTGTTAGTGCCGTTATTCTTAAAAGTAATAAGATAGCTACCCCCATCTTTAACTGCAATATTCCCATCACAGAGTTTTTCAAGCCGCATACCATAGGAATGGACCCAGCCGTACCCGAAAGGTCCGAGGTACGAGGAATAACTATTAGGATATGCCCTGCTCAATGCAAGCGGAGTACCCGGCGTGGGGCAGAACGAATCGATTGTACTTGAAAAGGATGGTGGTGTGAAGACAGGGTCTGTGGTGATCGGAGAGACTAAGAGGGAGAACTGGCTATAATCGACTGAACTGATCTTAAATGGGATGGAATTTGAATATCCGGCAGGTAATATTTCCGGACATTGTGACGGTCCAATTCCCAGCACAGTTACTGCCCCGTTCATCTGGTGCCATTCGGATGAGTCGATACTTACTGAGACCTTTGATGAAGGCGGGGTGATTGATAATGCAAAGAGCGGAGCGGGCATATCAAGTGTACCGCGATTGCCATATTTAAGGAAATAGGTTGCAGGTCTACCTATTCGTATCTTCTCACGCCCAACGATCTCGAACCACAGTTCTGCTTTCCCGCCTTCTTCGAGAATGAATGGAACTGGTGCAGTTGCGTTCCATCCATCCGGATTGGTCACAATAAGATTATATTCTCCAGGGTCTTTGTTAACAAAGTTGAATGTTGCTAATAATGATGTTGAATTCAGTTCCCTATCCACTTCCACGGCATTGATCGTTTCTTTTCCTGGTTGAAACAGTGATACCGTTGCATTCGAATCTAACCATGCACCCTGTATTTCTACGCTTACCAGACCAGTATTTCCTCCCCGTTTCGGGGTAAAGCTTGTTATTATCGGAAGGTAGTTTAGTGGCGGTTCGAATTGCTTAGAGATAGCTGCCCTGATGAGAACATCTCTTGACTGGTCTGTTTTATCTCCGACACGATTAAAAACCCATGCAGAATCATAGAACTCAACAATATAGGTGCCATAAAGTGGGTTTGGAATTTCAAGAGATGTGTATCTTTCCTCTCCTTCCATAGGACTGACCCAATGATCTGAACTCTCATACACTTCATAATAAATATCAAAATGGCTGCCAAGACCTACTCCTTCACCTTCAAAAAAGAGATAATCCTGATTTATAGGGACATCTATCTGGTACCAGACCGATCCGCTACTGTGGATTGTGTCTACTGTCCACTCTCCTAATGGTAACTCAGGGAGAGCTGTCCATACTGTGAGAATAGCATTTCCTGCCTTACCTGTAATGTTAACCGTATATACCCCTGGTTCAGGATCAACAATCTGTATCATGAGGTCACGATAGCCACCCTTGCTTGCGATTACTTCTCCATTGTATAGGATAGATAATTTCCCATGCCAATGGAGCGTAGTTTGCTGAAGTGTTATAAAAAGATTATCTGTTTCATGAACTTCGATGTCATATGAACACGTGACTCCTCCCTCTATAGCACATTCAGTATCGATAAAAATAGCCCCCTGTAGCACTGCTGCAATCTCAATACTATCGTTAAATACGCGTTCGGAATTATCAGGCCATATTACCGCTAAATCATAGGTTCCGAGTGCATTAGTTGTGAGATCAAAGTAAGCGATATAGGTGGTTGGAGATGCGTAGACAAGCGATTGAGCAGGAATGGTGGTAGTATTCTTCCGCAACTCAACTCGCATATCATTGGTAAAACCAAAACCATAAATATGAATCCATGCATGTGAATTGTTAATTACTGTTCCAGGATAAAAATTCGAAATATATTGTTCCCCGAGAGATGGGGTGATGCTATATTCAAGATGATCAGGGTTGTCCTTTGCATGGATGCCAATATAATATGTTCCACTCTTTGTTGGTGAAATAAGAAGATCATATATCCCCTGTGGATTTTTTTCTTTCTGAATGTAATCAAAGTCAGTTTCCGTGGGTATACCTTCTAATGATCCATAAACTTCGATCTCACCAGTTGAAACATATGGTTCTACTTGAATCAGCAGATTTTCACCTTCCAATACTGTTAGGTAAAAGAAATCCCATGAATTTGATGAGACATTTCCACTTAAAGTCTGATCAATAAATAGGGGAACTGGTCTTTTTACTTCAAGTGAAACATTATAATAACCAGTATTTACCCATAATCTATCTCCTGCCAACAAAGTATAGGTTCCATCATTAAAAATTATCGTTTTCAATTGATCACTTCCCTCTTCAATCATTGTTCCGTTAGTTGAAAATAATTGAAGTTTGGGCCTGAGAGGATTGTTTGCCTCCATTTGTGCATCAATCTGGTCTCCTTTTTGAGCTGAAAAGGTATATGCATCCATCTCAGCAGGTTTTTCGATATTACCTGTAATTGTCTCACCAAATGCAATGGATGTTGCATTGACCGGGTTGCAGGTACTCTGTAGAAAAACACCGTAGTTTCCGAAATAATAAGATCCATGAGATTCCCCGGCAAGGAGAATATAATTCCCTGAAGTCGGGATGAGTGTAAGTATTTGGTGATAACCCATTTCTATCAACGATCCATTTGGATTAAACAATTTGATTTCAGGATTACTATTCCAATCTGCCCCGATTCGTGAAATTATCCTATCTCCAGCCTGGGCTGAGAAGGTGTATGTGTCCATCTTAGCCATTTGAGTAATAGTACCTGCAATAGTGTCACCAATTCCAATACACGTTGTATTTACAGGATTGTTTGTTCTCTGAATAAACACACCATAGTCTCCGATATCATCGCCAGAACGATCTCCTGCAAGAAAAGTATACGTCCCATTATCCGGAAGTACTGCTAAGAAATCCTCGTAATGAAAACCTAACCTATGAATCCATGTTCCATCTGGTGAGTATAACCAGAGATCAATATCCAGTTGATCGCTCCCCATCCGGACGAGAATCGAATCGTTTTTCCGGCCAGAAAAAACATACGTATCATAATGGGCTGGTTGTGAAATGTTTCCTTCAATAGATTCGCTAAATTCAATTGGTGTTGCATTTTTGGGATTGTTAGTTCGCTGCAGAAACACTTCATAATTACCAATATGTGATAGCTGAATATCTCCTGCTAAAAGGGTATATACTCCTGATTCGGGAAGTTGTGGAGCAGGGTAAAATCTGTACTGCGCATCTTCTAACAACGTACCGTTCGGTGCATATAACTGAAGATTTGAATTGAGAGGATTATGTGGCATCCGGGCGAAAATACAATCTCCAGCTTCTCCTGTGAATGTATAAGCAGCCATTTCTGCACTATGATTGATGATTCCCGAGACTGTTTCACCGAATTGGATAGGTGTTGAATTCACCGGATTGTTTGTTCGCTGTAAATATACACAATACTCTCCAGTTTTTTCTCCGGTAGAATCACTTGCCAGAAGGATGTATGTACCATTGTATTGGAGAGGTGTAATTATTTCTGCATAAGAACTGGCTTTCTTGATCAAGTCTCCATTAGGTGATATTAAATGTAGTTTTTCAGTGATTGCATTGTGATCCATTCGTGCAATGATATGATCACCAGCCAGTGCCTGGAATGTGTAGGTATCAATCTCGGCTAAGTAGCTGATATTTTCCTGTTGGGTCTCACCGAATTCAATGGATGTAGCATTATTCGGATTGTTAATTCTCTGCAGGTATATCCAATAATTACCTGTATAATAACTCTTTGTACCTCCAATAAGCGTGTAATTTCCGGTATCTGTAAGTGTTGCCGTGATTTCCTTTCCGTAGTCCCCCCCTATGTCTTCCTTTATTAATGTTCCATTCGGTGCGTACAATCTGAGATTTTCATGAGAAAAATTCGATCTGAGAAGAGCAAATATCTTATCTCCTGCTTGTGCTGAGAATGTATATGTATCGAATTCAGCCATTTGTGTGATGTTGGCAATAACCGTATCACCAAATTCAAGATTTTGTGCATTTATCGGGTTGGAGAGTCTCTGCAAGTATATTCCATATTCCATGTTTTTCTTTCCGTTACTCTCCCCGGATAGAATGGTATAAGTACCATATTCAATAATTTCAACTGTGATTTCAGAATAATAAGAAATCACTTTTTCAATCAATGTCCCGTTAGGTGCGTATAATTGTAATTCAGATTTATTCGGATATTTTGCGCTCATGCGAGTAAAAACAGAATCACCTTTCTCTGCGGTAAATGTGTAAGTGTTCATCCCACCGTGATGCGTGATATTTCCTTTTAGAGTATCTCCAAATCCGATGGGAGTTACATTTACTGGATTGCTGGTCCTTTGTAAAAAAATACCATATTCTCCAATATCATTACTACTATAATCCCCAACAAGCAAAGTGTAGTTTCCAGTTTCCGGGATCATTTCGGTTAATTCACAGACATATTGACCTGATTTCGTCCCAATCAATGTTCCGTTTGGGGCATATAATTTAATAGCAGGATGATTAAACCAACTTGATCCCATTCTGGCAATTATAGAATCCCCAACTTCCGCTGAGAATATATACGTATCCATCTCAACAAGTTGTGAGATATTGCCTGTAATTGTCTCACCGAATCCAAGAGGGGTTGCATTCACCGGATTGTTGATTTTCTGCAGGAAAACACCATAGTCCCCTGTATCATCTCCATTTTTATCGCTAGCCAGAAGGGTGTATATTCCAGTATCTACAAGTGTTATTTCTAATGTGCATGTTCTAGAACCATAATCTTCCTCGATCAATGTTCCATTTGGGGCATATAACTGGAGTTGTGCAAAATTTATCCAGCTCGATCCCATGTGGGCAATAATCTGATCCCCAGCCTGCGCTGAGAATGTGTAATTGTCCATCTCGCCCGGAACATCAATAGTTCCTGCGATGGTCTCACCAAAATTAAGAGGTGTAGCATTGCCCAGATTGTTAGTACTCTGCAGAAAAACACCGTACTTGCCGGTATCATCGCCAATCAGCGTGAGCCGTTTGCCCACATCCATATTCTCAACATACGTCCCGCTCCATACATCAATCGTATCCCCCACGCTTGCTGCAGCCACTGCTGCCTGTATGCTCGTGAAATCCGCGCCGCCACTATCATCAACAGTGATCACAGCAGCCGCGCCTACTCCTGGACTCATGACGCACACAACAACAGCAAGGAACACCAGCATCAATAACTTTCGTAGTATCATATCCACACCGCCATCTGTCTATTTACACAACCCCCGCTGCCATCTACTCTCAGAACCGCCGCGTCCGCCGTTGCCGCACAAATGCCAGCCAGCAGCATCGATATCCAGCTGTGAATTATGCTATTCCCGCTACTTCGTACATTCTTTGCAAGAATATACTTTACACTATCACAGTAATTATTTTTCATCTTGCATCCCACACTGGAATTATATCTCTAAAATATCATCAGTAGTCATCATGATCCAGTAGCCTTTGCCAGGTTCCATATTTGCCAGATCGTTCCCGAAAGGTGTATTAGGATCATATTTCTTCCAGTAATCAGTCGAATCGCTTGCATTATATGCCCAAATGATACTGTAATTTCCATTGATTGAAGAGAGGGCATCGGTTATTGTTTGTGGATTTAGCGAATTGTACCCTATTAAGTTCCAACCACTCCATAATTCAATATCAGCGGGTTCTGGCATAGTTCCACTGTTGGGTAGTGTGTCATCAGAGGTCATCATTATCCAGTATCCTTTTCCGGGTTCCATAGTTGTCAGGTCGTTTCCGAAGGGTGTTGAAGGATCGTACTTCTTCCAGTGATCAGCTGTGTCGCTGGCATTGTAGGTCCAGATAATACTATAATTACCACTAATTGGAGATAGTACCGAATTAACATTGGGATCATCGGGCATCAAAGGTAACGATATCAGGTTCCAGCCTGAATTTAGTTTGATTAATATATTCTGTGCTGTTCTTGATACACTCGGTGCACCCGGGTCTACGATCTCTCCGTTCGCGGTCAGATCATCATCACCCAGTCCTCCATCTGTTAGCTGTATTTTTATACTTATATTATCAGAGCTGATCTCCATTGGTATCTCATACCAGTGTGGAGTGGGATCACTGATAGTCCTGCCAAACTTCCAATACTTGGCGTCAGGTGGTAATTCCTGTGGGAGTTCTATTGAGATATTAATAGTCTGCCCGATATCGAGATTTGATATGTTAAATGAGAATACCCCAAATGGGAATTCAATTTCTGGATTTGGTGGGAGTGATGATTCATCTACAGTCGATGCTTCATCAATAAAGCCTTCTGGAGTAGATAATCTTGCAATCCCATTTTGTGTATCTATAAGTTGATCTTCAACTGCGGTTGCAGTACTGAAACTTCCGTAATATGTGTCTGCAGGTAATAGATTGCTAGCTAAGTCTTTAAATCCAAGCACATGTGTGGATGGATTTAACACCCAGCTGATTGTGGTATTAACTGGGAGATCTCTATCAAAGGTAAATGAGATGGTTTTTTGGTCTGAAATCCAATCTATGGATATATTATTAGTATAATTGTCATTTAAACCCCACCATGTAACAGATACATCCGGTTGCATTGACTCATTAAACGTGAATGATACTGTCGGTTGAGTTATCGGAACATTAACTTCACCATTTGTAGGTGAATTGAAAATAAGATTAGGAGAAGTAGTATCCAGAGTGGTATCAGGTGCAGTAAGTGGCAGATAATCTATATTATCGGAAGCCAGCATATAACTAGAATCACATATCCCGTCCATATCCACATCGGTGCAGATCTGACTAAAGCCTGTTCCATCAGGTTTTGCCCAGAAGTTGCCGCCCAAGTATGGTCCGCCGATGATGTTTGTTCCTTCTGTTTTTGTGGTGTTCCAGATATTGTTGGTATTGTTTACATCATCGTATGCATTGTTCGTGTTGTCAAAATAGTTGTTGTGGATGCAGTTATTGTCAGACCCCCCGTACATATCTTTGACAAGATAGATGCCATATTCACCATTGCCTGATATGATATTGGTCTTCAGTTCGTTATTGCGGGAACACCATAGATAGGTACCGTATTGAGAATTGTTTGATACATTGTTATTGACCACCGTGTTCTCGTTGGAAACCCTGTTCAAAACGATGCCAGCATAAATGTTCGAGTTTGCAGTATTATTGCACAGCATGTTATCAACGCATTCTGAAAGATAGATGCCGGATCTATCATTCGAATTTGCATCGTTATTGCTCACCATATTGTGGGCACAAGCCCATAGAAGGATGCCATCATGCCCGTTGTCCAATGCAGTATTATTGTTCACTGTGTTGTTGTGGGATCCATCCAACCTGATGCCTTGTTCAGAATTGTTCGATGCTATATTATTAGCCACTGTATTGACGTTCGAATGATGCAGGCGGATGCCATGATGGGTGTACGACAAAGTGTTATTGGAGAGTGTGTTGTTAGTGGATAAACCAAGAGACATGCCGTCGCAGCTAATATACTTTACAGTGTTACCTTTCAACGTGTTGTTGCTGGAAGAATCCAAAGTAATTCCGCCGATGTTGTGTGAAATAGTGTTAGCTTCCAGTGTGTTGTTGTCGGAATTCTCAAGATGGATGCCGTATCTATTGTTCGATACATTATTATTGCTGATATTGTTATTCTGAACTCCGGCGAGATATATTCCAGATTTATATTGGTTTGCATCTCTTATGGTGAACCCGCTGATAGTAACGCTATCTGCTGTCAAGTTGAAGACATGATCACCTGAATCTGCCGCCTGAACAATCGTATCCGCGGGATTTCCAGAGGTTGATTTGATCATCAAAGATTTGATAACATCCACATTTTCATTGTAAGTCCCTGCATCAACTGTGATTGTATGTCCATTCAATGTATTAGAATCGTCTATCGCAGCTTGGATTGTTGAGAAGTTCTCGCTTGTATCGAGGTTGTGGATTGAAAATTTCTCCTCAACTTTGACCAATGGCAACCAATCTCCGCCGTGTTGTATGTTTCCAGAAGAGTTGTATGGGAGCAATGTATCGCCAAGCCCATCAGCGTCTGTGTCATTTCCAGTGTAATCGCTCCAGTAGTTTCCTCCCAAGTAAGGACAGCCGATTATATTTGTTCCAGGTGTTTTTGTGATGTTCCAGATGTTGTCACTGTCATCGTAGGCGTTGTTGTCGTAGTTTGCGTCGAAGTAGTTGTTGTAGATTATGTTGCTGATCGAATTCCGCAAGTAAATACCGTGCGCGTTCAAGTTTGCAGTGTTATTCATAATGGTGTTGTTGTTCGAATCCAACAGATAGATACCGCCCCAATAGCCGTTCGAGTTTGCAGTGTTATTCCTGATGGTGTTGTTGTTCGAATCCCGCAGAAAGATGCCGTTATAGTTGTTCGAGTTTAATATGTTGCTTGTGAACGTGTTGTGATTGCTCGACTGCTCTATACAGATGCCATCGCGGTTGTTTGTGGCTTTGTTGTTCGTTAATTCATTATTGCTCGAATACCGCAAGCAGATACCATACCAGTTGTTTGTGGCTTTGTTGCTCGTTAAGGTGTTGCTGTTGGAGGAAGAATACAAGTAGATGCCCCAGTGGTTGTTTGAGGCGTTGTTGTTCATGAGGTTATTGTCGCTCGAACTCCAAATGTAGATGCCGTAGTCGTTGTTCGATGCAATGTTGTACTGCAGTGTGTTGTTGTTCGAATAAAACACGGAGATGCCGTATCCAAAAGAATTGTTGTTGTTCGGTGCAGTGTTGTTTGTGAGCGTGTTATTGTTCGAATACCCCAGAGAGATGCCGTGGTAATTGTTCGTGGCGTTATTGTCCACTAATTCGTTGCAGTTCGAAGAATACAAGTAGATGCCCCAGTGGTTGTTCGATGCAGTGTTATCAGAAATGTTGCAGTGATCTGCGTCACCAAGATAGATTCCAACATCCGCTCCTGTCACTGTAAACCCACTAATGTTCACATAATCCGCAGTTACATCAAAGACATAATAGCCTGAATCCGCAGCCTGAACAATCGTATCCTCGAGATTTCCAGATGTTGATCTGATTGTCAAAGACTTGGTAACATCCACATTCTCGGTGTAATTTCCAGGATCGACCGTGATTGTATGCCCATCCAACGTATCAAGGTTATCTATTGCAGCCTGAATCGTTTCAAAGTATTCCCCTGTGTTAAGGTTGTGGACTGGTGGTGAAGCGGAAAGATCACTATCAAGCTTTGATATAAAGGCGTCCCTATTACCATTGTGAATTGTATCGTAAGCATCTGGAGTTGTTGGAAAGTCTGATGAATAAGTCCCACCAGTCACATAGACATTCCCACTACTGACTATGGATATGGAAGTAGCACTTTCATCATTACTACCACCGAGGAATGTAGATGCAAGGAGATTTTGCAGATTGCTATCAAGCTTTGATATAAAGGCGTCCCGATTACCATTGTGAATTGTATCGTAAGCATCCAGAGTTGTTGGAAAGTCTGATGAATAAGTCTCACCAGCTACATAAACATTCCCACTACTGACAATCATTTTAGTAATAATTGGTAAATGATAAAGATTATTGGTGTTATCATCATGGCTACCACCAAGAAATGTAGAGGCACTAAGATTTTGAAGATTGCTATCGAACTTTAATACGAAGACATCTTTCCCACCATTCCAGCTAGTATCGTAAGCGCCAGGAGTCGTTGGAAAGTCTGGTGAATAAGTATCTCCAGTCACATAAACATTTTCATCGTTGGCTGTGGATATGGAGTTAGCAAAATCATCACTAGCACCACCGAAAAAAGTGGATGCAAGGAGATTTTGAAGATTGCTATCAAGCTTTGATACAAAGGCGTCCCGATTACCATTGTGAATTCTATCGTAAGCGATAGGAGTTGTTGGATAATCTGATGACTTGGTCCAGCCAGCCACACAGATGTCCCCACTGTTGTCTATGATTATGGAATTAGCTGTATCGACACTACTGCCACCAAGGAATGTAGAGGCTAAGAGATTTTCAAGATTGTTATCAAGCTTTGATACAAAGGCGTCCCAATAACTGTAAGTCTTATCGTAAGCGCCAGAGGTTGTTGGAAAGTTTGATGACTCCGTCACACCAGCCACATAGACGTTACCAATGCTGTCAATAATTATGAAATAAGCTTGATCACTATTATCACCACCAAGCAATGTAGATGCCAGGAGATTTTCAAGATTGCTATCAAGCTTTGATATAAAGATCTCCCCATTGCGGTAAGTCGTTTGGTAAGCGCCATGAGTTGTTGGAAAGTCTAATGAATAAGTCACACCAGCCACATAGACATTCCCGTCATTATCTATGGTTATAGAATAAGCTTCAGCAACACCATAACCACCGAGAAAAGTGGATGCCAGGAGATTTTCAAGATTGCTGTCAAACTTTGATATAAAAGTATCGCCACCGCCATTGTAAGTTGTATCGTAAGCGCCAGAGGTTGTTGGAAAGTCTGTGGACACAGTATAACCGGCCACATAAACATTCCCGTTGCTATCCAGGGCTATGGAAGTAGCACAATCCCGATCACCACCACCCAGAAATGTGGAGGCAAGCAGTGGATCAATCACAAGCTCTTTTGTCCTGTCGTAATCTCCTACCTTAAATCCATATTCATCGCCTTTTACAGTATATGTAACCTCTACATACATCCTCTTACCATCCTCTTCCTGATATCCCACTGGTTTTGTGAATTTCACAACTCCAAGACCCGTCTCTACCTCAAGCTCCCCATTTTGATTCACTTTCAAACCCTCACACCCCTCAAGCTTTACTCCAATTCTTTCTGGATCTGTACCTGACTTCACATAAAATAGTTTTTCTACGTTGTTTCCATAAGTCTTCAGATTAACCTCTATTCCCTCATAGATCTCTCCAAGACTAACCAGACGGTATGTTGAGATGTCTCTTTTCCACTCTGCAGGGTCATTACCTTTGAAGTAATTTACTTTGGTTATGGCTTTTCCCTCGCCTGTTACCTGCGAGACAGAACTTCCAACAAAGCTCTCTTTGATCACCCATCCTTTTGTTTCATTTTCTTTCTCAAACTTCGGAAGGGAATAAACCATCTCTCCATCTTTTGTGATAAAGAGAGTTCCTCCTAATGTTTTGGCGTAATACTTTACATTTCCATCTTTTATTTGACCCTTGTTTTCTATAAACGGAATCTGCAATGAAGAAACTTTATTTAGAATTTCTCTTTCACAACTTGCATCAACCGCGCCGCCACTGTCATCAACAGTGATCACAGCAGCCGCGCCTACTCCTGCACTCATGACGCACACAACAACAGCAAGGAACACCAGCATCAATAACTTTCGTAGGATCATATACACACCGCCATATGTCTACTTACACAACCTCCGCCGCCGTCTACTCTTAAAACCGCTGCGCCCGCCGTTGTCCCATAAATATCAGCCAGCAGCATCGATATCCAGCTGTGAATTATGCTATTCCCACTACTTCTTACATTCTTTGCAAGAATATACTTTACACTATCATAATACTTATTTTTCATCTTGCATCCCACACTGGAATTTGAATTATGAAATTGCGTAAATACTGAAATCATCTTGACACTTTCGTTCAAGATATTTTCTGAATATTTGGTAAAACATGAAAAATCATGACTTATTAATCTTTTGATTATATTATAATATATTTATATATGTATATTCCTAATTTTATATATCTCATAATAAGAGACCAGCAATGCCCGAAGACACAATCGTAAAAGAATGATCCCTGGTTCGCGGCAGCTACATACTCAGTCAACGCCCGTATTTTCCTATCATCTCTCCCTGTGCCAGGATATGCCCTGACATGGCAGCCTCAAGCTGGGATTTGGTTGCACCGCTCTTTAAGCTAAGTGTAGTATCCAGGGCATATACCTTGAAGAAATACCTGTGTGCCTTGCCCGGCGGCGGGCAGGGTCTTGTTTTTGGGCACACCCAGGGGCAGTCCGCTGCTATTGGCAGGAATATTGTAGATCATCCAGTGAACCCAGGTTTTGCCGGGGGCTCCGGGTTGTCCACTATCAGGGCGATGGACTGTGTGCCTGCGGGGATGGTGTCCCATGAGAGTACGGGGGAGTGGTCCTCTCCATCGCAGGTGTGTTCGACTGGCAGGCTGCTGCCGTCGTTAAAGGCATCTGAAGATATTGAGATTTGTTTCATTGTGGTCTCCTCCATTATATCTCTAAAATATCATCAGTGGTCATCATTATCCAGTATCCTTTGCCAGGTTCCATATTTGCCAGATCGTTCCCGAAAGGTGTATTAGGATCATATTTCTTCCAGTAGTCAGTCGAATCGCTTGCATTATATGCCCAAATGATACTGTAATTTCCATCAATTGAAGAGAGGACATCAGTTATTGTCTGTGGATTTAGCGAATTGTACCCTATTAAGTTCCAACCACTCCATAATTCAATATCAGTGGGTTCTGGTATAGTCCCGCTGATATTAAGTGTGTCATCTAAGGTCATCATTATCCAGTAGCCTTTGCCAGATTCCATAGTTGTCAGGTCGTTTCCAAAGGGTGTTGCAGTATCATACTTCTTCCAGTGATCAGCTGTGTCGCTGGCATTATAGGCCCAAACGATACTGTAATTACCACTAATTGGAGATAGTGCAGAAACAACACTGCTGTCTTTAGGAATTAAAGGGAAAGAGATCAAATTCCAACCTATTGATAATTGAATGTCGAATTCTTTATCTATTCCATTTAAGGGTTCCATAAATGGATAAAAATCTTTAGCCCCAATGCTTCCTGCAATATCATATGCCGTATCACCTATCCCATCGCTGCCCGGTTGATCCTGATCTGGGGCCTTGAAATTATCATTACCAGTATAGTCACTCCAATAATTAGGTAGTGAACTACTTAACAGTAGATAATAAATAGTACTTTAACAATATAGGGATATGGTGAATAACATGTCCCGTCCAAGAACCCAAAGTAACGCTGT
>Ga0255368_10142_pt1 | contig 17366 bp, 15 predicted proteins | sample ANMaggSeSYBR01E6_FD_182094 | JGI IMG/M metagenome (GOLD analysis project Ga0255368, IMG submission 182094) | Sediment cell enrichment communities from methane seep in Santa Monica Basin, California, United Staets - ANME aggregate JGI... | ecosystem: Environmental > Aquatic > Marine > Cold seeps >...
CTTATTGACCAGTGATGTTTTGGATCACCTGAAAGTCGGTGTGGTCGTATTAGATGGTGATCTGAAGGTAAAATGGGCAAATCACTTCTTAATCCATGATCTATGTGGGCGGAATGATCCTGTTGTTGGGATGGATCTATGCCAGATACTTTCCTTGGTCTCAGGATCCGGGGGAAGTTCCGGTTATTCGAATGTTACCGGTCAACTTTGCAAAGGTGAAAAGATATTTCTACACATACCCCCAAAAAAAGGTGCAGTCCACAGGTGGTTGGAACACCGACTATCTCCTATTAAGTCTGATATTTATAATGAAGGCTGGGTGGGTTATTTCTATGATATAACCGGGCAGGTGAAATACAATGATCCTGTAGCGTTCTTTGAAAAGCAAGAGCTAATTTCTTTTGATACATCCCTTTGTGAGCGGTCAGAGTGTTATCCTCTGAGTCCTTCAGCTTCGATCAAAAAATATACTGATCTTCTCCTTGATGGTGAGGTCAATGAAGAACGAATAAGTGCGATCGAAGCGATACAAGCAAATTCTGAAAAACTGAACGGACTTGTTCTGTCTGCTACTATGTATGTGAGCAAGACCGAATTCAAGTTCAAGACCTTTTTCGAAAAAGCAACTGGTCCCATGATCATCCTTGATCTTGATGGCAAGATATGGGAGATCAATCAGGTTGCATGTGATAGGCTGGGTTACTCGTATTTCGAGTTACTTGGTATGGATAATTCTATAATTTTTGATGATGCCTCAATCATGGAAACGCTAGATGTTCTGAACAATTCCGAGAATATCCATTCTCTTCTTTTAGAGTCTTGCTGCAATACAAGAGATGGAAAATATATTCCTGTCGAACTCAATTGCAGGCTTATTGATTATGAGGAAAAACCAGTAGTCCTTATTACTTCCAGAGATCTGTCCGAAAGAAAACGTATTGAACATTTGTCACGTGTCAATGAGGAGTTGAAGTGCCTGCATGATACCAAGGATGTTTTCGTTGATATTTTAAGCCATGATCTGATGAATCTGGCTGGAATTATTAAGGGTTATTCCGAGTTGTTGTCCAATAAAATCGATGACCCTGTGATGGAAAGATCGGTACGGCTGATTAGCAAGAGCAACATTAAGATGATCGATCTCATTGAATCTTCATCGAAATATGCAAAGCTGGAGTCGATCGAAGATATTGACTTTAAGATGATAGATATTATTTACATTTTGAAGACTGTGATCGAGGACCTTGAGCCGTATTCATGCAAGAAGTCGGTAGATGTCTCGTTAGTTTTTAAAGGGGAATGCCATGCTTATGCGAATCCGATGGTTGATACGGTGTTTGTCAATTATCTTTCCAATGCGATAAAGTATAGTCCGGAAGGCTCCAAGGTAGAGCTGGATGTCGCGGAATTTGGTGATCATTGGAAAGTGATGGTCAGGGACGATGGTATTGGAGTTCTTGATGCTGACAAACCCTTTTTGTTTGAGAGGTTCACAAGGTTTAATTCTGATCATATCAAAGGTACGGGTCTGGGGCTTGCAATTGTTAAGAGGATTGCTGAACTTCATAAGGGTCAGGTGGGTGTCGATGACAATCCTGATGGAAAAGGTTGTGCTTTTTGGGTGACTTTGAAGAAATTCGGCTGATTCCCGCCGAAATACTTATTCGTGTTCAATGTATTTACGAAAGGGATTGCAATGCAGGAATATAAGTTAAAACGTGGTTTTTCTCCGGACATCGAACGGATCTATGAAGAAGTAGGCAAATGTTTCCCAGTTGACATCAAGAGAGATGGCGATAAGCTCTCTGTTTCATATGGTGTTATCAAGGAGTTGTCTGTTTCTATGAATGGCAAGATGCTTGTAGTGGATACGGACATGGATGTTTCTTCTGTTGACGATGAGCTTATCCTTGATACGAACAAACGTTTCCGGGATTTCCTTTTGCTCGCGACCGGATATACTGCTAAGGAGCGCCGTAACCAGGCAAAGAAAGCAGTTGCAAAGTGATGATATTAAAAAAAGTTTGGATATTGATCAGTAGTGACATTCGTTAATTCGGAATTCTTAAGGGATCTCAAGGCATTTGATATCCCTACATGCCTGAGGGTATGTGCCGGTACAGATGGTTCTGTGACCTTCCTTCTGGAGATCATGACCCGTAAGGACGTTTCAGTGGTCACTGAAGCGCAGCATATAGTTAAAGCGGATGCTGAGATGTCTTCTCTGTTGAAGGTCCCTGAAGGGTCAGACGTGAACTATCGTCTGGTCACCCTTTTAGCAGGTGACACTCCTTTTGTGAGGGCCTTGTCCTTGTCCCCTATCGAGAGGATGCCCGAAAATATACGCCAGGACCTGATGCGCGCAGATATACCCATTGGCAAGATCTTGAGGAACAGCGGCATTGAGACCCGCAGGGATTTCGATAACATCAATATTGCCGAAAATGACCCTCTTTTCGATACCAGTCGAGTACTTTCACGCTCCTATCGCATAGTACATGACAACAGTACCATGATGTGGATAAATGAGAGGTTTCCGGTGGATGAACGCTGGGATTTATAAACCCAACCGAAAGCTTCATATTTGATTCTGTGTATCAGGGAGTTGTACCCATTAACAATGATGCCTCGGTGGCTTAGGGGTATAGCGCGTCCTTGGTAAGGACGAGGTCGCGTGTTCAAATCACGCCCGAGGCTTTCTAATTACAGTATAAATCCCTCACCTGCCTTGACAAGTTCAAGGAAGGTGAAACAAATTTTTCTATGTAACTTCAACAAAAGCCTCAAGGCTATCGAAAAACGCATTGAGGATGCAACTTATTCTGAGATTTATAAAGAAATTCTCCTTAGTATACTGAAGAATGTAATGCATGTGCCTGGAAAACACATTAAAAATAGAAAAAAGAGAGAATAAAAGACTTTTATGACCTTCTATTTTCTAATATTTACTTTGGAAGTTGCTGATCAGGCGTGACACCGTAGTATTCAGTTCTTGCCTTACCCCAGATACAACCGTTCGCACCCATTATCTTCAACTCAAGGTTCTGAAGTGATCTGCAAAGGCTGTTCCCGGAGCGTGCCCCTTTGCATATGATACAATATTTCTCACAGAATACTGGAGCTTTTTTTTGGTCTGCCATTGATATTACCCCTGTTCTTAATTATTGCTTCCACATGAATTGCAGTGGATAAGAGCTAATTCACTGGACCTTTGCCTGAATTTCCTTTGCAAAATCCTTTGCTTTCTGAACATGGGCTTCATCAGGCTGTCCTTTTGTGGAAGGCCCCATCTCACCAAATGCCTTCATCTCAGGGTTATCGGACTTTAAGAGCATATCAATAACGGGTTGTGCAAGTTCACCCTGACATTCAAATGTACCAAGGAAATTACCAGTGGCTGCTATGTCCTTGCAGGAGCCTGTCCAGGACTGTATGGCCTCATGTCCTTCAGGAACTGCATGGGTCATGAAGAATGCTATGTTCTTACCAGCCACGTTCTCTGATACGAATTTTGAAACTGGCTCTGGAATGTTGAATTGCATTACAGGGAAACCCACGAATACAAGGTCGTAAGCGTCAAGACCACTTACATCCTTAATGTCCTTTATTTCCTTCTCACCGGTAATTTCACCATAAATTGCTTCTGCAATCTTTTTTGTATTTCCTGTCTGTGTCATGTATGTTACTAATGTTTTCATGTGATCCACCTTCCTTATTATTTTAATAAGAGTTATCCTCTACAAATTTATATAGGTAAGGGTTAGCAAAATGTACTTTTTCTTTTTAGGTACATAATTATAACCTTCTTTTAGAAATTGTACAGAATATTCACTGGAACTAAAATTAGAAATAGTAAACCGGTCAAATTACATATGATAGTTAGTCCTGTTGACTAACGAACACATGATAGTGGGAGGTAAAATATGAGTCTATTTAACAGAATGGAAACCGTCCTCAAAGCGAAGATGAACAAGATTGTCAATCGCATGGAGGACCCCAGAGAGACACTTGATTATTCCTATGAGAAACAACTGGAAATGTTGCAGGGTGTAAAAAGAGGGGTGGCTGATGTCGCAACCTCAAAGAAAAGACTTCAGCTACAGCGTTCAAAGCTGATGCAGAGCATTGATAAACTGGCAGGGCAGGCTAGAGCTGCCATCAAGAGTGACAGGGAAGACCTTGCAAGACTTGCCCTTGAGCGCAAGGGAGCACTGGAGATCCAGGTACAGGGACTCGACCAGCAAATTGCGGACCTTGGAAAGGAGCAGGATAAACTTGTGGCTGCTGAGAAACGTCTTTCAACCAAAGTAGAGGTGTTCAGGACGAAGAAGGAGACCATCAAGGCACAATATACAGCTGCTGAGGCCCAGGTAAATATCAGTGAATCAGTATCAGGCATCAGTGAAGAGATGGCGGATGTGGGTCTTGCCGTTGAGAGAGCAGAGAACAAGACAGAAGATATGAAGGCACGTGCCTCTGCCCTTGATGAACTCATTGATACAGGCACCCTTGATGATTTCACAAGCAGTGGGGATGATATTGATAGGGAACTTGCAAAGATCAGTGCAGAATCGAATGTCGAAACAGAGCTGGCAAAACTCAGGCAGGAGGAAGGTAAATGATAATCAGGATAATGGGTGAAGGGCAGTATGAGGTCCCTGGAAGTCTTTTCGATGAGCTCAACAGCATTGATAACAGGATAGTGGAACTTGTTGGCAAGGGAAATGAAGCTGATTACAGAACTGAACTTTTAAAGCTCATCAATGTGGTCAAGTCAAATGGAAAGCCAATTGATGATGCAAGTATTGTGGAATCCAACATCATCGTTCCGCCTGAGGACCTTAGTCTGGAAGAGGCAACGGAGATCTTTACCGGAAGCGGTCTACTCGAAGATTGAAAAAAGATTTAGAATGGCATCCCCCAGAGGGGATACCATTTCTCCACATTTTTCTCAATTGGCAGCTCGCCCTCTATGAGGGACTTGAGCCGCAACTCCATGGAATTGTCCCTTTCCTGTTTCTTTAGAGGTACGAAAGGATAGTAGTTACCCTGCTTGAAACTATATATCCAGTAGACCGGCCCTTTACTTTCAAATCGATAAACAGCACACAGTATCTGTTCTGAGAAACCCTGCTCAATCAGGGTCTGGCTGATCATGTGTATGTTTGTGACCAGGTCCTCGAAATCCTTATCATCCAGCATTACCCAGAGAAAGTTGTACTTGTCCTTCTCGATGTGATACTTTGTCCCTGTTTCCTTTGTGCTGTAACTTAACAGGTCTTCTATCTCCTTTCTGGTGTTCTCATACTGGGAAATGGACATGGACTTAAAACAGATGCCTGCCTGACCGGATGGCTGGAGGTTCAGGTTCACCTCCATTGTAACGACTGCAGTTGAGATGGAGAACAAACGGTCCGTATTCGATTCCGGCAACTTGCTCCTGCCAAGCAGGGAATCGAACATGCTTTTAAATCCCATCAGAGTTCAAGCTCCCTTTGTATCTTTTCCAGTGCTGCAATCCTTTTTTCCGTGGAAGGATGGGTCGATAACAGGTTCATGAAAGAACCTGAAACTGCCGGGATTATGAAAAATGCGTTCATACCCTCCACCTCCCTCAGATCATCCTTGGGAATACGAGGCATGATCCCGCTTATCTTCGTCAGTGCCGATGCCAGATTGGAGGGCTGACCTGTGATGACAGCAGAACCCTTGTCCGCCGCAAATTCCCTGTATCTTGAAAGGGCACGTATGAGCAGGAAACTTATGATCCATACCAGCAATGAGACGATCCATATCGCAATGATACCGCCTGATTCTTTTCTTCTGCCACCCATACCCCCCATGCCTCCAAAGTAAAAACTGTACCTTACTATGTAGAATGCCAAGGTGGATATGAAACTGGCTATGGTCAGTATAGCCATATCCCTGTTCTTCACATGGCTCAGCTCATGCGCAAGCACAGCTTCAAGCTCTCCCTGATTAAGCCGGTCCATCAAGCCCGTGGTCACGGCAACAACCGCATTTTTAGGACCCCTTCCAGTTGCAAAGGCATTTGGGATCGAAGTGTTCACCACTGCCACCCTGGGCATTGGCAGGTCCGCTATGGCACATAGCCGGGTGATGGTCTGGTGCAGGTCAGGAGCCTCCTGCTCAGTAACGATCTTGGCATGCATGGTCCAGAGCACCAGCCGGTCTGAGTAATAGTATTGTAGTCCCATGAATGCGCCTATGAACAGCACCATGAACATCTGAGGCGCACCTGAATAGACCAGGAAAGCCAGAAATAATAGGTACACCGCCGCCAGCAGGAACAGTGTCAACAACATCCTTACCTCAAGTCCCCTGTCATGTTTCCATTTCAAATTGATAACCCCTTATCCTCACATAAACTATGTTGACATCGTATTCATAAATGTATCTTATAGTATGCTTATACGTGATTTACAGTTTATGAATATATGCAATGTCTTTGAGCAGTCTGATAGTAAAAGGTGCCAAGGAACACAAACTTAAGACGGAAAAAAGAAGAAGAGACCTTTTTTAAGTACATTTCTGCTAAGTTTAACAAAATTAAAAGAGATGTTAAGATTAAGACTTGGATAGATTTGTGGGTTCAAATCGCATCCCTCACATAGCAAGACGGGATATAGGCAACTCTATTTTTTTGTACGGGGTTATACACCTATTACGCAAAACTCAAATCATGAAAGTAACAGTTCAAACTGAGGAAAAAGCAAACTCCCTTGTTTTTTAACAGTACTGTCATAAATATGCCTATCAATTTAAATTAAATAAAATTCAATATAATTATTAGGGAAGTTTTGCTAATAAGTGATTTTTCTACAGATGGAAATGAACCTCATACAAAATTTGCTACAAAGGATTTTAAAATTCCAGATGAAATTTAAAGGCAAGCATTAATTTTAACTTTTGGGCTGAGGGGCGAATTATGGAAAAAGAATTTGAAACTATATTTAATTCCGTAAACGATAGAATTCTTGTCTATAGCCTTAAAGGACGTTTTTTGGAAGCAAACAGGATTATGTGTGATGATTTGGGATATCAAAAGGATGAATTACTACAAATGACGGCAATGGACATAACGCCTCTTGAATTTAGAGAAACAATACATGAACAAGTTGTTGGAGTATTGAATCGGGGAGGTGGGATTGTCGAAACCATGAGCAGATGTAAAGATGGTTCTTTGGTACCAATTGAACTTAATATTCGCCCAATCGAATACAAAGGAACTCCTGCCATTCTAGCCGTTGCCAGAAATATAACCGAGCGCAAGCAGGCAGAGGATGCTTTGCAAAAATCTGAAGAAAAATATCGTAATTTGACTGAAAGTTTTAATGAGTTAATCTACCGTGCAGACCCCGAAACGCTTGTGGCAACATACGTGAACCAACCTGTCGAAAGAATCTATGGTCATACAGTGGAAGAGTGGCTTAATGCTCCAAATTTGTGGGAGCAGACAATTTATCCTGACGACAGGGAAAGAGTGTTTGCAGAATTCACCGAATTACAAACAAAACTGGAAAGTGGCATTGTAGAATACCGTATTATAAAGAAAGACAAAACCATACGATGGGTGCAAGATCACGTCAGTTGGGAGAAAGATCAACAAGGCAAACCAATTTCGATGAATGGGATAATTTATGACATCAGCGAAAGTAAGGAAGCAGATAAGCTATTGAGGCAAAGTGAAGAGAAATTCAGAACAATATTTGAAAGCGCGAATGATGCAATTTATTTAACTAACCTTAATGGTCAATTCCTAGAAGTTAATCAGGTGGCTTGCGATCGGCTGGGATACAGCCGAAGTGAACTTCTTCAGATGGGCCCAAAGGATATCGATTCTTTTGATGATGTAGCACAGGTAGAGAATCGAATCAATCAGATGCTTCAACATGGGCATCTCCTCTTCGAGACTATTACTGTTCGAAAAGATGGTTCTACGATTCCGGTTGAGGTTAATATTCGACTTATTGATTATATGGGTGGAAAGGCTATTTTGGGCATCTCGCGAGACATCACCAAACACAAGCAAGCAGTAGAAGCAATGCTACAAGCAAAAATGCTGGCAGAGGATGCAAATAGAATCAAATCCGAATTTATAATGAACATGAGCCATGAGCTAAGAACTCCTCTTAATTCGATCATTGGTTTTACGGATGTGATTTGCAGTGAGAACTTTGGTGCCTTGAATGAATATCAGAAGAAATACACATCTACTGTTCTTAGAAATGGAAAGAATCTTTTGAATATCATCAACGACATCATATCCATCTCAAACATCGAAACCGGAAAGATGAAACTTCATATTAATGAATTCTTTGTATCCGATGTTATTGATGAAGTAGAAGCATTGATGATACCTATTGCATCACAGAAAGATATTGACCTGACATGTAACATCGACATTGAAATACCTACCATAAAAGCAGACACAATAAAATTCAAGCAGATTCTTTACAACCTTGTGAGCAACGCCATTAAGTTCACGGATCAAGGAGGATCAGTGACAATCGGAGGGAAAATATCAGAGGACCTTGTACATATTTCTGTAAAGGACAGTGGCATCGGCATTTCACCAGAGGATCAGAATAAACTGTTCACCCCTTTCTTTCAGGCAGATTCTTCAACTACCAGAGAGTATGGGGGTACCGGTCTTGGCCTTGCACTTATCAAGAAATTTGTTGAAATGCACAGTGGGAAAATCTGGGTCGAAAGTGAAGTTGGAAAAGGAAGTATCTTCACGTTCGCAATTCCTATGGAGGGCAAAGTGCAATAAAATACTATTCAGGAGTATTAGTGATATTATCACCGGTTATATAGCACCGAGTGCTAATATCCGTAATATCACTAAACCTGTTATTGCGGTCGATATTATCTTCCATCAATACAAACCCTGTTTATGCTACTGATATTACCGGTAATCAATAGGTTGTTAATTTTGCGGAAGGGGGGGACTCACCACCTAAAGAACGTTTGCCAAGGGACTTACAAGATCACAACTCTATAGCTATCGCTCAACCAACAACTCGACTATACCTCATAGTGTTATGATAGACAGAACAGAAGTACGTTTCTTAGTGCCAAGCTCCTTGAACTCCTTGTTCAGCTGTTCAAAAAAATCGCAAAGAATAGCATTTATTGAATATATATAATAGTATTCAAACCTACATTCACATCAACAACAAGGAGTTGTGCCATCGGCACAACTAAAAATAGAATTTCATTTTGCAACAACACGGGGATCACGCATCATGGTGGCCTTTGGCTGGTCGATCTGCTCTGAAAAGTCAAGTATGATTGGCATATCGTATGTTTCGGACTCTGCTTTTGCTGATGCAATGAGGGATACGATGTTATCGATCTGTTCTTCTGCATTGATGGGCTCTCCAGCATATATGCAGATCATGGACCCTACGTCTTCAGGATTTAAAGCCAGGAATACTTTGTTCTCTATGCAATGAATGTATTTGATGGCATCAACATTGACATTGCAAGGGGTGAAGATATTTTCATCTTTGACTGATTTTATATATACGGTGTACATTTTCCAATCCTCTGTAAAGTTATTAGTTCTATCATTATATAATATAGCTACTTCAAGGATTCGCAAGCCTCTGTCTTTAATGATGTTTTGTGGGGTCTATGTTATCTGTGGCACTTGGATGCGATTGCACATGGACAGTATACCAGTTACTTTTCGGTTGAAAATAAGAGGGTGGCTGCAACAAGCAAAGAAATACTTAGAAAAACGCTGAATATTGTTTCGGATGGTATATCCATATAAATATATACTCTCTTTTCAATTGTATCATTGTTATGCAAATCAATAATACCATATCTTTGTATGTCCAGCAGATGGCAGGATCCCTTTTTGATACAACGGGATCAAAACTGGCTGTGGCTGCACTGATAATTATTTCTTCGATCATCCTTGCTTTCGCTGTAGATCTCGTTTTTAAAAAAGTGCTTTTGCATTACACGGCAAAGACCAGGTTCAAGATAGATGATCTTGTTCTCCATGCTGTAAAACGTCCGATTTACTATACGTTGATATTCTTTGGGATCTTTCTTGCCCTTTCTGTAGTCGGTATTGGAGAGTATTTCCTGATTGTTATCAATAATCTCCTGCTGACACTTCTGGCTCTGATATGGCTATTTGCATTGGTTAATATAAACAAGATATTGTTTGACAACGTTTTCCCAGGACTTGTGCAGAAAACGGAAACCAAAATGGATGATGAGCTCCTGCCATTGCTAAAAGGTTTGTCCGATATCATAATCATACTTGTCGGGATAGGTATGGTCCTCGAAGGGATATGGGGTATCAGTGTAGGTCCTCTCTTTGCATCTGCCGGGATCGTTGGTATCGCCATTGCTTTTGCTGCAAAGGATGCCATATCCCAATTCTTTGGTGGTCTTTCCATCTATTATGACAAGCCGTTCAAGAATGGTGACCGTATAGAGATAGGTGATGGTCAGATAGGGCTCGTACAGGAAGTAGGTATCAGAAGTACCCGTATACTTGATTTTTACAACAATATGATAATAATCCCGAATAGCATCATTGCGAACAACAAGATCATCAACTACACGTCTCCTCAACCACAGATGATGGTAAAAATAACGATCGGGGTAGAATATGGTTCTGATGTTTCAAAGGTAAAGGAGGTCCTGCTCAAGATCGGAAATGATATCGATCTCGTTCTGGATGATCCGGCACCTTCTGTTCGTTTTGATAATCATGGGGATTTCAGTCTTGATTTTGCTTTGATACTCTGGGTAACATATCCTTCCGATAAGTTCAGTGTCATCAACGAAGTAAACACCTTGATAGACATCGAGTTCAAAAAAGCAGGTATCGGGATTCCATTTCCCACATATACATTGTTGAAGCCGGAATGATCCTGTATATGTCTCCTCATTAACTAAATTATATATATGTGGCAACCAATCTATTTTTGAGGTGACATTTTGGATTATGAAGATATATTTAGTAGATCTTGGAACGCTTTCAAGGGCAACGTTGCTGCCTTTATCGTAGCTACGATCATCGTGGTATTCGGTTCCATCTTCATTGTGACAATAGCTCCGCTATTCTATGGTCTTACTTATATGGCTGTGAAAGGTTTGAGGGGTGAAAAGGTCGAGATCAATGATGTGTTCGAGGGTTTCAATCGTTTTGTGAAAAGCTGGGTCCTTTTGCTTGTCTCCGTTATCCTTATTGGTATAGGCTACATGCTCCTGATACTTCCAGGTTTGATCCTTTCAATTCTCCTTATCTATTCTTTTCCTCTACTTGTCATAAAGGACTATGGCGCCATGGATGCAATAAAGGAAAGTATAGATATTTCAAAGCAGAATTTTGTGGACAGTCTGGTATTGTTTATCATTGTGGCTATAATCAGTACAATTGGTGGAATTACCTACCTTGGAACCTTTGTGACCACTCCGATCATAACACTTGCATTAGTTGCAGCTGCTGAGTCCTATCTCGGAACTGAGGGTAATTATACTGCTGAATATACTGATGTATCAGATCAGGATGATGAGAATAAGTGATCTTTAACAGATGTGGATCTTTCTATCCTCATCTTTTTTAATTTATTTCTTTTCTATGTCCCCATGATAATTTACATATTGTAAAAAAGATACACGCATCGTCCTGCATTTTTGCAAACGTGCTGTTACTACAAGAAGGAAATATATGGATGGAAGGGTGGGAAATGTGCTGGAAATATAATAGTCACATCACACTTCCGATTTGATATAAATTTACGTTTAGTTTTTATAAATATTCTTCAGTGATATGTATCTCAGATCCCATATATCTCTGTACCCTTTATCACTTTTTTGATATCCTTATCTATAATAGAGAGCCTGTTCTTATCTACCTTAAGACCTACAAGCTGTTCAATGAACCAGATGGATCTCACATGGTCATCAGGGGCGAGCTTCCAATCGGATTTTTCAATATAGTAATCGATCCCTTCTGCATACCTGAGAAGTTCAATGCGTATATCTTCGTTTATCCATCCCAGCTCTTCATAGTAGGAAAGAATGTCTGAAAGGTGATTACATCCCACGAGTTCCATCAGGAATTCTAGCCATTCCATACATATTTTCATATTTGTGGAATTTTTAATAATGTTGTTCAGCTGAACATTTGCCCCGTTACCTTTGTAGCTTCTGGCTCCAATCTCTTTTAATTCATTTTCTACATAATCAGTTAGTTCTTCCAGCTGATCTTTTAAAAGTTCATTCTGTTCATCGGTATCAGTTTTGAACTCTTTGTTTGTATTGTGTGCCTTTTCTAAGCCCTTGATAAGGTCAGAAGCCACGTTTCTTAACTCTTGCACACTTTTTTGGGATTCACTTTGTATCTGGGTAAGTGATGTTAGGGACTCTTCCATTTTGTCGATGCGGTCGTTCGTTGCAAATATTTCTGCAGATCTTGAATTACCGAATTCTGTTATTTTCTGTATCTGGGAGAGTATTACTGTATGTGAGTTTGTAAGTTCGGCAATGTTCCCTTCAATGGAGGAAAGTCCGGTCTTAAGTTCGCTATTATCAGCGTGAATATTTTGCAGAGTATCTTCCAGTTCACTCAATCGTTCTTCGATCATGTTGATGTGACCGGTTGATCTATCTATCTTGACATTAATACTGGAATCGGTGTCTTCACTCTCATTTTGGATGACGTTTAGTGACCTTTTCAGTTCCTCAATAGTTCCGGCAAGTTCATCGATGTTAGTAATGATATTCTCTTGAGAATGTTTTGAATCAGCAAGTTCATTTTTTATTTCTTCCACTTCTTCTGAAGAAACATCAGGGGCTGGACTTTCCATCATATCGATGGGCATTTCGAACTCATCAATGTTTATGTTTGGATTTGTAGTGTTGTTCTCTACTGGCACTACTGTTCTTATATCTTCCAAAGGAACATTTTTAGTGGTGGTGATTGGATGTTCGATCTTATTTTTAGGACTTATGGTCCTATGACCTTCTTCCGAGAATGGGCTATGTGTTTCCTTTCCATTTACATTTTCAGATGCAATAGGCTGTAGTTCTTCCATTCTGTCTATTAATTTTCTCTTTTGAGTGATCCTTTTCAATGTATTTGTTATTGAAATCAAGAATCCCTTCCCTTTTTTGTCGGGCATCGGGTGTGATGGTCCTTGAGCGGATCTATCACCAAAAGAAGAATTGTTATGGGTAATGTTATTTGAAGGATCTGTCTTTTCAGACATATGGGAATGCTTTTCCATCCCGATGTGTTCGCTGGGATCGAATGGTGCTGTATCATTGTCCGGTATATCTGGTTCGAATAGTGGCAAAGGTGTTTCTTTTACCTTTGTTTTGTCTTCGGTTGTTGATATTCTGTTGGAAATGTCCGCTCTTTCATGGTTGTCATCTGTGGGTTTGATCTCATCAACGGCCGCTATGTTCGATACATTCTGTTCTACCGTATCGATGTGAACATCATCATTTTCAAAGGATGTGATGGCGGTTATATTATCATCTTCATCGGTGGAATTTGATGTAATCTTTGGAAGAAATGCCGGATGTACGGTTACATCCGGACCATTTCTTTCTCCAGAGGTTGTGACGGCATTTACAAAAATATCTGGAACATCTTCAGCTTTTTCATCAATAGATATATCCTTCTTCCTTTCAGATTCCCAAGGTAGGCCAGGCTCAGATGAATGCTCATTAGAGGAATTTACATTTCCTTTTTTATTTTCCCATGGTAGTTCACTCATTGTGGATCAACCTTTGAGTTTGATGAATTTATTATTTGGGATATCATATTATATACAATTTAAAAAATATTTTGCTCCACAGATCGAAGATATTACTATATTTCATATATTATAGGTATTATATTTATTTAAGTATTACTGATATAATTTCAGTTTTTCCTTATCGTAAATATATTTGCCCGATACAAGAGCTGGAGAAACAGGAATGATCTTCTTATGGTAAGAAGTTGATGTGGGATTTTACTTTGAAGTAAATAATAAGATAGCCTAAGATCAACATACCAAGTGAAACTAACCACGCCCATCTTAATATGCGTGCTAGATTTTCAGGTCGAGTTAATAAAGAAAAAGCTCTGTCGGCCAGGTTTGGCCGATCAGATGAGTTTTGTTGCATGAGAAAGCCTTATGCTTTTTTGATTCTCTTCAAGCGGAATGTATTTTCTCTTTCCATTTCTTCAAGACGCAGGCGAATGAATACCATTGCTTCTGTGAGTTCAGGTATGACCTTGAACTCAAGAGCATTGACACGCCTCTTTGTCTTTTCGATGTCATCAAGAAGCTTCTTCATGGTTGTTTCGATCTCTGCTGCCAGAATTATCTTTTCAACCAGTTCTTCATATGAGTCGACAGCTTCGTCAATGTAAGAGCTTGTTCCGAGAAGTCCGTATCCACGCTTGTTTATGGGTTTACGCACACTTGAGGATTCGATCTTTGGCACTACTACGCCCATGATATTGTGGCTTTCGAGCTCTATCTGTGGTGCATCCTTCATTGCAAATGCAGTGGATTTTACAGTTATTCTGCCTTCCACTGCTTCTGCGATACCGATCTTCACATTGGCCTTTTCATAGGCAGCATCCAACTCGGAGCGAACATCCTTTGCTTTGCTAAGAATTTCAAAGAACTCAAGGATAAGACCGTCCCTTTTCATTTTAAGCAGCTTGTGACCGCCTTCTGAAAGTTTGATCTTTTTCTTCAACTCAATGAGTTCTGAACGAGTCGGTTTTACTTCTTTTGTGCCCATTGTGATCCCTCAATACCTATTCACTCGCTTTTCTGGTGAGCAGGGTGGTACTTGTCAAGGTACTTGTTATCGATCCTGGTAAGCTGTGCTTCAGGCAGCTCTGCAAGGATCTCCCATGCGATTCTTAGTGTATCGTCGATGGTACGGTCCTCGTCTCTGCTCTGGCGTACAAACCTGTCTTCGAACAAGTCCGCAAACTCCAACAACATCCTGTCTCTTTCGGACAGTGCTTCTTTACCAACGATGGCAACAAGTCCACGAAGGTCACGGCCTTCTGCGTATGCTGCGTACATCTGGTCAGACACTGCCTTGTGATCGTCTCTTGTCTTACCTTCTCCTATACCGGAGTTCATAAGACGTGAGAGTGATGGCAATACATTGATCGGTGGGTAGATACCCTTCCTGTGAAGTTCACGGGAAACCACGATCTGTCCTTCGGTGATGTAACCGGAAAGATCAGGGATCGGGTGGGTGATATCGTCACCAGGCATGGTAAGGATGGAGAACTGAGTAACAGATCCCTTAATTCCTTTGATAACTCCTGCCCTTTCATACAGTGATGCAAGGTCAGTGTACATGTAACCTGGGTAACCACGTCTACCTGGAACCTCTTCTCTTGCTGCACCCATCTGACGTAGTGCTTCACAGTAGTTTGTGATATCTGTCAGAATAACGAGTACGTGCATATCATGTTCGTATGCAAGGTACTCTGCAGCTGTAAGAGCCATCCTTGGAGTAACGATACGCTCGACAGCAGGGTCATCTGCAAGGTTCAGGAAAACAACAGCTCTCTCAAGAGCGCCGGTCTTCTCGAAATCGTCCATGAAGTACTGTGCTTCTTCGTTAGTGATACCCATTGCAGCGAAAACTACCGCAAAAGGTTCATCGCTACCAGGAACTTTAGCCTGCCTTGCGATCTGAAGTGCGATCTCGGTATGGGGGAGACCTGATCCAGAGAAGATCGGAAGTTTCTGTCCTCTTACAAGGGTGTTTGTACCGTCGATGGTGGAAATACCTGTCTGAATGAAATCTTCTGGTGGCATCCTGGAATATGGGTTCATTGATGCACCATTGATGTCTACTCTCTTGTCAGGTATAATCCTTGGTCCGCCATCCAGTGGTTCACCGGCTCCTGAAAGGATCCTGCCAAGCATATCCTTTGATACAGGGAGTTTGATGGTCTCGCCACTGAATACTACACCTGATTCCTCGTTGAGTCCTACTGTACCTTCGAAGACCTGCACGACTACCATATCTGCAGAGGTATCGAGTACCTGTCCTCTCTTGGTCGTTCCATCAGGAAGGTTGATCTGGACAAGTTCACCATATCCTACAGGTTCGGTCTTCTCAAGGAAAATAAGTGGTCCGGAGACCTCTACGATCGTTTTGTATTCTTTGGTCATGTTCAGTTGCCTCCGATCTGTGCAAATTCTTCATCCATCTTCTTCATGACTACGTCAAGTGCTGCATCGAAGTTTTCTTCGAATTTCACTTTTGCGAGTTCATCCTTTGATTTGATGGTGATGATCTTGTTCATTGGAACTCCTGATTCAAGTGCAGCTGTTGCCAACTCTCCATATCTGGTGATAGCTTTGAGAAGCTTGTACTGCTTGTCGAACGGACAGTATGTGTCAACAGGGTGGAATGCGTTCTGCTGGAGGAAATATTCCCTTACCATACGTGCAACTTCAAGTGTGAGCTGCTGATCTTCTGGAAGTGCATCGGAACCTACGAGCTGCACGATCTCCTGAAGCTCGGATTCCTGCTGGAGAAGGTCCATTGCATCGTCCCTGAGCTGTGTCCAGTCAGATCCAACGTTCTCACTGTACCAGTCAGCAAGTCCCTGGGTGTACAGACTGTAACTTGTAAGCCAGTTAATAGATGGGAAGTGTCTTCTCTGTGAGAGCTTTGCATCAAGCGCCCAGAATACCTTTACGATACGAAGGGTGTTCTGTGTAACAGGCTCTGAGAAGTCACCACCAGGTGGTGATACTGCGCCAATTACAGTAATTGAACCATCAAGTCCTGCAAGGGAGTTAACTGCTCCTGCACGCTCATAGAATTCAGATAGCCTTGCAGAGAGGTATGCTGGATAACCTTCTTCTCCAGGCATTTCTTCAAGCCTTGAAGAAATTTCTCTCATTGCTTCTGCCCATCTTGAACTTGAGTCTGCCATGAGTGATACATCGTATCCCATGTCTCTGTAATACTCTGCAATTGTGATACCAGTGTAAACAGATGCTTCACGAGCAGCTACAGGCATGTTGGATGTATTTGCGATAAGAACTGTCCTCTCCATGAGTGGACGACCTGTCTTTGGATCCTCGAGTTCCGGGAACTCGTTCAATACATCAGCCATTTCATTGCCGCGTTCTCCGCAACCGATGTAAACCACAATATCAGTGTCACTCCACTTAGCAAGCTGCTGCTGAGTAACTGTCTTTCCTGATCCGAACGGACCTGGAATTGCAGCTGTTCCGCCTTTTGCTATAGGGAACATACCATCAAGGATCCTCTGTCCTGTGATAAGAGGCTTGGTTGGCATGAGTTTCTTTGCTACA
>Ga0255368_10145_pt1 | contig 17304 bp, 19 predicted proteins | sample ANMaggSeSYBR01E6_FD_182094 | JGI IMG/M metagenome (GOLD analysis project Ga0255368, IMG submission 182094) | Sediment cell enrichment communities from methane seep in Santa Monica Basin, California, United Staets - ANME aggregate JGI... | ecosystem: Environmental > Aquatic > Marine > Cold seeps >...
CGTAGTAGATGGAATGCCCATCGCCTCTAACAAAGCGTTTGTGGAAAATGTAGGAGAGGGTACCAACCCATCCTCCCGAATTGTGGACCTTAATCCGGAAGATATAGAATCCATTTCCGTTCTGAAAGGTGCCACAGCAGCAGCGCTGTATGGCTTAAGGGCCTCCAATGGTGTTATTGTCGTTACCACCAAGAGCGGATCAGCAGCCAGAATTGCTGGTAAAAAGACACTGGTTACAGTGAACAGCAGTTTTTCATCAGACAGGATCAGTCGTCTGCCAGAGCTGCAATCCACTTATGCTCAAGGCAACGGTGGCGTTCTGAACCTGTGGTCGTCCGGTTCATGGGGACCACGCATCGACACCCTTCAAAACTATCAAACCCAGGAGTAGAACCTTTTCTTTGACAATCCCTACGAAACATTCGACGGCTCTGCCCCGACCCAGGTTCCCAGGGTATATGACAACCAGGAGGATTTCTTTCAGAAGGGGTATACCTTTTCCAACTCAGTCGATATCTCTTCGTCTACGGACAATGCCAATTACAGCCTGGGAATTGGCCGCACAGATCAGAAAGGGATTATCGAGACCACAGGGATGGTGAGGAACAATGCCAAATTCAATGGATATTTCGATCTGGGAGATAAGTGGTCAGCAACGGTCTCGGCCAATGTATCCACAGTAGACATCAATAAGATCCCTGGTGGAAGTAACCTGGCCAACCCATTGTTCACGGTCTATTTTGCACCGCGAAGCTATGATCTGACCAATAAGCCTTTTGAACGCGAATCAGATCCATTCAGCCAGTATCACTACAGGTTTGCCATGGACAATCCCTACTGGGCTCTTGCGCACAACTCTTACAATGAAGTCACCAACAGATTCTTTGGAAACACATCCATCACCTATCAGCCATTCGACTGGATGCGTATCAACTACAGGATCGGTTTGGACAGGTTTTTAACCACAGGTCATGAAGTGATCTCCCTGGGTTCCGGCGGAGCGGGTAGGGGATACCCTGAATTCGGAATGGTACCTGCAGGTGGTCAGATCGATGACTATAACTACCAGAGACAGGAGCTTAACTCCAATGCAAGTATCAGTATTACCAAGGATTTTGGTGATATAGGACTGGATCTGATTCTTGGTAATGAGTTCTATGATATTACTACACAGACTCACTCAATGACAGGTACCAATATTACCATTGGTGGGTTTGACCATATCTCAAATACGGGTGCCCAGACAGTGTTTCAGGAGTTAACCCGACAGCGGGTTGTTGGTTTTTACGGAAGTGCAACAGCAGATTACGCCTCCATGTTGTTTCTGACAGTGACCGGACGGAACGACATAGTTTCCAATATGCCTTCCGGTAACAGGTCCTATTTCTACCCCTCGGTTTCTTTGGGATTTATCTTTACAGAACTGGACTTTTTGGCTGATCAGCAGGTGCTACCCTTTGGTAAAATCCGTTCCTCCTACTCCCAGATGGGACAGGCTGGTGCCCTTTATGCCACCAGGACTCTGTTCACGGCCAAGGAGGATAATGAAGCGCTTGGCAGCGGGTTCCTGAACAACGATTTCACCTTTCCTTACGGTGGGAATCCTGCATTTACATTGCAATCAACCCTGCTTTCAAGTGAGCTGAGACCTCAGAATCTCACTACCTATGAAATATGGGCTGACCTGCGGTTCTATGAGAACAGAGTGGGGATAGACTACTCCTACTACTATGTTAATGCAACCGATCAGATCTTTAACGTTCCTCTGGCAGCCTCTTCTGGTTTCCGTGGAGAGTACAGAAATGCGGGTGAACTGGAATCGAAGGGTCATGAATTGGTTCTTTCCATCGTACCTTTTCGGACCAGTGGTGGCTTTGAGTGGGAGATCCTAACCAACTTTTCTAAGAACGAGAATATGGTGATTGCACTTGCCCCCGGAGTGGAGCGTGTCCAGACCGGCTGGCAGAACTTCACCAGTGTGGGAGCCTATGCCTATGAAGGACATCCCTATCCGGTAATCTTTGGTAGTGGCTATGTGAGGGATGACAACGGACAGATCGTTGTGGATTCAAGGCAGACTGTTGCAGGTGTAGACAATCCGTTCTACGGAATGCCCCTGCAGGGTGGAGATGAAAAGATTCTTGGAAAGGTTAACCCTGACTGGGATGCCGGTCTGACCAATACTCTGCGCTACAAAGGCTTTACATTCACAGCACAGTTCTTCTATTCTAAAGGTGGATATATCTCCAGTGGTTTGAATGCGCTTCTCAGGAATTATGGTGCTGACCAGGTGTGTGAAGACAGGGAAACCCCTGTGGTCCTGCCTAATACATCCAAAGGTTACATGGATCCCGCTACAGGAGATTTGATTCTCGAAGGAGACAATGACATTGAGATTCTGAAAGGGGAGGACTACTACAGTACCGTTGAGTGGGGTATTGCCGAATCGAGGATTTTCGATAAGACTCTGCTCAGGCTGAAAGAGGTCGTTATCAGCTATGACATGCCACAACGCTGGTTCAACAACACTTTTATAAGTTCCATCTCCCTGTTTGCCAATGGAAGGAACCTGGCACTCTGGACCGACTATCCCAATTTCGACCCTGAATCGAGTACATCAGAGGGGAACGGGATTGGCGCATTTGAATATGTCTCATTGCCGAATACCAAGTCCTTTGGCGGTGGTCTAAAAATAACCTTTTAAATACCTCAGTTAAGATGAAAATATATATTTCAATATTCAGTTTACTCCTGCTCATGCTGTTCACTTTTTCGTGCAGCGATGAGATCATGGATGAGATCGATACGGATCCGAACAACCCGACTGATGTACCCATTAGCATGCTGATGTCGGGTTGTACAGCAGCTACACCCTACTGGGTTACGGGAACCACCCTGGCCTGGTACAGCTCTATTTTTGTTGAACAGACAGCCGGCGCTCATGGCCAGATGCGTGATGCCGACAGGCGTGCCAACATCAACTCACAGCTTAGTGAAAACAGCTGGGCCTTCCATATCTATCCCAGATTATTACCCGACCTGAAGCTCATTGTAGAAAAGGGATCAGAAGGTGGTAGTGAAGAGGGGAAGTGGATCGATGTGGGGATTGCCAAGATCCTGCAGGCCTATACCTTTCTTGCTTCCACCGATACATGGGGAAGGATTCCCTATAGCGAAGCAACGTTGGGTGCCGAGAACAGGAAGCCGGTGTATGATACACAGGAGTCGATTTATGCCGCTATGCAGACCCAGCTGGATGAAGCGATCGCGGATCTTCAGAAGGATCATATCAGCACAACCGGCGGAGAGGATTATATTTATGACGGTGATCCTGAAGCATGGATCATGGCAGCGTACTCACTGAAAGCCAGGGCTGCCAACAGACTGAGTAACATTGATGCCTCAGGTTCTGCAGCGGATGCGCTGGCAGCGGCAGCCAATGGTTTTGCTTCCATGGAGGATGATTTCACCTTCGATAACTGGTCAAATGACCTGGGTCACGAAAATACCTGGTTCCAGGAGGAGAATGAGAGGAGACATCACTCAATCAGTGTGACTTTCTATGATATTCTTGATGCAGTGAATGACCCAAGGATCCCTCTTTTCTGTACCCAGTTGAACGGAGCATATGTGCCGGCTCAAAACGGAACTTCCGAAGAGGATCAGGCAGGAACGATCTATTCACGGATGTCAGACAATGTGATATATGCCACGGCTCCGCTGCCCATTATGACCTATGCTGAACTGAAGTTCATCGAGGCTGAATGTCATTTGAGAAAAGCCGCTCCCGATGCAGCCGCAGCACTTGCAGCTTACGAAGCTGGATTGGATGCAGCACTGTTACAGGCAGGGGTTGATACTGCATCTGCAGAAACTTACAAGGCGCAGCCAGAGGTGTTGCCCACCGATGCAGCAAACCTGACCACAGATATGATCTATACCCAGAAGTACATTCACCTTTGGCCCTATGGATCGGTTGAGGCATTTGCAGAGTGGAGAAGGACCGGTTTTCCGACCCTGACCAACCCATTTGAGGCTCCTCGCAGATTCCCATATCCGCAGAACGAGATCTCAGGTAATGCTGAGAACGTACCCACAGTAACCGCTTACAATGGCGTTTGGTGGGATGATGGAACGGAAGATTAATAAAGTAAATAGTTAGAATTGAAGAGGCGGCTCAAACGGGCTGCCTCTTTTTAATTAGAAGTTAGTGGATTGTGATTTTCCGACCGGTACCTCCTGCGATATAACCATCACCAAACGATGCTTTAAGTGAGGCAATGGATTTATCCCCGGTACAGTGGGTGGGACAGATCTGTCTGACTCCCATCTCTTTTAAGGTGGCAGCAATTTGCTCCATTTCTTTTTCGGATTTACGCATCAGGTGCAGTCCGCCAATAACGGTATGTATCTCAATACCCAGCTCTTTTTCTGCAACAGCTACCATCCTCACAACCCCCGGATGTCCGCAGCCTGTAATAAGTACTCCGCCATTTTCTGTTTTAACCACCAGTCCATGTTCCCTGAAGGCAACAAAATCATCGCCAGTGGAGTAATACGGGCCATACAGGTGGGTAGGTTTCTCCACCCCTGTGCTGTTGGGAGGAAGTGTTCCACTGGCCCTTAATTGGTCAGCATAGGATGCCGGAAGATAGCATTTGACTGATGGATTGACCTCAGTGATCCACGGAATGCCGGCGGTATGGTCACCATGCTCGTGGGAGATAAACAGTGTTGGAATCTCTTCGGGTTTAATACCCAGTAGTTTTACATTCTTTTTATAGAGTTCAGCCTTTCTGCCCGCATCAAAGAGAAGCTGGTTTCCCTGGTACTCCACCAGGCAGGCAAATCCCCAGTCGGTTTCCAGGTTCTGATCTGCCTGGTAGTTGTCATAGATAATGGTTACATGAACAGCCGGTTCCTTTGCGATAAGTGTTGACAGTCCCAGCAGTAGCAGAAGAGCGGTCAACCAAAGTGATTTTTTCATTTTACATTTCCTGTTTGTAATGAAGGGCGCTGAAAACCTGGTTTTTGTAGTTTCTTCCGATTCGCAGTTTGGCATTCTCCAGTTCAATGGTGGTCGCATTAAATGCTCTGATTCTTGAAATGGAGACAATATATGATTTGTGGATCCTGATAAACTGTTCAGAAGGCAATTTGTTCTCTATTCCCTGCAGGCTGCTTTTCACAACTACCCTCCGGTTATCGGTGTGGATCCTGATGTATTCGTTCAAGCCTTCTATGAAATGGATCTCTTTCAGGTATATCTTAATAACCTTCTTATTCTCTTTGACATAGATAAACGCTTCTTTGTTTACACCATTCCCACCCTCCAGTTTGACTGCTTCTGACTGTCCGGACTGGAAATATTTATTGACCGATTTAAAAAAGCGTTCGAAGGTGACCGGCTTCATCAGGTAATCTACAACATCCAGTTCAAATCCATCCAGGGCATACTGGCTGTACGCCGTGGTAATGATCACTTTTGGAGGACGCTTCAGGGTTTTCAGGAAATCGATCCCTGTCATTTGTGGCATTTTGATGTCGAGGAACATCAGGTCGATAGTATTGTTGCGCAGGACATCCATGGCTTTCATGGCATTGTCGCACTCATCTACAATTTCAAAATTCTCAAGTTTATGGATATGGCCACGAATCAACTCTCTGGCCAGCGGCTCATCATCTACGATCAAACACCTTGTTTTCATGCACTGTAAGATTTTTAGTAATCAACAACCAACAGTGTGGTTATCTTCAACTATATGAGGGTTAAAAACAAAAAAACATGAAAACAGTCTTACGAAACATATGTTAACATAGCTAATTTACGCGCTTTTTTTAAAATAATTCAGTCATCGGCAGAAAAACCATGGCAAACGACTATAAAACATCTATAAACAGTCTTTATGTGTTGTTTAGCGCAGTTGATGTGCTACAAATTATCCATGGTTGATAAGTGATGGTAGTTCACCATATGTAAGCTATTTTTAACAGATGTACAATCTATTGCTCAGTCAGAAGATGATTATAAGGGTTTTCAGGCATCTGTTCCTGTTCCTGACCATGGTGTCTCTTTTCGCATGGGTGGCATATTCACGTTCCGGCGAGTCTGAAAGTTTCTGGAGGGGGTATGCCATGGTGTTTACCAATGCAATTTTTTTCTTTGGATATGCATATATATCGGTTTACCTGCTGATTCCCCAATTGTTGTTAAAGCGGAGAATAACTATTTTTCTCATCTCTTTCGTGTTGTTCGGCCTGGGACTGTCGTTACTGAAGTTCCTCTTTTCCGATTATATTTTTTATCAGGCCATTGCCCCTGAAAATCCAATCTTCGGCAGTGTGATCTCTATGCAGGCTCTGCTTGTGAATACAAAAGATATGACCTTTATTGTTGCCATTTTTGCGCTTGCAAAATTTGCGAGGGATTACTATACCCTGGAATTGAACAACAGGGAGTTGCAGCGAAAGGAGCTGGAGGCTGAACTGAAGCTGATTGAACACCAGATGGATCCTCATGTGATATTCAATAATTTTAATAACCTCTATTCAATATCAATTTACCGGCCGGAATATCTCAAACCTACCGTGGAAAAGCTAAAAGCCATTCTTCATTACCTCTTCAAGGAGAGTAAAAGCGATAAAGTATTACTGGAAAAAGAGGTAGAGATGATAGAAAACTATATAGGACTTGAGACATTGAGGTTCGGTGACCGGCTAAATGTTCATTTTGAGTCGGAGGGTCAGATGACCGGTTTAAAGATTGCACCTCTGATACTTTACTCATTCGTGGAGAGCTGCTTTGTACATGGAGCCGGTGAGAATCCCAGGAAATCGTGGATCCGGATCGAGCTGAAAGTCCAGGACTCACGTCTTCGTTTTGTGGCAGCCAATTCAGTATCTGGTTCACACGACTATACTACTGCCGGGAATGGAGTTAGCAATGAGAATAGTATAAGGAGGCTTGTACTGGAGTATCCCAACAGTCACCGATTGGCTATCAGGGAAAAGAAAAATGAACATGAAGTTGAACTACATGTAAGTCTTTGATATGACACAGAGGGTGATGTTGAAATTGGAGCAGAACAGGAGACTGAGGCACCTGATATTCTGGCTTGTCTGGGTAGTAGGTTTTACATTTATCAAGAGCTTTGGAGAATCCATGGAGGTTTATCTGGGGTGGTTTTCGTACTACCTGATCACCCTTCCCATCTTTGTTACTCATACCTATCTGGTGACCTATCTGTTGGTTCCTTTTCTTCTGAACAGGCGGTTGTTCCCCCTCTTTATTGTACTGTTTCTGCTACTTTTTTATGGATTTTCGGTACTGGAACTTCTCCTGAGTAATGAGTTTATATATAAATGGTATCAAACCGGAACCGAGGTTGCCGGTGACTACCTTGCTCCTGCTAATGTGATACTGAGTGGTCTGGGGAATCTTTACATTGTTCTGGTATTTCTGACAGTCAGAACCATCAGGGTATGGTATCATGCCGATATACGAAGTAAAGAGCTGCAGCATACTGATTTGCAACAGCAGATGGAAAATGCTATCACCAGGGTTCAACCACATATGTTGCTTTATGCAATTGATCATATCGATCGCATGGTGGCTGAATCTTCGCCAGATGTTACCAGGGCCATTGCGTTGACATCAGAGCTCCTGAACGAGGTGATGGTCTACCATGAAGAGAAATATATATTGTTCTCCGGGGAGATTGAACTGGTCAGGAAACTGGTGACACTGGTATCTCTGATCCGGGAGAGTAAACCCGATGTGGAGTTTTTTATTTCGGGTGATCCAGGTCAGATAAAGATGCCTCCCATGATCCTGTTTACCATTGTCGATCAGATATTCAGAAAATTTGAAGAGGAACCATCACTGCCTGAGTTGAATATTGAGGCTTCAGGGTTTTCCAATATGATTACAGTCCAGATATTATACAAGGGCACAAAGAGACATGAAGAGACCCGGCAGGAGTGTTTGCAATCAATGCAGCACATCGAATCTTATTATAAGGGCCAGGTTTCCATGAATATCGAATCACATAGTTATGGTTGCTCCGTTAGTATTAGGAACATTGACCCATCGCCTGCAAATACCATTCACCCCCGGACAGATGCAATTAACACCCCCGAACAGGTCATAAACTGAATAAGTTTTTTTTCCCCATGGGTGTCCACTACATTTGAATCGACTCTTACACATCAATTGACAACTTGCCGTCAGAAGTCTTACTTTAAGGTTTTAGGTTTATTAAGTAACTACACGACGGCAAGTTTTTTTTATTGCCCCTTATCCACCCTTCATCCCCTTTTTCAGCTACCTCAGTAATTTTAAATCAGGTTCAAAATTGTTCCAAGGCGTACAGCCATGTTCAAAACCGGACAATTTTAACATTAACAAAAGTCAAGAAAAAACTTGATAAAACGCAGAGATTCAGCTTTAAACAAGTTTTGGCACAATAAGTGATTATAGTTGTTAATGAGTTGTACAGGGACGTACAAAAGGAGGTAGAAAAATGATAGCAGATCAATATTTGATTTCCCGGAATCATAGACGGCAGGAGGACAACCATAACAATCTGGAGTTGTTTAAGAGCCTGTTGCAACCTCATTTCCTGTTCAACTCACTGAATAACTTATATGCGCTTTCATTGCGCAAGTCGGAAGAGACTCCGGAGGCCATTGCCCAACTTTCGAATTTGCTGGAGCGGGTAGTCACCTATTCCAGAAAAGAGACGATCCTCCTTTCTGAAGAGATTGCTTTGATTGAAGAGTACATTGCCCTGGAGAGGATCTGGTTGGGCGAATGTTCATTTATTATGGATTTCCAGGTGAAGGGAGATACCGACGGTGTCTCTATACCACCGCTAACAATCTATACACTTATCGAGAATGCATTTAAACACGGCATTCGGAAATGTTGCAACAATGGCTGGGTCACAATTCATCTTGTGGTTAAGGATGATAAGATTTTGCTGAAGGTGAGGAACGGTGTTCAGCCATGTGAGGATGATAACCAGGTTTCGCCGGTTGAAACCACCGGCCTGGGCATCAAAGCTGTCAGAAAGCTGCTGGAATCCTCCTATAGAAACCATTATCATCTGGATGCACGTCCAATTGGCAATGTTTACGCAGTGGATCTGATCATAGACAGGTTGGCAGCCTAATACACATCACAGTCATTTACACTTCTTTTACTGTATTATATATCCTGAATCGGGTCGTTGATTGAACTTAATTGACTCTGCCTTATTTTCATAGTAATTTTAGTTGGAACATCAATAAGTGATTGCTATGAAGAAGGTTAGTTTGATTAGAAGATTGACGACAATTGTCGTTGCACTCTGTGTGCTTTCCACATTTGCTTTTGCAGACGGGGAGACTACAGAGGTTTATCTGACAGGCACCTCCACCTCGCTGGCTGGCGATTTTGTGGTGCAAACCACCAGTGACATGTTTCATTATATGGGTCAGGAATATGAGGTATTCAGGGTATATTATGACGATCCGTCAATGAACATGAGTATTGCAGTTAATAATGAGGGCCAGTGTACCTCATTTGTAGCCTTTAATGGCGAGTTTATGTTTTTTTATAACTGTAACAAGCACGGTTTTGGCGTAAGAAAAGTGATGTTTTCAAATCCATGGGCCAAGGATGTTTTCAATCCACAGCAGTTCCATGACCAGACAGTTCTGATGAAGAAAAAGAAGGTTGAAAAGAAACAGGCTGTGGGTTTGATAGCAGCTTATGTTCCACAGTTAAAAGGTTAACCACTTGAACTAACCAGAAGTTTCAGGCAGTACAAATCACCTATTAAAGGGGCTGGCAATCACGCCAGCCCCTTTATGTTTTGTAACATACAGACATTCAAAACATTAACACCTGTTCGATTCCATCCATTATCGAACAAATGTGTCCATTTTCGTGCGTATTTAACCATTTTCACAAATCGCTATAAATGATTGTAAGCAACAGAAAACCAGAGAAATACGATGTTTGGCACAGCAATTGAGTTATCCCAGGTATCAATTAAACTATTAATAAAAACAAAAAACCTTAATAAGATGAAATCAACAGTAAATTACCTCAGGAGATTCGCAGCTGTAGCAGTAACTCTTTTATTTGTAACCAGCGCACTATTTGCCGATGGTGAAGCCAATGAAGTATATCTGGCAGGTGCTACAAATTCAGCCGCAGGTGATTATGTTGTCACCGGAACCGATGATGTCTATCATTTCCAGGGCGAGGAGTATGCAGTATACAATGTATACTACGACAATCCTTCCCACAATATGAAGATTGCCGTTTCTGATAATGAAAATTGCAAATCATACATTGCTTTTACTGATGGATACTGGTTTAAGTACAACTGTACCAAAGAGGGATTTGGCGTTCGTAAAGCGATGTTTAACAGTGCTGCCGTAAGAGATGGATTTGATGCAAGAGCGTATCAAAATCAGACAATTCTTGTTAAGACACGGAAGATCGAAAAAGATCAGGCGGTTGGTTTGATTGCAGCTTATCTCCCCAAACTGCAAGGTTAGCAATAGTATAGATAGGATTCTGAATCCTCCGTTCATTAGCAAACGTCCGCTTCGGCGGACGTTTTTTTGTCTTGTACAAGTGAGACTATTTATTTACTTTTGTCGTGCTTTAAGCATCCCGGAGAGGTGGGAGAGTGGCTTAATCCACCAGTTTGCTAAACTGGCGTACTCGATTAGGGTACCGGGGGTTCGAATCCCCCCCTCTCCGCAAAGCAATGAAAACCCGTAGTCGAAAGGCTGCGGGTTATTTTTTTCGAGCAGGCGGATCAAGCTTGCTTGAATCCGTTTTTTCATTGCTTTGCAGATCTCACTCTATGGGATCACGGAGTAACTCTCCCTCTATGGAGTCGCCGGAGTACCTCGCTCTTCACAGGTCTGACCTTTGTGGAAGATCCAACTGACTCCATTCACCTGCAGTTCATCCCATTCATCACACTCTTCTTCTGTCCAGCCGTCTTTGCAATAAGTACTATTATACTCTGCACTATAACCTGTGCAAACACCAGTACTCAATTTCCCACAATTACTTCCCAGGAATAACAGTCCGGTAAAACCAGCAACGAAAAGAATCTGTCTTTTGATTTTCATTTTATTAGGATTGGTTCAAATAGGGATTGAGGTGTAAATCAAAAATAGGAATTATTTCCAAAATGTTTATTTTAGTATGCAAAATCCACAAATCATGAAAATTGTATCACTATCTGACGTCGAGAAAAAAGAGGTTCATTTGGAAGGTGCCGTAGGAGCCTGGCGACAATTGCCACTGGGAAGCGGTGATGGGACCCCGGTATACTCATACAGGGTATTTACCGTGGAACCGGGTGGACATACACCCTACCACCTGCACCCATATGAACATATGAATTATGTGATCGAAGGACAGGCCGCCCTGGTCAATGAGAAAGGGGAGGAGACCCCCTTACAAGCTGGCGATTTTGCTCTTGTCAATCCTTCAGAGAAACACCAGTACCGAAATAAGGGCGATCAACCCTTTAAAATGATCTGTGGGGTGCCGAAGGAGTTTGAATGAACGGATTTACTAAGAAACAATCACCTTACTTCACTGTATGTAAGGTTGTCGAAGATCCCTTTGCAGATAATGATATCCACCTTGCCGTCTTCCTCTATCTCAATGGATAGCAAATTATCGATATGTCTGTCGCGAGCCAATAAAACTGGTTTGCTATTCATACATTGATTGTATATCTTTGCAATATACGATTATGAAAGTTATTTTTGCAGATTGTATTGGTTTTGAATGGGATGAAGGAAACTCAGAAAAGAATTGGATTCTTCATCGGGTGAGCAGAAATGAATGTGAGCAGGTATTCTTTAATGCTCCCATCATAGTTGGTGATGATATATTTCATTCACAATCTGAGCTTAGGTGGTTTCTTCTAGGTAAGACCGACAACAAGCGCCAGTTGTTCATTGTCCTTACTATTAGAGAAAAACTGATACGTATCATTTCAGCTAGAGACATGAGTAAAAAAGAGAGGAGGATATATAATGAAAAAGGCAAGTAAAATACCTGTTTTTAAAAATGAAGAGGAGGAGCGTGCTTTCTGGAGCAAAAATGATTCCTCTGAGTATGTTGACTGGGATGTCTCGGAAAAAGTAGCTTTTAGTAATCTGAAACCTACAACGAAAACCATCTCACTACGTCTGCCCGAATATATTATTGATGAACTGAAAGTGCTAGCACACAAGAAAGATGTGCCTTATCAATCGTTGATAAAGATCTTTTTAAAGGACAGAATTGATCAGGAACTACGGCAGGCTCTGTAAGTTTATTCCACGTGAACCTCATCGGGAGGATACCAGTTGCCATGATGAATAAGCTGATCACGGAATTCGAAAGGCAGGTTCATGAAGTCGATAATGCGGTCTTTCGCAGGGAACAGGCCATGACAATACCGGGGGAATACATGGTCGGGTACGATGCCTATATAATCTTTGCCCCGGACCATGTCCAGGATCTCTTTCCCGTCCCGCAGGTAGAACGGGATCCCATTCCTGTAAAGAGCGGCAGCCATTCTGGCGGTCTCTGCTACCCTGACAACACTAGATCCAGCCAGTGATAAGATCCAGTCTTTTTTCCTGGCAGATAACATAAGGGAAATGTGTGTGGAATTCCCGCCGCGGCATATTTCCCAGGGATGTGCTCCCGCTTTTTGGCCGCTATGGTACCAATTCCTGAAGGCTTCCGTAGAATCCTGATCGATCTCCGTCAATCCCCCATGACGAATATCGGCCATTTTTCTGTACTGGTCCAAGGGTGAGAGAGAGACAGGCTCATTTCGGAAATAATTCGCCTGGTAACAGATTTCGCATAAGCGGAGGAATCCGGAAGCTGTTATATCCGGGATCCCAGGTGTTCTATCATAATCTATGCCCTGTTCAAGTACCTTCTCGAGATCGCTGACCACATCCGGAGGTAATTCCTTATCCAGCCTGACAGTATCATCCTCTACGATCTCCCAAAACGTTGATCTTAATATTTTTCCGGTACGTTTCTCGTAGGGCAGGTTTATCTCCAGGAACCTGTAGTATGCCACAGGATCCTTTCTGATCAGGGTGATTTCTTTCGGGATCTCTTTACATAGCCAGGAGAGGAATGTGACCAGTTTGCTATCTGCATGCTGGTAATGCCCTTGTTCAGGATTGGGGGGTGTATTGCAGGGCCAGTTTGTGGTCGAAATATACAAAATGCTGATCCTCATATTGTGAGGTTGTAATATGATACCATTTTACAGGATCCGGATATTCAAAGTGCCAATGTTCTTCAAATTCATTCCGTGTTTCAACAATTCCCTCTTCCCTGAATTCTTCGAAATCACCATAATCCTCTATGGTACCACGTTTTGCCCGGATCCAAATCTGGCGCACCTCGTCTTCACCTACCGGTCTGACGGGTCGGGTTGATTCAAACAAATCAGGAAGTGAGGATTGCATCTCTGGCCCCATGACCACAGGCCCGCTGTGGAAACGGTACAGATGGATATCAATCCAGGGCGCTGTTGCTTTCAATTTCTTTTTTGATGGCATCGTTGATGTATTGATTCAGAGAGATGCCCTTCAGGGTTGCATTGTATGCTGCCTTCTTGTGAAGATCAGGTGATAAGCGGATGTTAAGATTTCCTTTGTAGGATCTCTCAAGTGGAATATTTTTCTTTTTGTAATCTTCTATGTGTTCATTAACCATGTACTGGAATCCGTCTTCAAGATCGTCTACTGTAGATCCCTCAAAGCTTATCAGATCATTAATTCCTTCTACCTTTCCATAAAATACCCTGTCTTCCGCTGCGTAATGCACTGAGCCGATATATCCCCTATATTTCAAGACATCCTTCATACCAGGTTTTTAGAATTTAGTTCTTGTATGATCAAATCAATCTGATATCTCTTCAGGACAATGCCTGGATGTGGTTTATGTAATTTCGTATAATGTTTTATTCTCTTGTTGCTGAAAATCACCCTTGATCCAGATCCCTGTTCTTCCTTGTAGCCCATGCTTTCCAATAGCCTGATTAATTCATGATAGGTGAAATTCATTGGCCGGGACAGGAATCGCTTGAGAAGCTTTTCAGCTTTTGTCATATGCTATCATGTGTTATTACAAAAGTATAAAATGCAACCTGAAAATGCAACTAATATTTAGTGGCATCATTGGAGAGTTATAGTGCACATGACTTACATTATCGAGGGCGCTGGAGCATTAGTAAATGAGGAAGGAGTTTGAGTGATGGAGGAAATAGAGTTCTCCATATTGGACCATGGTATTTCACCATGACCCTTTTCCATTCTTGAGTAAAATTGCTATCATTGCGAATGCCCCAACTGAGAATTCTTCTTCGCCGGCTCGGACGTGACCGGCTTCTGACTCTTTTTACCTTTTGCGGACTTGTGGCAGGCATCAGCGCCTTCCTGCTGTTGTTCATCCACGTAATGAATGAGCGGCAGTTTGACAGGCATTTCCAGAACTATGAAAACATCTACCGCGTACTCTCCTCGCCGGCTCATATAGACCAGGCCCCATGGGCCAGGAGCCTGGGAATTGTCCATCTTGCGGCCGATAACATACCCGGTATTGAACTGGCCACACAGTTCACCCATTGTGACGGTGGCCGGATCAGGATCGGGGAGCGATCCATGGAACAGGACCATATCATGTCGGTGGATGAAGCATTCATCCAGATGTTCGGTGTGGAAAGTAAGATGGGGGATCTGAGGGACCTGGAGAAGCCTAATACCGTATTCATATCCGAGGATTTTGCAATGAAGTATTTCGGGGACGAGGATCCTGTGGGACAACAGATCCACATTGATGCCCTGCAGTATGTAAGGGACCTGGGACCTTATGAAATAAGGGGAATTTTGAGAAATACGAACCCCAGGACACATTTCAGGTATGAGCTGCTGATCTCCCAGAAAGGAAAGCTGCAGGAACGCTATGAGAGTCTGCCCGACCGCAAGATAGCCTGGACCTACAACTATTACAGATTGAGCGAAGGAATGGATCCGGCCATGGTCGCCGGGCAGCTAAAAGCCTTCTATGACAAAAGCAGCCTGAAACCTGCCCGTGGACCGCAGGAGTATGTGTTCAGGCTTTTCCCCATGGAGGATATACACCTCATGTCCGATTGCAGGTTTGAACTCAGGGAACGGACCAGCACACTAAACATCCCGCTTTTCATGCTTATTTCCATTGTGATCCTGCTGGTGACCCTGCTCAATTTCACAAACCTTAGTGTGGCCAAAATCCTGAAGCGTTCCAGGGAGTTCGGGTTGAAGAAGACCCTGGGTTCTGGAAATTCCAGGCTGGTATGGCAGGTGCTGGGGGAAGTGTTCATGGTGTGCAGTGTATCCATCATCATTTCCCTGACCCTGATTGAACTGTTCCGTCCCCTGCTGAACCGCATGTTCGCCATTGAATTTGATATCTACTATCATGATCCCATGGTGCATATCAGCCTGTTGCTTGTGCTGGTGTCTTGCCTGGCCCTGAGCGCATTATTTGTCACAGGTTTTCTCCTCTCCAGGAACAGCACCATAGATATCCTATCCGAGAAGGTCAATTTTTCCGGGAGCGTGATTATGCGGATCCTGTTGATGCTACAGGTGGCTGTCGTAATGATGTTGATTTCAGGCACTCTTCTGGTCAACAAGCAGGTTCACTTCATGCTTGACAAGCCGCTGGGATTCAATGAAGAGCAGGTTGTGGTGCTTCATATCAAAGACCTGTCAAAGGATCCCATGGTATTTATCAGGGCACTTGAAGCTCAAAACCCTGTGACCTCGGCAGGAATGACTTTACAACATTTTGGGTATCCGGCTCAGGCCATATCCCTGGAAAATTTTGGACTGAAAGGCACTGCTGAGTTTGTCTTTGCCAATTATTCCTACCTGCAAACCATGGGTATTCAGCTCCTTCACAACTGGATTCCTCCTAATGCGGATACCGTGCGAGGGATGGTCGTGAATGAGCACCTGTATAAGCGCCTGAAGGAACGACACGGGAGCATGGAGGCCCTGCAAACCTTTCAATCAACTCAGCCCCTGGAAGAGGGGCAACAACCCATCAATTTCGTGGGTGTGGCGGCAGATTTTAATTACAGCTCGGCCCACGAAACCATTGGTGACTTTGCCTTCTGGCTGGATGAATCGGCCAACCGGGCACGTTTCACCCACATCCGGCTAAAACCGGGCAATCTGCACGATGCCATGGAGACTATCAAGAACATCTGGGGGGAGCATTATACCGGGCAGGAACTCAGCTATTTCTTCCTGGATGAGAAAATTGCCGGCCAGTATGCATCAGAAATATTGCTTCGGAAGGTACTGCTTGCATTCTCCATAGCCGGCATCATCATCTGCCTCCTTGGTATGAGCGCAATGGCCCTGTTCATTGCCCGGCAACGCACCAGGGAAATAGGCATCCGGAAGGTGAATGGTGCAGGCATCACCTGGATCCTTGTTTTACTCAGTAAGGATTTCATAAAATGGATTCTGCTGGCCTTTGTTCCGGCCATTCCGCTCATCTATTATGCCATGAGCCGCTGGCTTGAGAATTTTGCCTATCGAACCGCCCTGAGCTGGTGGATCTTCCCCCTGGCTGGAATGATTGTCCTGGGCATCACCATGTTCACCGTATCGCTCCAGTCCTATCGCAGCGCCTCCAGGAATCCGGTGGAGGCACTCAGGTATGAATGAGCAGTATTGGGAAAAGGAGAGTCAGAGCAGTAAGAAATCTCTAGGGAAACCTTGGGAATTTATTGTGCGTATAAATTATGTGATCGAAGGCCGTGGCGCCCTCGTTAATAAGAAAGGCGAAGAGACACTCTAGTCATGCAATTTCTTTATCAACTCCCGCTTAGCTTCTCTATGACTGCGTCCCTGTAACTTCTGCTTATTGGGACCTCATGCTTGCCAATGCCAATAGTATCACTAGTAAATGTTTCTATGCTATGTATTGAAACAATGAATGAGCGATGTATCCTGATGAAATCACTCATAGGCAGCCTGGCCTCTATGTTTGAAAGAGTATCTCTGGTTACCAATACTTTTTGCCCGTCAAGATGGATCTTAATATAGTCGCTCAGGCTTTCTATGAAAACTATATCCTTAAAATTGACTTTTACCATTTTGCGTTCCGATCGTACAAAAATGTAATCATCCTTTTCAATGTGAATCTCCTCTGATTGCCTGGGTACGATGGTTGAGGTTTCTTCAAAGAACTTATTGATTCCCTGT
>Ga0255368_10147_pt1 | contig 17293 bp, 12 predicted proteins | sample ANMaggSeSYBR01E6_FD_182094 | JGI IMG/M metagenome (GOLD analysis project Ga0255368, IMG submission 182094) | Sediment cell enrichment communities from methane seep in Santa Monica Basin, California, United Staets - ANME aggregate JGI... | ecosystem: Environmental > Aquatic > Marine > Cold seeps >...
GATCAGAATGTCGATCTTGGAGTGAGTTTCAGTTATTATGTAAATGCAACTGATTCACAGACAATAACCTATGGAATAGACGATACTTATAATTTTTATATAAATCCGTCTACAGGTTTAATTACAAATACAACAATTCTGGCATTAGGCGTATATGTTTTGAATATAACAGCCACGGATTTAAGTTCTAATGTAAACTGGCGTATTATTTCAGTAACAGTTCAAGATGATACTGAACCGATCTGGAATCCGACACCAACTGATCAGAATGTCGATTTTGGAGTGAGTTTCAGTTATGATGTACATGCAACTGATTTGCAGACAATAACCTATGGAATAGACAATACTGATAATTTTTCAATAAATCCATCTACAGGTTTAATCACAAATACCACAATTCTGGCATTAGGCGTATATGATTTGAATATAACAGCCACGGATCCAAGTTCTAATGTAAACTGGAGTATTATTTCAGTAACAGTTCAAGATGACACTGGCCCTATCTGGGATCCTACACCAACTGATCAGAATGTCGATCTTGGAGTGAGTTTCAGTTATGATGTAACTGCAACTGATTCGCAGACAATAACCTATGGAATAGACGATACTGTTAATTTTAAAATAAATCCGTCTACAGGTTTAATCACAAATAACGCAATTCTGGCATTAGGCGTATATGTTTTGAACATAACAGCCATGGATTCAAGTTCTAATGTAAACTGGTGTATTATTTCAGTAACAGTTCAAAATGATACTGCCCCTATCTGGGATCCTATACCAACTGATCAGAATGTCGATCTTGGAGTGAGTTTCAGTTATGATGTAACTGCAACTGATTCGCAGACAATAACCTATGGAATAAACGATATTGTTAATTTTTCAATAAATACGTCTACAGGTTTAATCACAAATAACACAATTCTGGCATTAAGCGTGTATGTTTTGAACATAACAGCCACGGATTCAAGTTCTAATCTAAACTGGAGAATTATTTCAGTAACAGTTCAACGCACCAGCGATGGCAGCGGTGGAAGCAGTGGCGGTGGAGGAGGAGGTGGCGGTGGGACATCCGGTGAAGCCTTCGAGAACATAGTATGTACTGAGACAGACCGCCAGTTTGTAGGTAAAGACTTGAATGTAAAATACAATTACGTACTTGAAGGCAACTACGTGCAGCATATCGAGTTCACAGGTCTGATAAGTGCTGGAAAAGTGGCTGCAAAAGTAGAGATGCTTAACCATACCTCTACAATAGTTGATAAAGACGCACCAAACATAGTATTTAAGAACCTGAATGTCTGGGTTGGCAACATTGGCTATTTCTCAGAGAACAACGTGAAAGATCCAACTATTGCCTTCATGGTAGACAGATCATGGGTCAAGGACAATGACATCATCCTGAACTCAATCAATTTTTATAGTTACAATGACTATACCAATACATGGGAAAAGATGCAAACCCAGAAAATTGGCGAAGACTCCGCAAGCTATCAATTCAAAGCCAGCCTCCCCATTAGAGGAAGCCTGGGGCCCATGGCAATATCAGGAAGGGAAGTAATAATTATCCCCACCAGCGAACCCAATGCAAACCCGGGTGGACTTGGCATGATAACTACCCCCACCCAGAGTAATACAGAACAGCCCACCCCTAAAATAACACAGACCACCTTACCGGTCACATGGACAGGAACATGGAATTCAAAGGTACCCGGATTCCAGTTATTGGCAGCATTGATTGCTTTGATAACTTTATACTTTATTAGCAGGAGGCAGGATTAGATGGCTGAGGAAAATATCAAGTTAGATGAAGTATTAGCAAATCCATTATTTAGAAAAGCACTGCACATAAGTGGAACTGTCGTCTTTGGTTATGTTCTATTAAGGTTGACTTTATTCATTCTTGATACCACCCATCTGGGAACCGCATGGCTTGAGACACACCAGGAAACAGGTTTTTTTATTATAATCCTGGTACTTGTTTCTTTAATTTTATTAATGGATCATGCCATCAGTTACGGACGCCGTAATTATGGTGAAGAGAAACATTCAATTATCGATGCCGTAGTAACAGTTGCCACATCAAACATCGAAAAATATGAAAGTAAATCACCAGAAACAATTAAACCACTAATACAGAAAATATTAGCACTTTCATCCACAAAAGAAAATAAACCACCTGAAATAGTTAAACCCATATCAAAAGTATCTGCTATAATTGCCTCTGAACTGTCAGGTTTATCTCAAAAGTACCAGAAAGAAGAACCAGCAAGCCCTGAAGTAGCAGTAGAAGCAGTGAAACAAAAACCCGTTGAAACATCAGCACTCGATGCAACAACAGTACCCGATGAAACACCAGCATCCATTAAAACACCAGCATCCATTAAAACACCAGCATCCATTAAAACACCAGCATCCATTAAAACACCAGTACCCATTAAAACACCAGTACCCATTAAAACACCAGTACCCATTAAAACACCAGTACCCATTAAAACACCAGTACCCATTAAAACACCAGTACCCGACGAAACACCAGTACCCGACGAAACACCAATACTCGATGAAACACCAGTACCCGACGAAACACCATCACCCGTTAAGGAACAGGAAGTTATTGCTGCAAAAGTAATGAAAAAACAACCGCTAATAGCTAAGAAAGAGGGCGATATGCGTGAATTTTTAAAAGAATTGATCGAGAGACCCATCACAAGATCTGAAACAATCCACAAGGACAGTTCAAAAAAACAACCCACTCTTGCATCAACATTAGCTGAATCCTACAAATCTTCTTCACAGGAAGATATGATTCAATCTGGAGAACCCCTTGTAAAACCCATATTCAAACCCGGAGTAACAGGCAAAAAAGAAGAAACTGAACCAAAACCTGGAACTTCTGAGATACCTGAATTACTACAAGAAATAATTAAGAAAGCCAAACCTAAGAATTATGACGATTCAAATGTAATATTTTCAGAGACAGTCCCAATTTTAGTGATGAAAGGCAAAAGGGTGGTCAAGGCCTTTGAAGCAAATCATAGTATCACTATTGTAGACTTCAAATCAAAGACCACACAAAAAAATGTTAAGCTCACAGTTGAATCATTGAATGCCCCATTCCAGGAGGCAAAATCCGTCAAAGATGGGGTGATATATGAATACAATAATATCCATATCAACCTTGACAATGAATATATTGAGAATGCCGCAGTTAGATTCAAAGTAAAGCGGGATTGGATCATCAAGAATAATATCAACACAATGCAGTTGCAACATTACATTCATGACGATTGGGTAGTTTTGCCTACCACGGGAATTGGTCAGGATGCAAGGTACCTGTTTTTTGAAGTATATATTCCGTCATTCTCTCTTCCCTTTGCTATCGTGGGAATGTGAACAGGGCACCGATATTGTCGAAAATATTTTGCAGGGTATCTGTGGGGTTTATCCCTGTCACGTTCACTATCACAATAACCCCTATAATTGTACCCAGCACGCTTCCCAGGTTTGCAAGTGCGGCCACAAGAAGCACGCGGAACAACCTGTTGTTAAGCATCTCCTGAATGGTTTCAGCATCCATTATCGACCTGAAATCGTCTGTAGTTGGAGTACGCTGTTTTGCTTCCATCAGTCCGGCAAACCAACCTGCAGCCATCATAGGGTTAAGGGATGTGAGCCATGCCACCAGAAAAGCTGTAGCAATGGATTTAGGGTGACCCCTGGCAAGGGCAGCACCGGCTGCGCTTAAGACACCGTTGATGATAAACCAGTATCCCATAGCTACCAATAACATGTAGGGAGATATGGCACCTTTTATTATGCCGAGAATAACTAAAAGGAACGTAGCAAAGGCAAGGGCAACAAAGGTCAGCCCAACTATCTTTGTAATACCGAATCTCTTTTTAGGTACATCTAACAGTTGTTTAATTGGTGGTAAGGTATCAGGATGTTCAAGATATCTTCGTATACCTTCCCTATGCCCTGCACCTACTACTGCCACCACACGGCTGGACTTTGCAGCATCCAGCAGGTTTACTGAAATATATGCATCTCTTTCATCTATAAATACCCTGGCAGCCGAGGGGGCAAACTTACGTAATTCCTCGATCAACTGGGTTACAACATCCTCTTCGGTAACAGATTCAATATCAAGTTCTTCACCTTTGAACCCCAGGGCTGCAGTAAGCATAGCCCCGGTCATCTTGAGTTTTTCCCAGATGCTCATGCTGTGCCAGAACCGCTGAAGTGTTATCTGGATATCCCTGTCCACAAGTACGATACGTGCGCCTGTGGATTCGGCTTTCTTGATGGCCTGCAGCATTTCAGCCCCAGGGTCGACGCCCAGATCATCACCGATCTTCTTCTGTACATATGCCATAAGCCAGTGAACCAGGAAATAATATGGTTTCCCGCCGCTGAGAATATCCTTAGCTGATATCTTTTTTGTTACTACCTTTTCAGTCAGCGCCTGGTACCGGGCAGGACATAGTTCAACAGCCACAACATCGGGACGTTCACGGTCTATGGTTTCCTCTACCTCTGCCACGCTTTTAGTAGATACATGAGCCGTGCCTACTATGATTATATTTTCTGCCGGGTTGTCAGAAATAGGTCTGTCAACTGTATCAGAAGATATGTTGATAGAGTAGTTGATGCTGTAATCATTTTCGTCTTGGTTCATTACTTCACCGGTAATATCAGGATTTTTACTATTGTATAAGGAAGGTATTAATTATACTGTAGATACATATACCTTCCATCGTTTGGGTGAATCTCGTTCGCTTATTAGATTTATCTGGTTATGAAGTGGTTTCCATGGGCAAAAATCCCGCTGCATAGCGGTAGGTTTTCGTAATGAATCTGTCAAAAAAGCCGAAGCATATTGAATCCTGAAATAATTTTGTCCCAAGGCCATGTTGTTACTTCTGTAGCCATGGCTTCAAGATTGGTTTGCAACTTCCTAAATCATCTACTTCATTCTTAATTGAACACTGTATCAAACCCGGGTTTCCAGGCCAACAAGACTGCTCCAGTAGAGTACCACAACCATTTAGTCCCAGAAATCTTTATCCTGCTCCGCCCCAAAATTACTCTTATGCTTACATTCATCGGAATTGGCCTCTATGACAAAAAAGACATATCTGTCAAGGGCCTGGAAGCCATCCGCCGCGCAGATCATGTATATGCCGAATTCTATACCTCGGCCCTTATGGGTACCACCGTCAAGGAAATGGAAGCCTTATATGGCAGGGAAATAACCGTATTGGACCGTGAGGATGTGGAACAGCAGCCTGAATGGCTACAACGTGCCCTGACAGAAAAAGTAGTATTCCTTACAGGCGGCGATGCCATGGTCAGTACCACCCATGTAGACCTGCGCATGCGGGCCCATGAACTGGGTATAAAGACCTCCATCATTCATGGCTCATCCATTCTCAGCGCCGTACCCGGCCTTACCGGCCTGCAAAATTACCGCTTCGGTAAATCCACCACAATCCCGCATCCGTACACCCATAAAGACAGGACCATCATCTCTCATACCCCCTACGATACCATCAGGTCAAACCTGGATAGTGGCATGCACACCCTGGTCTTCCTTGACATCGACCCGGAAAAAGGATACATGACCATCAACCGGGGCTGTGAACTCCTTATGGAAGTGGATTCGCAGCAAGGCAAACCGGACCTGGGACAGCGCTTAACCGTAGGTGTGGCTAGGGCCGGCTCCCCATCACCTGTAGTTGTAGCCCTGCCCATGATTGAACTGGCAGATTATGACTTCGGCGGTCCCCTGCATATACTTGTAGTGCCGGCAGACCTTCATTTCATGGAAGCAGAAGCCCTGGTTAAACTTGCAGGTGCGCCGGAAAAAATACTGGATATGGCAAAATAAAGCCCCAGCCGTCACGGACCCCGTTTTATATAAACGGGGCATCAGGACCGATGCTCGTGGTTTTTATTTTATTCGGATTATTAATATTGATTAATAAATAAAAGCGGAATTTTACATCAGTTAAAATGAGCATTTGCTAATTTAAAAAATCATGTTTAAACTAATTTCATGAATTCAAATTTCTTCAATTTTATTATGTAATAAAATAGCAATAATTAATGTTATTATAATATTTACAGAAAATGTAAAAAGAACTTTTGATTCAATGGGTAGGGAATCGTAAAATTGCACAATATTTAATTTAAAACCAAACAATGTAAGTATTAAAAGAACACCTCCAGCACATGTTACAATTGAAGCATATTCTTCCAAATAACTCAAATATTTATTATCTCGGATTCCCATATTATCTTTCCTTTAATAAACTTAATACAATTCCCATTGCAGTCACAAAGAAAGCTATGAAAACCAATAATAAATTTATATCAATATTTTGTTTTAATGCAAAAACAGTAGTAAGAATGATTGAAAATAAAAATATAACAATCAATTTTAATAAAATTGAAGTCCCTTTTGCTTCTCTTTTTTCTACTCCATTAAGTAACTGTCTAACACTATAACTTTTTTGCAACCCGGCTACAAAATATGTTCTTTTACGCTTTAATTCATAGCCAATTAAATCATCATATGGAATGGTAATCTCATTATTACCTGGCAAAGGAACTAATTCTATAGGTTTTAATTTTTCAAAACTTACATTAATTTCTTTAAATGATTTTCGTATTATTGAAAAATAATCTCTTTTTTGTTGACCATTTACATATATGTATATTTTTTTTTCTGCTTCATCAGATTTGACAACTGCAATTGAACGAAATTCTCTATCTTCAATAACTACCCCCGTTCTCCATTGCAATGATTCTTTTATATCTTTATGTCTTTTCACAATAAATCTTGCCATTATTGATTTAGGTAAGAAGTCATACAAAATAATAAATTTCAGAGAAGTTTTATAATTAAATTCAAAGTTAGGCTCCTGAAAATCTAATAAGTCAGGTATCAATATAGTTTGTTTATCAATTTCATAACATAATTCAAATTTTTTCATCAAATCGATGATATAGTTATATTTTTCTGGGGGGTAAAAAAAATCTAAATTGTCTTTTTGTTCAAAAATGTTACTTAATAAATTTAGTCTTAAAACACCTTTTGAATTTGCTAATTCTTCTGAATTAATAATCTTATATATTGATCTTGTTAACCATTCTGGATTAAGTATGTGAGTATCTAATAACTCAAAATCTTTATAATGTATAACTACACCTAAATCATTAAGAAAATCAAGAAGAGTGTTTTGAACGGATTTATCTACAATATTTTCTTTTATGCACAAATTCTTATATTTCTCATAACTAATGAAATTATCACCCATATTCTCCAATTGGGATTTTACATTTAACCAGCTTATTGGCCAACTCGTTCGGAGAAGCTCCACTTTTGTCAGGGATTTTATTAAATATTCTTTAAAAGATTCTATTCCTTCACAAGTTTTACAAGAAACACGGAAAAAACCATAAATATTTTTATATTTTTGTTGTAAGAATTTTCGGTTTATGTCAAATGAAGGATTTTCATCTATTTTATTGATTACCACCAAAATTGGTGAAGCTCCCCCAAAACTTTCAATGAGTTTTAGCCAATATTCCGTTTTTTCTTCTTTCCTACTATCTAAAACTAAAATATAAAGACTACGTTTGGTTAAAAAAAATTGATGCGTAGCATGCATGATTTCTTGTCCACCAAAATCCCAAAAATTGATTTTTATTTTGGAATCTTCTTTTATTACATGCCATTTATTAATTTCAATACCTTTCGTTGGCTCTTCAAATGTAGCGAATTCTTTTTGAGTTATTCGATTTACTAAAGATGTCTTTCCTGCACCTCCATCTCCAACAAGCAATACTTTTAATTCATTTAATATTTGTATTTGTTTTTTACTTTCAAGCAAATTAAGATACTCAATTATTGCCTCTTTACCTTGTTCTACTATCTCTAATGGTGGTGAAACTAATGGATTTCCATCGAGATATAGTTCTGTGAGTTTAGAAAGTTTCCCAATTTCAGGTGGTAGGGATGTTAATTGATTTCCAGATAGATTTAGTTTGATTAAATTCGTAAGTTTCCCAATTTCAGGTGGTAGGGATGTTAATTGATTTCCAGATAAATTTAATTTGATTAAATTTGTGAGTTCACAAATTTCAGGAGGCAGAGATGTTAATTGATTTTCAGATAAATCAAGTTCATTTTGTTTATTTCTTACTGAATCCCTGATAACTTGTAGTGCATCCTTTTTCATTGTATCAGCTATTAAATTATTATCTTTAAATGTCAAATCAAGTTATATATGTTTTGACTATCTGAATATCTAATATAATAGACTATTCTTAATTAGCGCCTCTTTAGTTTTTTAGTAAAAAAGTTGGTGAGATCTCATCAATATACCCGAGCATGAATCCTCCATCCCGCAGTCACTACCCCGCGATGAATCGCGGGGCATCTCGCGCTGGTGCATGGGTTGGTAGATTATAATAATTAATTGGTTTACGATGAATGTCATAAAAAAGCAATTGATAAATTTATTATAGTGCAAATACAAAGCATATACAATGTCAGATATAGTGTTTACAACATAGCAAAATTTCATGAGTTGTAAAAATTTTCACAAACCATACATACACAAGGTAATTAAAATGGTCGCTAAGAAAAAAAGGGAGGCATTAACTGTAACAAGGTTGATAAACGAAGTATTAGTCACACAATTAAGCATCCCATTAAGACAAATTGTAAATGATACATCATTCGAAGATTACACAGGTTCAAAACGACCGGATATTTTGATTTCTGAATATGAATTTAATGGAGATAATGAAGAACAATTCATTGAAAATCTTGTAGCTTATGCAGAAGTAAAAGATAATTGTTCATTCGAAGATAATGATTGGTTGGATGCTGTAAATCATGGAATCGAAAAAAGTAAAAGACTGAAACTTCATTATTTTATAGTTACTAATTGCAAAAAAACTGTGTTCTATAATGCAAGAACTTTGGAGGCAATCAATTTAAACGGTAATCAAATTAGAGATTTTCAAACGATAGATATCTTAAGATTAATCAAAAACAAATTGAACAATGATCCTGAATTACATAATATTAAAACAAATGTAGATTCAGTATCGGCTATTTCAGAAGCAGTTTTTAATAAAAAACTCTGGGAATTAGCAAATATTTATAGAAGTATTAGTTTTACAAATAACGTACAGAAAATTGATTTTACTATCGGCTTAATATCACTTGAATTTTTTGAGGAAAAAGCAATTTTAGAAGGAACAAAAGATGGTAGTTTGACTTATTGGTCCGAATGTGCCGACGAAAATAAAGAAAAACTTGTCGGAAATATCTTACAATATATAAATCGTCTTGAAAGAGAGACTGATTTTAAAGACTTTAAAGATTTAATGAGCACCGTTAAGTCAGCTATTGTTTCTGAAGGCACAACCCCTCCCTTAGTAGACAAAATCAATGTGTCTGATATTTATCTAACAATCGATTCAATGAGACCTTTGCATGGGACAGGGTTTGATTTATTTGGTGCGGTTTATGAAATGTTTGCATCATCAAAAGAAAAAAAGGATTTTGGAGAATATTTCACCCGAAGACATTACACCCACATTTTATCTAAATTATTACTGAAAGATGAACAGTATTTCAACTCAAATCGGAAATTTAAATTGTTGGATCTTGCTTGCGGAACTGGTGGATTCCTTACTGAAAGTTTTAAAGTTCTTAAAAACAATTACGAAAAGACGCACACGTTCAATCAAGATGCACAAGATTTCCTAGAAAAAGAAGTTTTTTACGGAATTGATATTCGGAATGAAAATATATTCAGGACTAAACTAAATATGTTTTTGGTGGGTGACGGTCATACAAATATGTTTCGCGATGATTCTTTAAAGTGTAAATTTAAGTCAGATTATGATTATATAATTACAAATCCTCCTTATGGGGCTGGGACGATTGAAGCGGGTTTTGAAAATGTGTCATCTAAGCGTATGGAAATTGCATTTCTTCATACTATAATCAATATTTTAAAAGATGGTGGAAAAGCTTGCGTAATACTTCCAGATGGGGTTTTAGAGAATCCAAGTCTATCGAAACTGCGGAAGGAATTTCTTGAAAAATGCAATGTTACATCAATAATTTCACTTCCTAAGTTCGCATTTGCCCCATATACTAAAGAGAAAACTTTTGCAGTATTTTTCACAAAAAATAATGACTCGATTAGAAGGATTCAAGAAACTCCAATTTGGGTATACATTGTTGACAACGATGGATTAGCAAATTCTGATAAAAGGTATCTAACAAAACTTAGAAACAATCGAAATGGGTGGATGCACGATGAAATTTCTGGTTGGGTAAGTACTGAGGGGGAAGAGATGCCTGGATTGTTAGAAGAAGGATGGTTACAATACGATGATTCGGATTCTAATGGAACTCAATGGATAAATGAAAAGGGGCAAACTGTAACACTCAGGAAAGGCGGATTTATCGATATTTCAAAAATTAATAAGGATACTTTTTACACTCTAATACCGGAATATTATCTTCGTCCATTTGACCCACATTTCATCACTTTGGATTTACTTAAAGATGAAATCAATAAGCTGGATGAAGAATTCAGAGGCATGATAGCATGAGTGCCTTCTCGTATTTTTTTGAACCTATACAAAAAGGAAATACTAAACTCACTGAAATGGCGATCTACAACTCAATTAAGTTTGACGGTGATTTCATCCCATTATGGGGGGGGAATAAGAACCATGTAATAAAAAATAGGCTAATTTCAGAAAATGGAAAAACAAAATCAGGAGCACAAATCACGATTTTTAATGGAGAAGGTATTATAATTAGTTTAGATGGTAGTGCAGGAAGCATGACTTATAAAAGTGGAGAAAGGTTTGCACTTAATCACCATGCTGGTTTTTTTAAGGTGAAAGAAGAAATGAAAGGGTTTGTAAATCCTTTGTTTTTCGCACTTTTATTTGAAAAAAAATTGTAACTATTCAGCCTTCCTTTAGACCGGATGCCGATGACGAAAATCAGCTTATTTGTGTCTATGGCGATACATTTTTTAGTTTTTAATACTGAGTCTACGTCCATCGATTCCAAAGGCATTTGACAATTGTGTGCAATTATCTATTTGTGGACTATTCAGTCTACCGATAACGTTTATGTATGGCTGAATAGTTACAAAAAATTAATGGATCTTAGTGTAAGCGATGGTTCAAAAACACTAAGTCTTAAACAGATCAATTCTCTTGATTTTGAAATGCCAGAGAAAAATATACAAGATGAATTTATATCTCTTACAAGACCGTTGTTGGAAAAAAGGGAACAAATAACGCGGCTATTAAACAAAATAGACTCCATTAAAAATAAAATAATTTCGTATGATTATAATAATTACCAAAACAGAAACACAAATATTTCGGATGTTTTTGACTACATGAGTGGGAATTCTGGTTTAACCGAGGAATATTTATATTCTCGAATAAGTTCTACCAGTGAAATAAAATACAAAATTTTAACTGGCAGTACTGATATTTTAAATGTTTCATTGATACATCAATGTTCAAATCCCAAGAATCCATCAAAGCGAATTAAAATATTCTTTGGAGAAGGAATCCATGTAGTGAGAAAAGGCAAAGCGGGACATGTAAATTACTTGCCAAAAGATTATTATACTCTTAATGATGATGCTTACATTCTTTATCTAAAAGATGTTTGTGATTATGAGATATCACTCAAATGGGTGATTGCACAATATAAAAACACCTTTCAAGAATTCTCGTCGAGTTCGGATAACGGAACATGGAATATGACTGAATTTTTTAGAAACGTCGCAATCGATATTCCATTTTATGAAGAACAAATGAAAATTGTAAAAAAATATGAAAAAATTGAACAACTAGAGAAATCAATGAAACAAATAGTCGAAAAGATTAATAACATTTTTCAAAAACAGATTTCATATTGAAAGCTTATTTATATAAATAACTTTCGCGAATTTATAGGCTAATATATTCACTGACCCATGCACGAATTATCTACTTCAATAACTATCCCCGTACTAATAATACAAGGTCTTCGTATACTTAAATACTCCCATTTGACCCACAGGTTCCTACGCCTGCCGTAATTCACTTCACTTATCAATTTCCCTATTCGCTTAAAATATTTATATGAGCTTTAACAAAGTACCATTCATCAGGTCATACCTACAGTTTAACCTGACCTTCATCTGGCAAGGGTACCCCAAATTATTCTTCCACCCCTGATCCTTTTAAGTCCCTGCTGTCATATTCGTGTTCCATCACGCCCTCCTTGAGGATGATCACATAATCGGCAGAATTCTTCAGGGCAATGGACAGCCCGGGCTCGGCACCAAATAGTATAGTCTCCTTGCCGTGCTCATTGGCCTTTGACAAAAGGGGCTTGAAATCCGCATCCCTTGTCACCAGTGCAATGGTATCGATCACCGGACTGAACACCAGTTCCATGCCTTCTACAGCCAGCCTTACATCTACATCACTGGTACAAATGATCGGTTCAAAACCCTGGGTCTCAATTGCTTCCACCAGTTTATCAGATGCATACTGGTTCAAAAATACCCTACCTATCTTGATACTGCCATAATCCTTGAGAACATCCCGTATCTCTTCCAGGTCGATCTGGAACTCTTTTCTTAGCATATTCGGTCCATCTACGAGCAGGGCGATCTTACGCCGCCCTTTCTCCTTCTTGGAACCAAGATAATTGCGAATTGATTCAAAACCACTTTTCATAGGCTTCATTTCTAATCCCCTAATAAACTATATATTGGATATATGTGTTAATAAACTTGATAATTGAAAAGAATCTACACTATTGTAAATAAGTTTCGATTTTATTTCATTGTTTATTCAGGTCAAAAACCCATCGACTTACTCCTGGTGCCACATTACCACACCTGCGATAGAAGACCACATCAAACCCATTGTCCTGGTACTCTTTCAACAGTTCCTGGATCTGGTACTGTTTCCTGAACGTATAGAAATGCACTATTCCTCCCTGTTTTACGAGTCCGGATATCTCATATAGGAAATGGTCCATTCCGTAAGGAATAGGAAGTACAGCCCTGTGGAAACTGCCCCTGACCATATAAGGAATAAGGGATGCATCCCCGCATATTATGGATACCTTTGTATCGACCCGGTTCAACTTCACATTCTCTGCCAGCCACCTGCATGCCTTTTGGTTTTTTTCAACAGCCACAACACGGGCACCCCGTGAGGCGGCGGGTACAACATAGGGACCCACACCGCAAAATGGTACCAATATAGACTCACCGTCCCTGACCTGGGATGCTATCCTGAAACGTTCGTAAGAAAGATGTGGGTTAAAAAACACCTCATTTACATCTAAACGGTAGCGAAACCCGTATTCCCTGTGTTCGGTCCTGGTAGTAGTACCTGATAGTGTCTCATATCTTCCCACCCTGTCCTCCCCTTCCAGCATGGATACTTTGTTAAGAACTGTACCAATGTTGCAGTGTTTTGAGATAATTGCCTGTGCTATTTGTGCTTTATAATCATCCAGTCCTGGCGGTATAGAGATAATCGCTATATTGCCGATTACATCAAAACTGTTTGGCACCAGGTGTAACAACGGTTCAGGTACTATGCATTCCATGCGGGTTTTCAGGGTCATTCAACTTGCTCTATACTTTTACAGCCCTATACTTTTGCAGCCAGATATATTAGTTCCATCCAAAATTAGTTGCATCCAAATGATTTTATTATAACAAAACATCAGGTAGTTCGATGAAATTATCTGACGATATACGCGCTCAATTGAAATTTGATGATAAAGGGCTTATTACTGCCATAGCCCAGGATCATGAGACGAACGAGATACTCATGCTGGCTTTCATGAACCTTGAAGCCCTTGAAAAGACAGTCGAGACAGGTAAGGCTCACTACTTCAGCCGCAGCCGTGGTAAGCTCTGGCTCAAGGGCGAAAGTTCCGGTCATGTGCAGCTCGTACACGATATGTACATTGACTGCGATGCCGATGCTGTACTGATGAAGATTGAACAGTTGGGCGGCGGTGCGTGTCATATGGGATACCGGTCATGTTTCTACCGCACGCTTGAAGGCGATGTGATAAGCGAGAAGGTCTTTGATCCCAAAGATGTGTATTAGTCCTGGAAGATGGGGGTAGGGATATGAAACTGGTACTTGATACAAGCGTGATCATTGGAGGGCGCATCACTTCTCTTATCGATGCAGGGGAATATAAGGATTCTACCATAATCGTGCCCGAGGCTGTGGTGGCTGAGATAGAATCGCAGGCAAACCGGCATCGTGAGTCCGGGTATAATGGACTTGAGGAACTGGGCCGGCTTAGGGAGATGGCGAATCTCTGCATGATCGAACTCGAATTTGCAGGAAAGCGGCCGGGTCCCGCACAGGTGGAACTGGCAAGAACAGGCGAGATCGATGCCATGATACGGCAGGTTGCACTCGATTGCAGTGCCACCTTAATGACAGGGGATCGGGTGCAGTCCATGATAGCGGATGCCAGGGGCTTGGAAGTGATATTCCTGCCTCCTGAAAAAACCGAAGCCAAAGCTACTGCCATAGAGGAGTTCTTTACACCCGACACAATGTCAGTGCATCTCAAGGACGGTGTGGAGCCACTTGCTAAAAAGGGTTCAATCAAGGATATCCAGCTCGTCAGGATAGGTGATACTACCAGCACTGAGGACGAGCTCAGGTCAATGGCCAGAGAACTTATTGAAAGGACAAGAAGGGACCCAGGCAGCTTTATAGAGATGGAATACGACGGTGCGACAGTGCTCCAGCTTGGAAACATGAGGATCGCCATCGCCTCCCCGCCCTTTTCGGATGGCATGGAGATCACTGTGGTGCGGCCGGTGGCATTTGTGTCAATAGACGATTACAGGATGGCAGGGGAACTGAAGCAGCGATTGGCAGGCCAGCAGCGGGGTGTACTTATAGCAGGTCCGCCAGGGGCTGGAAAATCCACATTCGCCGCAGGGGTGGCAGAGTTCCTCCAAAGTTGTAACAAGATCGTCAAGACAATGGAATCACCCAGGGACCTGTCAGTAGAAGATGCAATCACCCAGTATTCGCCGCTGGAAGGGAGTATGGAGAAGACAGCAGATCTGCTGCTGCTTGTCAGGCCTGATTATACTATTTACGACGAGTTGCGCAAGACCACGGATTTCCAGGTGTTCGCTGATATGAGGCTGGCTGGAGTAGGCATGGTGGGTGTGGTTCATGCCAACAGGCCTGTGGATGCTATACAGAGGCTTATCGGCAGGGTGGACCTGGGTATGATACCACAAGTAGTGGATACGGTGATATTCATTGACAAGGGGGAAGTGGCCAGTGTGCAGGATATAAAGTTCACTGTTAAAGTACCTCATGGTATGACCGAATCCGACCTGGCTCGCCCGGTGATCGCGGTGACGGACTTTGAAAGCGGCAGGGCTGAGTTCGAGATATATACATACGGTGAACAGGTAGTGGTAATGCCCACTGCAGGAACCAGGGAGACTGTCCCCTCTGCGTGGGGACTGGCTGCAGAACGTATACGCGATGAGTTTCGCCGTAAGGTGCACGGGCCTGTTAAGGTTGAATTGAGCGGGGATGACAGGGCCACCTTATGGGTCAATGATATTGACATCCCTGAAGTGATCGGCAAGGGTGGCAGGAACATCGAGACAATGGAAAAAAGACTGGGTATCCATATAGATGTCAGACCCCTGGACAGTGCCCAGGTGTCAAAAGGGGGGGAATCCGGAAAGACAATGGTTCCTGAAATCTCAATGAAGAAGAAACACATTATATTGAAATCGTGTGGAATGGCCGGGACGGACGTGGAATTGATAGTGGAGGGAGAACTCATCTTTACTGCTACTGTGGGGCGAAAAGGTGATATCAGGATTGTCAAGGACTCTGATATTGGTGATAAATTACAGAAAGCATTACATGATAAACTTAAAATCAGTATCCGAACACTCACCTGAAAATAGATATGTAGTAACTACTAAATACTTTATTGATATAATGATAAATTATTGTACGAATTGTGGAGGAAAAATGAACCTGTTAAGGTATCCATCACTGAAACGGTTTGACCACCTGGGCAGAAAACTCTTTATTTAAAAATGTATTGAATGTGGGCATGAAGAACAGTATGCAGAACAATGCTGTTATTTTTTTCAAAAAAAATCTGTCCGCTATCTCTTACAACTGATGTTAAATAATAAGTATTAGTAAAAAAACTACATGCAGCCGGAAATGAAGTTAGCTGCCATCACTGGTACTGTATAGTTGTCTCCAACCATTACCGGACTGTATAGTTGTTCCCAACCATTACCGGACTGTATAGTTGTACCCAACCATTACCGGACTGTATAGTTGTACCCAACCATTACCGGACTGTATAGTTGTTCCCAACCATTACCGGACTGTATAGTTGTTCCCAACCATTACCGGACTGTATAGTTGTTATGAGAATACTGCATAGACCTCTTCGTGCGGATGCACAACAACTCCACTTTTGGTAATATCGTAGGGATGGATCTTCTTGCTGTGGTCAGAGCCGCGCATCTTAAATATTTCAAGGCTGCGCACCCTTACATTTTCCATCCTCTTGTAATACAGGGCAATTGTCCCCTCGGTCACGAAGTTCTCCACTCCGAAACGGCTGGGATGATCATCATCTACAACTTCGGATGTCATGATTGAAGTCAGACCCAGTATTTCCAGGGTGGTGGACAGTTTTAACAGTTCCACACGTATCTTGGCCGGGTCCTGGAGATAGAATCCAATGGATGTAGTTGAATCTATCACTGCCCGTTTGGCATCGATCTCTTCCTGGATCATAATGATCTGGTCCATCATGGAACGCATGTCAAAGGGTCTTACATCAACGTATTTTTCCTGTGACGGGATGCCGATCTTGGTTGACGCCGCATCAATAATGGCAAGTTTTCCATCATCCTCCAGGGCCTTCAGGTCCCAGCCGAATGCTTTTGCATTGTCCCTGATATGCTCGGGCCGCTCCTCTGTTGCTACTATGATGCCGCTCTCATTGTATTTGGTGATGCCGTTGTAAATGAATTGAAGCGCAAAAATGGTTTTTCCCGAACCTGAAGTTCCTGATATCAAGTATGTGTGGTCCTTTAACAGGCCGCCTCCACAAAGCTCATCAAAACCCCCTATCCCGGTTGGAACGCGATCCAATCCATTATTAATATCCTCTGTATTT
>Ga0255368_10148_pt1 | contig 17273 bp, 16 predicted proteins | sample ANMaggSeSYBR01E6_FD_182094 | JGI IMG/M metagenome (GOLD analysis project Ga0255368, IMG submission 182094) | Sediment cell enrichment communities from methane seep in Santa Monica Basin, California, United Staets - ANME aggregate JGI... | ecosystem: Environmental > Aquatic > Marine > Cold seeps >...
ATATCCTGCCACCGGTCTCCCACATCAGACTACTCGGTCGATTTGAATTTTATAGGCAGCAAAGTGTAATCAATATCGATGAAATGATTAGTCTTCTTGAACAGAAAATCGTATGGCAACAACCGAAAGTAACCGAAGAAGTGCTAGTATAAAATCCTGCTTCACTTTTTTGGGGGGATAGTCAAAAACTGCCAAATTCTTAAGTTGAAGGTCTCTCCCCTAATAATCAATTAAAGGTTCTGCCTTGGTAAATACGAGCCCAATTAGCAATAATTTGTGTATTCCTTGAACCATGCGTTGAATCAACATTTTCTTCTTGTTCTGGAACGCTGTAAGGTTCATACCATCTTTCAATTCCCGCCAGGTTTGAAATATTTAATTGTTCGTTGTCGAAACGATTTCTCAATGCGGAAGGAATGTTATAATAAGTTTTACGATTTTCCAATCTCATATCACCACCACGGTGGGCTTGTCCTGTATGAACAAAAGCTTCCAGCACAAAGACTTTCCAAAATTGTCTTTCAAATTCAATGGCCATGGCTTCTCGGTCAGATCCGGTTGAGGACGGTGTATGGGACACTTGTGCATCATTCCACCAATTGTAGAGTTCAACTAAAAGATTGGCTCGGTTAACGGGTTGTGAATGTCGTCGAATGCGAGATTTCGTCGCGCCTATACGTTGCCTAAGTTCTTCCCTTGTTCCTATTAATTGAATTAAATGATTCTCTCGATATTCCGTGGGGTGAGTACTGGAGTTTACAAGATTTGTAAACCAACCTCCTTGGGCAATATCTATTTCTTCACCTATAGCCGTCTGGATGGTGTCTTCGAGTGAGCCTCTTGCAGCCTCACTTCCTAAAACACGCAATTTTTTAAACATATTAGCAAAACTCGCAGCGTTTTTTGCAAGATCGCCTAAGAAACCTAAAGGCCCTACACACACGACGGTTAATACGGCTCCCATTCTATTTGCGGCTTCTTGTGCATCCCTGTTAATTTGATTGAAAATTTCCTCAATTCTTCGATAGGCAGTAAGATAAGCATTCCCTTGAACACGAAGCGAAATTTCCCATTCTCCTATGGCAGGGAGAACATGCTCGTCAAGCATGTCGTCTAAATCTTGTGCAGCTCGCAGATTTTCTTCACTGGCACTACTGGAAGGGGCAAGATTTGTATCCGCCTTGTAAATCCATCCGGTTATTTCTCTAACGGGGAATACATCTTCATATGCTTCACCACGAACTTGAACAAATTCTCCGGTACTTCCAATTAAGGATAAATCTTGATCCGCCATAAAATGATAGGATGTTAACGATAAATGCTCAGTAGAGGGATTTTCTCTTATATAGGCTATTCTGGTGGTTTGAACTGTATAATAATTAGAAAACTGAACGGTTTCCGAGTTTTTTTTATGAATAGTTTTTAACTGGGGTGGCTTGGAAGAAAAATCACCAATAGGTTGTGCATTAGTCGCTGCTCTTCCCTTTTTATCCGCCTCATTCTCAAGAGTAGTATCCGTGTTTATTGGTATATTATTTAAATTGATAATAGGCTGAACGCGTCCTTGTCTTTGTTGTTGTACATGTGCAAATTCATGTCCAATCAACTCTTGTCCCTTTTGGGAATTGGGATTAAATTGACCTGGTGCAAAATGGATGCTTTCTCCTTTCGTGAAAGCTAACGCATTCATATCCTTTACTTTATAATAATCTTCACGAATTGATACATTGGAAAAATCTTCTCCAAATGTAGATTCCATTTTGATTTGAACTTCTTCTGGTAAAGCTTTATTTTCTTTCTTTTGAATTGGACTGGTATTTAATGTAAAGGGAGTAGGCAAAAAACTCGCTTTTTTACTAAAAAAGTCATTTTCACTTCTTTCAGGGTTAAAGAAGGGTTCTTTTTTTATTTTTATTTGAAAAATGTTTTCTGAGTTAGCATTTGCTCTGCTTGCCGTCCTTTTTTGGTCCGATGAATGTGTTTTCATTTTTCTTTGTTTTGGGTGATAGGTAAGGTGATAAGAATTTGCTTTTAAGGGCTGAAGTCCAGAAGAAGATAGCCAAGGCTCAGGCCTCCTCATCACCTGCTCCGCCCCCCGGTCAGCTTCTTGCTCATATTTATCATCAGGCTGCCCGACCTTAAGCTTCGCCTGAATCCCGGAAACCACCCGCTGCACATACCTGTTGCCATGCGTCTGCTGCAGTGCTAGGATCGCAGGAGCACACTCTCTAGTCGGCGTAACGCTCAGTTGTGTTGCTATGCTCTCAACCGATGGCGCGCTGCCATCACGCCTTATGTTACCTATCACACCTCTGATGAAGTAAAGCTGCATCTCAGGCTCATCTAGGACACGAGGAATAATAGTATTAGTAGGCGAAAAGTCCTTTTTTGCCTCCACCCCTTTTTCAATTGCAACAGATTCTTTCATTTATTCCTTTCCCCTCCTCATGTGATCTAAAAATTTCTTTCCTTTTTCATTTCTGAGACTTTTTATTATTTCCTGATTTGCTTGTGATACATTTAAAATGATGAACAAGTTACAAATAATTAACCTGGGTATTTTTGGATAACGCACCCAAAAGGTAAAATAAAGGGTATCACGACCATTCGTGAGAAAATACACGCTAAGGTTTATTATCGGTTTAAATACGATTTTAATTCATTAAATTATAGATAAATCTGTTTTCTGCGAAGACAATTACAGAAAACGTGGAAAAATCAATATTTGGTGAAGCCATGAAAAATTTTTACACCGCTATTAACCCACTCTCTCCTGTAGCTCTGGAGGATATCCCGCTGACTCTTTAGCTCTTCTTCTGCAGGACTCCTCCTTGCAGCTCCAGAAAATATTGGTTGATCCCTTAATGTCCCGCTCAAGACATATCTTCATCAAACCCATCCTGCCAGCCGTCTCTTAATTTCCGATTTTTCAGCTTCAGTAAACGGTAGTGACTGATAATGGTTCATACTTGTGAATGAGTCATGCCCCTGCCTGAGACAAATGAAATTCATGGGTAATCCAGCTACATACATCCAGGATTCAATTGATTTTCGTGTGGTCTTAGGCACGATCCCCTCCGTCCCGAGCCCGCACTTACCAGCCCATCGTTTCAGGTTCTCATTCCATACCTTTACCGCTGAAGGCCTCTTATTCTTAAAAAAATACGGCAGCTCACTCACCAGCTGCGGCGGTATCGGATGGATATACCTCTCAGGTGCCACCCGTTTAACCTTCTTTTGTGCCTCCCTGGGCAGGTGTATCGTATTTCGTTCCCGCAGCCACCACTCAGGATGATCATAGAACCGCTGCACCTCAACATACCGCATCCCTGACCAGAAGCACACATTAAAAATAGTTCTGAGATAATCCTTAGCAATGTTTGAGACTATCTTATCATAATCAAAAGGGGACAGGACCCTTACCTTGTGCCCTTTATCTGAGGTTATGAATATCGGTTTAGGCATAACATAACCGTATTGTTTTATTAAAACTTAACCTTTTCATTGTATTTTGATTACATTACCTGGCATGAATAGACTTGTAATGTGTCAAAAAGGTACAGTTTTACCACAAAACGTAACGGTGGATTGTACAGGTGGATAAAGACATTTGCTTGATTCAGAACAATCAAGGTAGAAGCCTTTAAATTTGTACACATGCTTTTGGTTTTGGGACGGCCTGCAAGGCATATCTACTAAGTAAACACGGCGCCAACGTGACTGTACGGTGCTATAGAGGGGTTTTCTGGCTGTGTACAGTGGAATTCTCAGTGGCATTATCGAAAAGGTGTGATATATTATTATATGTCTGTGTGTATAAAAACAAAATCAGCATGTTTAACGTTGATTAAATAGCTAAGTAATATAATAAACGCATAGTGTCAAAGCGATTTAATCTATTTCATTTTCCATATGCCTTAATTGCCCTTAAATTGTCGTGGGATGGGGTGCAAACATTGCTCTTGGTTTCAACTGCAACATTACATAGAATGTCTGTCAATCAAAATAGATGTATTAAAGTGTACGAAGACCTTGTACTATTTAGTACGAGGATAGTTATTTGTGCTCCATGAGTGGAACACAGTAAAAACAGTCATTATTGGATTATGAAAGGCGCAATGAGATAAAACTAATAGAAACAACATGAAGAATAAAATATTAACACAATACCTCTTCTTCTCAAATTTGAATTATATATACCATAAGCTTATTCTAGACTATAGTAATAAATAATAAATTAGAAGGAAGTAATTATGTATCCTCCTAATCTCTTTTATTTATTTCCTCCATTTCCCCGTGAAAATAAGGTATTCGTTGCAATGAGCTTTGATAGAGGATTTGATAAACGGTGGGAAGAAGTAATAATACCGGGAGTGAAGGAGATCACTGTTAATGGAACCTCTCTAGAACCATATCGGGTGGATATTGGAAAAGGCAGTGATTCTATTACTAGCGAAATCTTATCAGGTATTAGCAATTGTCGTTTATTCCTTGCTGATATAACCACAATAGGGAAATTAGGTGACAATCCGATTAGGAATGGAAATGTGATGTATGAGGTCGGAATTGCACAAGCAGTACGACTACCAGCAGAAGTGATTCTTTTTAGATCGGACGACGATCCTCTCTTATTTGACATGGTTACTAATAGGGTTAATTACTATAATCCTGATAATAAGCCTGAGGAAGCAAAACAGAAAGTTAAGGATGCAATAATATCAACAGGTAATGAGATTAATCTTCAGAAACATCTTTCTGTTAGACAGGCTGTTGACTCGTTGGACTATCCTGACCTTTTAACCCTTATATTTTCATCAATGAGTGATCTCAACCATCCACTGACACGTACTATGAAAGATGTCCTAAGCAATATAGATAGATTAAATTCTATTAAGCGACTTCTTGAACTTGGTATTTTGAATACTCAGTACAAAAAGCTAACATCTGAAATGTTTAATGAATTTAAAGATAAGCCTTTTGAGCAAATCTTATCATACAAGATTTCACCATTTGGAAAAGCGGTATTTGAAGAGGTTTTTTCGAGGATGAATATGTCATTAACAGAAATCGAGCGAATTATGAAGTCATAAATTATAATTAAAAGATGAGATTGTCGGAAAAGCCTAATTTTTGAATATTTCAGCTTTACTGTTTAAACTTGACTGGGCGCAGCATAGTGATTTAGTTTTAACAATATTTCTGGAAGTTTTAATTTAGACACTTTTCAGGTACTTTTCCGACAATCTCAAGATAGCTTTATGTTTAAAAAGAACAATTTATTGTTATATCTTAAATGAATTTTTTAAAAATTATAAATTACTTATTGGGAACTATATTTATTTTAGTAGCCTCAGTTTCTTATTACTTTGTAAATCAGGGAGCAATCAGCATTAATACTTATACATTATTGGTAACCATTTCAATTGCTTTAGCTATCTTTTTTTTCCAATTTGGAAAAAGTATGAAAATTGAGTCTACAATAAATGATCTATCTAAACTAACTCACTTAACAAAAAGATTCCAGGATTATGACTATTCAACAAGGCTCCAGATATTGGACGAGCAGCTTATGTGTGGCAGTCCATCATTGAAAGATATACCGGCTCTATCGTATCAAGCCAAAATTGAAAACTGTGGATTGAAACCCATCAAAATAGACCGTTTATACTTAGACTATGGAGACAAAATTGATTCGAATAAACGCATGAAGCGTCACATAGACGGAGAGCTATATTTGAGGCCAGAAAAATGGCACGAATTCGGTATCGAAATATCATGGGTAGATGTGGAACAAATAAAAACTTTATGATTAAAAGTCTGTTCGTGGAAAAAATTAAATATTCAACTCTGGTTATGGAGAAAAGGATAGCAGTAAGACCAATGAGTAGTTAGATAAAATGATTAAATGGAAGGTTTAACTGGTAAACTGAAGAACATGGGTTGTAAGATGGTCCATATGAAAGGATGTCGCTTTGCACTAAATTGGTGAATACTTGATTTGATTAATAATTTTTGAATTGTTGCCATGGAAATATATACTTTATATACAACAAGAATGAAAGAACTGAGGGCAAAGTATGATCTGACCCAGGAAAAACTTGCCAATAAAGTAGGTGTAAGAAGAGAAACCATTGTGTTTTTAGAAAGAGGAAAGTATAATCCCTCATTAAAACTTGCATATGATGTAGCTAAAGTTTTGGAATCAAAAATCGAAGAGGTTTTTATTTTCGAGGATTAAGTTTTATTTCACAGTTTACTGGTTGGTGAATATAAATCAAATTATAATTTTATTTGCGCAAACCTTTTATTTAAAAAACACATCTATAATATAAATGGACTGAGCTCAATGATAATATTAGAACTCGAAAACGTATCAAAATCCTACAGTAATAAAAAGATTATTGACAACATATCTTTTTCAGTAGATCAGGGAGAAATATTCGGACTTCTTGGTCCCAATGGCGCAGGTAAGACTACAACCCTGCGAATGATGCTTGATATCATAAAACCAGAATCAGGAAATATCAAGGTATTCGGAAAAGATCTTGATCCAAATTCGAAAGACAGGATCGGATATTTACCAGAAGAGCGCGGTCTTTACAAAAAGTCTAAGGTCATTGAACTTCTGGTTTACCTGGCCCAACTCAAAGGAATGACAAAAATTCGGGCAATGGAAAACACTGTTAATCTACTGCAGTCAGTTGAAATGCTGGAGCTTAAAGACAAAAAGATCGAAGAGCTCTCCAAAGGAATGCAGCAAAAGATACAGTTCATTGCCACTATTATTCATGGTCCTGATCTTATAGTCGTAGATGAACCATTCTCTGGTCTTGATCCTGTAAATACCCAGATCATTAAGAACATTATTCTTGAACAAAAAAAATGTGGTAAGACGATCATACTCTCCACCCACATGATGGAACAGGCAGAAGCCATGTGCGATCGCATACTTATGATCAATAAAGGTATGATCGTTCTTAATGGGAAGGTCGGGGATATTAAGAATGAACACCGTAACAATTCCATTTTCCTGGAATTTGAGGGGGACCTAAACTCAATTGAAGGACTCGACCAGATTGAAAATATCATCCGGCATGGGACTCATATTGAGATATTCTTAAAAGATGGACATGATGTCCAGTCCCTTATCGAAGATATTGTAACAAGGGTCAGGATCCTGCGCATTGAACGATCTACCCCGTCCTTGAATGAGATCTTCATTAAAATTGTCAAGGGGGTATCCAGTTGAATAAATCCCTGATGATAGCAAAATATGAGTTCCTGAAAACCGTAAAGCGGAAAGAGTTCATACTGATGACATTAGGCTTCCCGCTTTTTTTTATACTCATTATGTTAGTTCCCTTACTACTGGCTGGTACATCATCACCTGAAGATCTGAACCTGGGTTACATTGACAAAACAAATTCATTTGAATTTCCTGATGAGATCACAGTAAGAGGATCAATGATCTTTTCAAATGAAATACCGGGAGTAACAAATAACCAGGAATTAGATGGCACGAATAATGAAAAATATCCAATAATAAAATTCACACAATATTCAGATGTTGCATCAGCTAAACAGGACCTTGGATCCGGGACATTATCAGGATACCTGATCATCCCTGAAGATTACATTAAGACCGGAATTGTCGAATCTTATGTGATAGGAAAATTAACAGACATTCCTAAAAAAGAACTTTCTGAATTGATGGTAAACAACTTGCTTAAGGATAAGGTGGATGAAGAAACCTTGCAGCGGGTCAAGGATCCGATAACATTTAAACAATTTTCTGTTGAAACCACAGGTGAAGTCAGTGAAAAAGGACTATCTGATCTGCTGGAAGATTTTGCCCTTCCATATTTAACCGGTATACTCCTGCTAATTTCAATTTTTACTTCCTCCGGATATTTACTGCAAAGTGTAGCAGAAGAAAAAGAGAGCCGGATAATCGAGATACTGTTATCCTCAGTAACTCCAATTGAAATGCTCACAGGAAAGATCGTCGGACTGGGATCGGTAGGACTGCTGCAGATAGCGATCTGGCTGTCAGTGGGTTTTGCCGGATTGATATATGTTTTTGCCTTATCTATCAATCCCTTTTTATTGATCCTGTCTTTGGCATATTTCATACTTGGATTTTTGTTATTTGCCAGTATGATGGGTGCTGTGGGAGCAATAAGCGGTTCTATGCGTGAAAGCCAGCAGCTCATTCCAATTTTCACTTTCCCGGCTATAGCACCCATATTTTTCATGCAGGTATTGATCACCGAACCCGAGGGTACGTTATCGATGTTCTTTTCCATGTTCCCACTGACATCTCCTGTTGCCATGCTTATACGTATGGGCGTTTCTGATGTACCGCTCTACCAGATAGCAGTAAGCTTAATTATTTTAATGGTGTCTGTTTATTTCGTAATAATAATCTCTGCCAGGTTGTTCAGGGTAGGACTGCTGATGTATGGAAAACGTCCTGCTATAGGCGAAATTATCAGGTATATGAAAACAGGTTAGAGGTAATAATTGAGGTAATAATTGAGGTAAAAAATGGAAGATGTACTATCCACACAAGACGTCGATAAGACCTATCACCTTGGAAAACTTGCAGTCCCGGTACTTAAAGATATAAACATCTCTATTAAGCGCGGCGAGTTCGTTGCCATAATGGGTCCATCCGGCAGCGGCAAGACCACACTAATGAACCTGATCGGTCTGCTTGACAGGCCCACCCACGGCAAGTTCTTCATTGACGGCGTGGATACCTCAGCCCTTTCTGATATGGAACTTGCCAGGATACGGGGTAAAAAGATAGGGTTTGTGTTCCAGACCTTCAACCTCATAGCCAGGTTCGATGCCCTTAAAAACGTGGAACTGCCCATGATCTACCAGAATATACCAAAGGCAAAGCGAAGGGCCAGGGCCTTAGAACTCCTGGAACAACTAAAACTCAAGGACCGCATGAAACACAAGCCTCCTGAACTCTCAGGAGGACAGCGGCAGAGGATTGCCATAGCCAGGGCAATGGTCAACAGTCCTGATATAATCCTGGCAGATGAACCTACAGGTAATCTTGATTCCAGGACCGGTGAAGAGATCATGGATATTTTCAAAAAACTTAATTCAAATGGTATAACAATTGTAATGGTCACTCATGAACAGGATATTGCAGATACATGCCACCGGATAATAAGGATAAGGGACGGGATGATAGTATGAAAACAATAGGGATAAGGGACAGGATAATAATATGAAAATAACAAGGATAATCGGATGTTTATTAATATTGATAATGGTACAGGTCTCAGTTGCCGATACTGACATCACGGTTAGGCCATCTGTAATGGTGGATTACTCAGTGGACCCGGCATATCTTATGCCTGGGGACGAGGGTACAGTGACGATCACACTGAATAATGCAGCAAAGGATTATTCCTATTCTGTGCCTGTGAACAATAAGACCGAAATTTTCGACCTTTCAGCCCAGGTACTAGACGCTTCGTTATCAGGAGATAATCATATCCAGGTTACAAGTAATTCCTATTATGATGTGGGACTGCTCGGACCGGGTGACACTATAGATTTTACATATTCGATAAAGGTAAGCGAGGATGCGCCGGATAGTATCCGTTTCCTGGATTTTGTTTTCATAGGCGGAGGGGATATGTATGATGTCAAATGGAAGATTCCTGTGACTGTGGATTCCTCAGGGATCAAATTGATCAATTCTGAGGTGGGCAGGAACTCGGATTTTATTGTCCTGGATATTGCAAATGTAAGACCAAACACAGTAAAAGCAGTGACCATTGTTCCCGTAACAGATAATGTGGAGTTCCGGCCTGCCCAGTATTTCATTGGCACAATGGATTCGGACGAGATGTTCACCATCCAGTTTGATATCGAGCCTGAGGACGGTGTTGAGCAGATGGGAGTTAAGGCAATATTTAAGAACGGCAACAACTGGCACGAATCTGAGATCCAGACCATCAATGTGAACAACTCAAAGCCCCTGATAATTGTGGATAAGGATTCAAATCTCTGGCTGGTGTTCGGGATAGTGGGCGGCTTGTTTGCGGTAATAATAATTTTCTTTGTCGTGATGCGAAAGCGAAGAAGTTCCAGAGAAGAAATATGAAATTCTACGATGCCCTGGAATTTGTATTCCTGAGCTTTAGTGGTGAGAAGTTCAAGACCGTAATGTCAAGTCTTGGCATTATCATAGGAGTGGCAGCTATTGTGGTCATGCTCTCTGTGGGTGAAGGATTGGTAACCGGTGTTTCCTCTGCCTTTGGCGATATGGACCTGAACATGGTGCAGGTCATACCTGGAGGTTTCGAGCCTGCTGGCGCTGGCAGACCCATGAAGAATGCAGTACTGGATGACAGGGATGTTTCCTTGCTGGAAGGTGTAATAGGTGTTGAGAGTGTCTCTCCGCGCCGTTCTACCGGGGCCCTTATGGAATTTCGTAGTGATGAGCGCAGCGTAGGTGTCGTTGCCATAACACCATCTAAAGAACCAAAGATATCCGATACTATCGAGGCTGGAAGGTTCCTAAGTGATTCGGACCGCAGCAGTATGGTGCTGGGATATGATATTGCCAATAAGATGTTTGATATGAAGATCAACCCCGGGTCACATATTATACTTACAAACAGCCTGACCAATACCAGTATTGATTATAAGGTGGTGGGTGTCCTTGAGGATGTGGAACAGATGTCATTGCTTGGAGGCAGTAGTAATTCCCAGATATATATAACCCATCCGAGCATGAAGAATTTACTTAACATTCAGGAGTATTCATTTTCATCGATCAATGTCTGGGTAAAAGACCAGGATACGATTCCTGAAACTATTGAACGGATGGACAAAAGTCTCCAGAGGACCCACAGGAATGAAAAATATACTATCTTTGACCAGAGCGGGTTTCTGGAAAGTCTAACTGAACTGCTCACCCAGATTAAATATGGACTGGGCGGCATAGGTGCTGTGGCCCTTGCAGTGGGTGGCATAGGTATTATAAATGTGATGATGCTTACTGTTACTGAACGGATAAAGGAGATAGGTGTCATGAAAGCAGTGGGTGCCAATAAAGGTGATATCAGGACATTGTTCCTGATAGAATCCGGTATACTGGGGCTGGTCAGCGGCCTTATCGGGGTTTCCCTCGGTGGTGGGCTGGCATACCTGATATCTGTCCTTGGGAACTTCCCCAGCACTGTGACCCTGACATCAATATTAATAGGTCTGGCCTTCGGGTTGGTCACATCCGTGGTAGCAGGTGTATACCCTGCATCCAGGGCGGCACGGCTGGACCCTGTGGAAGCACTAAGAGCTGAATAATAGTTATTGTCATTGTTAGAGATAATGAATTTAAGAGGGAAAATAATGAACCTGATGGAAAGAATTACCGGGATGGTCATGCGTCCCAAAGAAACGATAGAAGATATATCTGAAAATCCTTACATTGAGGAAGCGGTCCTTATTGTTGGAATATCTGCAGTATTTTATGCAATTTCTGCATACCTGATGCAAAGCAAGATCATCTATGATTATAGTGGTATGGATGTCAGTGGTATGGAAACGTTCAAATTGATAACCACAGTGACGCCTATTATTATGGGATTGATAGGTGTGTTTGTTATGTGGGTTATTGCTGCTGGTATCGTCCATTTTATATCGGTGGCACTGGGTGGGGAAGGTAAGTTCATCCAGATGCTGGTGGTTTACGGTTATGCCTATATTCCCATTATGATCAGTACGGTTGTAGGAATTATATTAATGAACTTTGTTGACCCTGTTACTATTTCTATTTCATCTACCGGAGCTTCTAACAATTCCATGGCTGACTTTATGTCCAACCCATTCTACCAGGCTTCCTTAGCTTCAGGTACAATATTGAAATTGTGGAGCATCGGCCTGGTATTTATGGGGGTCAGGCACATCCATGGTTTAAGTGGCAACAAGGCTTTGATCGCTGTGGCTTTACCATTGTTGTCCTTGTTATTCGGGATTGTAATGACATTGTTATCAAGTTCGTTAATGGGATGAATTGTGCTGGTGAGGATTGAGTAAGGGAAATTCGACCAAAGAGGCGGAGTACACAGAGCATTTTTGCTTTTCTCTGTGTTCCTCTGTAGACTCTGTGGTTAATATTGAAATGATTCCAGTTCCCATCCATTCTCCCAATTTACTACCTCCCGCTCTGTGCACTTACCCGGCCTGCTTCCTTTCTGCACTTGCCCTACCCCCTCCTGCGCTGATGCCTGTGTGCAGTTGCTGCCAGCTAGTGTTAGGGCGGGTTATGAAGTGACGGGAGCAGCTATTGCTTTTAAAATTATATTTACAATCTCTAAAAACAAAAAATATATAGCATTTACTATCAATATACTATCAATTGATACATTATGACTACTCAAATAAATATCCGGTTGAATGAACATCTTTTACAAGAAATCGATACACTGGCACATATGCTCCATGTTCCAAGGTCAGAATGGTTAAGGATGAAATTAGCAGAAGCTGTTAAAAAAGATTTATTGAAATATCGCGAAGCATTGGCTATGGAATATACAATGGGTCATATATCATTCGAAGAATTACAGACCGCTGTAGGTCGTGAGGCTGAAGATGTCAGGACGATCAGTGAGATGACACAAAATGGGAAAAAGGAAATCGACAGACTATTTGGTGAATGATGATATTTGCCACCGATACCTGTTCATTGATAGCACTCCAGTATAGCGGTTACCTCAGTACAATTGCCGAAACGATAGATATCGTAATAACAAAAAAAATTCATTCTGAACTTGAAGAGATCGGGAAATTTACAGATAATGACGCTGCTGCCGCACGAGAAATATTGAAGCTGTTACATACAATAACAATCATGGAAGTATCACAAAGATTAACAGGGGAAGAAGAACTCATCGAAGTTGCGCTTCAGAAAAAATGTGATTTCATTGTTTCCGATGATATCCGTGCAATGCCAGAATTTAAACTGACTAATACTTCCACACTTTTCAGCACTCATCTACTTTATTACCTATTTCGTGCAGGGATGATATCAAAAGAAGAAGGGTTAATTGCATTAGAAAAAATGCGGAATAATAGGTCCTGGAAAGAAAATATTATATACATTTCCGGGATACAGTTATTCAGATAGTAAGGAATTTGTATATTCCGCTCCACCTTGAAAAGAAGAGATTGTAAACTTCCCTAAATGGAAAGGCTCAACACATCGGCTACACTTCTTCATATTCTCAACTGGCTACCCCGCCGTCCTTCACTTCCGCCTGTGCCGCCTCCCTATACTACCTCCCTGCGCTGCCCCTCCTTCACTCACCCGGCTGCCCTGCCCTGGCGCTACAGACTGGGTACGGGTACTTATGCGCTGAACATGGGTTGGGGAAGTTAGGTGCATGTGGGGGGTACCCACATGGCTGTGAAAATATATAATTCCTGTAGCATTCTGAACCAGATAGGACACAGAGTATATAGAGTGATTTTACTTTTTCTATATCCCTCTGTGCAATATTCGGGATTGTAATGACATTATACTTCAGTTCGTTAATGGGATAAATTGAGCCGGTGTTTGGTGTTGTAAAGAGCGAGTCTTGTATAACGCATGTTCAGTGGAATATAATAAAGGGATCATAAGTTTAAAAAGGACAACTATAAACCAATTATTACCAAAAAGATTTTTATTTTCAAAGATGGGGATGTCATCATCATAATGGAAATTATTATAAAGTTGGATATATATTTCCATTGGAAATACAGGGCATGTCTCAATTTTTAATGTAAGTTCAGGATAAACCGTTTCTCAAATAATTATACCTGCAATCCAGTGACCATAAGTCTAAAAACGATAACGATTAAGCCATTATCACAAAAATGATTTTATTTTCAAAGACGGAAATATCATCATTATGATGGCAATTATTATAAATCACAATATATATCTCCATCGGAAATAAAGGGCCAGTCTAAATTATTAATGTAAGTTCATGATAAAACCTGTAACCAAATAATCATACTTGTAACGAAGAGATCACAAGTCAAAAAAACGATAACGATTAAGCTATTATCATTAAACAAGGATTCCATTTTCAAAGATAAAAAATGTCATGATAATACAAATTAATATATATTCCCACTTGAAATGATGGATAAGTCTAAGTTTTTGATGACAGTTAATGGTACAATCCCATTATCCAGTGTTTTCCACTTTTTTTGATACATGCCCACCTGACTCCACCGACCCCACAAACCCCTGCACAATCTGGCGCAGTTCATCCGGATCAGTATAACTCTGCACCACTACCCCCTCATTCCCCAGTACCATAGCAGATACATTTGAGTCCCGTTCATACACACACAAAACAGGCTTTTCCAGGCCCACAGCATAGCATATCTCATATCCGACACCGATAGAATGTACGCTCACCTCTGCCACAAGGCAGTCGCACTGCTGTATGCCGCCAACATCCCTCATAAATATCTCTTGCTCGCTCATCCCCCTCTCATCATCAAACACCGTCTCCCTGGCCACATGTTCACTCAGCACCTCTACACCCGCCGATAACATCACATCCGCCATTAACCTGTAGGTTTCAACCAATCTGCGCCCACCCCGTATGGAACCTGACAGGAATACCCGGCTCATCAATGCACACCCCTGAAATAATGGCCAGTGGTCAGGTTACCCGGGAACATCATCTTCAGCCGGGACAGATAGACACTTTCATCATACTGTGCCGGATTTTTCAAGTACGTGTCAATAGCCTGGGAGTATAACATTGTGACCTCTCCCACCTGTTTTGCATCATAGAACATTCCTTCTATCCTCAAAGATCTCACTCCAGCTTTTATAATACAAGGTATACTGTCTATCAGACCCAGTTCCTTTGAATTGTATATATGTGTCCTGCACAGGTTGTCATGTCTCACAGGGAATACAAATCCTTTTTTATCCCTGATACTACACCCAGTAACCCCACCCGCAGTACTCCCAGGCTGGCAGGGTCTGGTGACCTGTTCAGTTGTCATGCTCCCCTTAACTTCACCCCTAACTTCCCCCTTGACTTCAATTTGACTATCGCACCTCTTTCCGATTGGACTATTGCACCCCTTTATACCACCTATCAGGCAGTGTTCGGATACCATCAACTGCACACTTCCCTGGACCAGGCATTCAATATCATAACCGGCAGAGATTCTGGCAATCTCATCCAGGGTCAGTTCAGGAGATACGGTAATGCTGCACGCTCCCAGCCCGGTTAAAAAGTCCAGTCCCTGTGTATTGAATACATTAGCTGGATAATCTACCGCCAACGGAAGGTCATACATCTCATTTAACCAGGATATCTGGTCAGGCCCGGCCGCCAGTATGCCGTCAACACCATGGAGTTTGTCCAATGTTCCTGTGACCAGAGCCATTTCTTTATCCTTCACAATATCAGGCAGGCGAATGAATACGACTGCTCCGGCACGGTGTGCCTCTTCAATGGCAGTATTGGTCGCAGGCTCATTCCCGGTAATTCCCTCAATATCAACGTAGACCCTGGCGGCCCCACCTGATACAGCACTATTGACCCCCTCCGGCATTGACACCCGGACTGATAATACCGGCCTGCGGTCCTTAACATCAGGTGGATGACGAGTTAGCAGCCCAACCGAACCACATACCCGACGGTACCCTGCAAGTCGCAGCCGGCTGAGTTCTTCGATCGCCTCGCGCCTTGCCGAATTGATCATGGATAGTGGAATGAAAATATCATCATCCATCCGGATGTTGATTGCTTCTGCCTGGAAATATGTATCTCCCAGTTTACTGACCTGTTTCTCAAGTGCCTGTTCATCCAGCGGCTGCTGCCTTGCAGAAGAGATCACATTCTCTGACGTTGATCTCCCAGTGTTCCCATGATTGTCACTCATCCGGACCAATAGTTGATGACCTTTTATTGCTTCAACCTGAACAGTGACCGGGACCTTTCGTTGAACTGATTGGTATGTCTTCCTTGTTGAGGCGATCAGTGTCGAATCAAATGTCTTGAACACGCGTGTGCCTGAAGCAATGGCAGAACCGTAGGGAAAAGTAACAACTTCCCCTGCCTGTGCACTCTGAACCTTATGCCCCCCCATCCACAGCAAGCGTATTGAAGTGCCTTTGTCACCAGCCATTATGCCGTCACCCACATGAGCAGGGGCATCCAGTTTTACAGTGATGGTCCCCCGTCTTGTATTGCTACCTGTAACATGCCCCAGCAGGATACCCCTGTTACCCGGAGTATCCATACTCATAAGCTTTCTTCCTGGGTCCCCGCTGAGATAGCCTTCAGTAAAACCCCTGTTGAATATGACCTCAAGTCGCCGCATCTCATCCGGCGTGGCCCCGGCTGTTGGATCAGTGGAAACCCGGTCCAGGATGTCACGATAGGTCCTGGTAACCACTGCCACATATTCGGGACGCTTCATGCGACCTTCGATCTTTATGGAATCCACTCCGGCATTTATAAGATCCGGGAGGCGGGATGATAGGTTCAAATCCCTCAGGCTTAGCAGATATTTACTACTCATTGTACTCCTTATCCTGTTCCCTTCAAGTGAATATTCCTTCCTGCATGGCTGGGCGCAGTATCCCCTGTTTCCACTCCTCCCACCAATAAAACTGCTCATAAGGCACCTGCCTGAATAGCATATACACATTGCACCATGTACGAACACCTCAAGCTGGATATCGGTGGCCGAGCGTATGGTGTTTATCTCTTCAATATCCAGTTCCCTGGCAAGTACTGCCCGTTTTACACCCATTGACCCCAGCAGTTTTGTGCCTGCGCTGTTGTGGATACTCATCTGGGTACTTGCATGAATCGGCAGCTTGGGCAGGTGTTCATTTAATATATTCAGGATTCCTGGATCCTGGATTATTACTGCATCAGCCCCGTGATTGCACAGTTGTTCCATGTATTGGACGACATCTTCAATTTCCTGCTCTTTCACCAGTGTGTTCACTGTGATATATGTCAACACATCCCGCTGGTGTGCAAAATCGATAGCTTCCAGTAGCTTGTCCCGGTTAAAATTATCAGCATGTCCCCGGGCACTGAATTCCTTTGAACCAAGGTAAACAGCATCGGCTCCATTCTCTACTGCCGCTTTTAAGGACTCGGGACTGCCTGCCGGGGATAACAGTTCAGGAATAGTGTGCTTCATTGGAATTCAATAAACAATAGATTCGGATAAAAACCTACTCCAGGACTACTATACTACTCCGT
>Ga0255368_10149_pt1 | contig 17214 bp, 23 predicted proteins | sample ANMaggSeSYBR01E6_FD_182094 | JGI IMG/M metagenome (GOLD analysis project Ga0255368, IMG submission 182094) | Sediment cell enrichment communities from methane seep in Santa Monica Basin, California, United Staets - ANME aggregate JGI... | ecosystem: Environmental > Aquatic > Marine > Cold seeps >...
AAAAAGACTGGCCCAACCATCCCCTTGCTTTGGATGATATACAGACTTGGTTCGATCAGGGAAACAATTACGGCATTCTGGGTGGGGACGGCGATCTGATTATTGTGGACACGGACTCGCCGGAAATGGTTGCCTATGCCCTGGAAAGATTACCCAAAACCTTCTCTGTTAAAACACCGAAAAAGGGCGTTCATTTCTATCTAATCTGTGCCGGAATAAGCAAAAAGATCAAGCTAAAGAAAAACGATGAGGATCATGGAGAAATCATCTCTTTCGGTTCTCAGGTGGTGGGCCCAAACTCCATCCACCCCGACACCGGCACAGCTTATACCGTTGAGCGAGACATTCCTATCGCCTCAATTAGTGCGAAAGAATTATTATCCATCTTGGAAGAATATATCCCGGCACAAGACAAGGAATCGACATCCAACAATGACCCGGCCTTCAGCGCGCTGGTCGATCAGTATGGAGAACCATATTATTTCAACGATAAGGGCAAACTTATCTCCATAAACCAAAGTTTTTGGGCAGGCCTCCACGATGAAGAACACATTCAAATATTTGAACCGGATGAAAGGGTCTTCTACCGTTACGATGATAAAACAGGCCTTTATACTGATATTACCGAACACCTCATTAAGACCGAAATTGCCGAACGAATGCTCGACGTATCCCGTGAAAAAAACATCTTCAGACTTGAAACAAAGCGCACCACTACTACACTAAACCATGTCGTGGCCCAACTCAAAGGAGTCTGCGAAAAACGGCATGCATTTCAAAAAACAATAAACTATGTGCATTTGGCTAACGGGGTAATTGTTTTCAATGACAACAACGCCGCCGACCTTCTACCATTCTCCCCTAATTTGTTCTCCCGCAATTATTCTCCAATCATCTTTAACGAAACTGCACGATGTGACCAATTCTTAAATGACTTTTTACTGCCAGCGGTCACAGAAGATAACGCACTAATTATTCAAAAATACGTTGGACTGTGCCTACTAGGTAACAACTTAATTCAACGATTTTTGATTCTGGAAGGACTGGCAGGACGCGGAAAATCCACCCTTGCTCTGATCATTCAAAAACTGATCGGGCAAAGAAACGTGACCGAACTGCGGACAAAACATTTGAGTGAACGGTTCGAACTTTACCGTTATTTGAAAAAAACACTACTAGTCGGCGTAGATGTCCCAGGGAAATTCTTGTCGGAAAAAGGCGCTTATATGATTAAAGGATTGGTTGGTGGAGATTTTTTTGATTCAGAACAAAAGGGAGGAACGGGGAGTTTTCAAATACAGGGTAATTTTTGCATCGTAATTACAGCTAATTCCAACCTGCAGGTCAGACTGGACGGTGACACCGGGGCGTGGAACCGACGCCTTCTGATTTGCCAGTTTGAAGGGCCACCGCCTATCAAAAAAATCCCCAACTTTGCAGATATTCTTATTGAAAAAGAAGGGTCAGGCATTTTGAACTGGGCGCTCCAAGGGTTGGCTTTACTTCTTCAGGACATTCAGGAGTATGGCGATATTGACATTCCTACGTCCCAAAAAGCTGTGATCGATACCCTATTAGCAGAAAGCGATAGTCTACGGCATTTCTTAAGCAATCGCATTGAACGAAATAATTACATAGATTTGTCTGTTTCAGAAATAGTTGAGTCTTACGCCGAATATTGCCCCTCAATGGGGTGGAACCCAAAGCCTATTACAGTGGTGCACCGTGAACTTGAAGGGTTAATGCTTGCGCTGTTTGGGACTTCAAAAGCCCACTCAATCAAACGGGAAAACAAATCTGTCAAAGGATTCAGACGAGTAAAATTCAAAGGTCAGGATACTGAAAAATGGGATTAAATTTGTTACAACTTAAGAATGTAAAACATCAAGGCGTCAAAATGACCGCCCGGTGTCCAGCATGCGATGAAAAAGGCAACGATCGTAAGGGAGAACACCTTTTTATCGAACCGGGAGGACGATTCGGATGTGTCATTTATCCCGGTCACAATGGACATGGACATCGACAACGCATTTTTGAACTGGTCGGCATTAAGACCTCTCACGACAAAGGATTCTCTATCAGGAAACCTGAATCTCCTGTCCCAAACGAACGAATTATCCAAAAGGATATTTTGGGACGCTTGGGGCGCATAAAAACAACCCACGCCCGAAAAGAATTAACCGAACAGCAAAAACAAGACATAAATGAAAAAGAGCACCCAACTGGCGTCCCACCCGTCCCAAAAGAAAGCCTACATCTCTACTCACCTGATGAACTGGAGAGGCTGAACGGAATCGACTTGGAATCATTGAAACAAATTGATGAGCTCAAGCGCATGTTTAACGGAACCGTGGTCAGTGTAACTGACTAGATATCCTATTGATTTAGGAAAAACCAGGAGAAAAGATACTTTATGGGAAGATGGGCTTATTCAAACAGACGGACAGTTGAGGAATGCAAGACGCTCACGTCACAATTCTTGAACAAGCACGAATACTTTGATGGCAGTGTGCGTCAGGGTATAATTAACTGGAGCCGTAACGGCGAAAAGATAAGTAGTCTTGGCTTTGTGGTCTCAACGGTTGAGGGTGACGAATATATCCGATTCCAATACACGCAGACCGACAGGAATACCGAGAAAAAAATCGAGATTGACTATAAGGCACGACTTGATTGGACGCCCTGCTTTTTTGGAGGCCGCCGGTGGTGGTTTATCTGCCCCTTGGTGGTCGATGGGAACGTCTGCGGTCGCCGGGTTGGATCACTGCATTTAGGAAGCGGAAAATATTTTGGATGCAGGCATTGCTATAACCTCACCTATAGAAGCTCCCAGGAAAGCCATGTATTTGACAATTTATTTAAGAAAGTAGGTATAACAAAGAAGCAAGCAAGAAGACTCTTAAGAAAGTAGGAACTAATCGATTTTACAAAAACAATGTCTTGCTTAAAATAACGATATATTGATAATGTTGTATAAGGTCAAGGAGAAAAAAATGAGCGATTACATGACAGTTAAAAAAGCGGCAGAATTCTTAAAAATCAGCGGACAAACCCTGCGCAATTGGGACAAACGTGAGAAGCTCAAACCTTACCGGCATCCTATTAACAATTATCGGCTGTATAAGGAAGCCGATCTGGATAAAATCCTGAACTCAATCAAAAAGAAATGAGCACATCTTCCATCCAATATTTTCTCTATGCCCGTAAATCTTCAGAAAGCGAGGATAAACAGGTCGCATCCATCCCCTCGCAAATTGATGAGCTCCAACGCCTGGCTGAAGAAAGGCAACTTTCGGTTGTTACTGTTTTTACCGAAGAAAAATCCGCCAAGGCTCCAGGGCGTCCGGTATTTAATCAAATGATCGAAGCCATCCACAACGGGGAAGCTAATGGCATCATTTGTTGGAAATTAGATCGTCTGGCCCGCAACCCCATTGACGGAGGGAAAATCAATTGGCTGTTGCAACAAGGCACCATTCAACATATACAGACCTTCCAGAGGGCCTATTTTCCCTCTGACAACGTTTTAATGATGAACCTAGAATTTGGCATGGCTAATCAGTTTATTCTCGATTTAAGCGTCAATACCAAGCGAGGAATGCGCAAGAAAGTTGAGGACGGATGGTTCCCGCACAAACCACCGATCGGCTACCTTTCGAATAAACACAAACTCCCAGACCTCCCCCCAATATTCAAAGACAAGAATAGATTCGCCATAGTCAAACAGCTTTGGGAGACCATCCTCACCAAGCGATGCACAGTCCAATCCATTTATGAACTAGCTAATGATTTAGGTTTACGAACCCATTCTGGGCGCAGACTTACTGAAGGGCAATGTCACTTGATGTTTCGCAATCCATTTTACTATGGATATTTCAACTGGAAGGGTGGGATTTATCAAGGCAATCATGACCCCATGATCAGCAAACAACAATTTGATGAGGTGCAGAGAATCCTTGACGGCAGATCGTTTACTTGCGCCCAGAAGCATGCCTTCGCCTTTACCGGTTTGGTTCGATGTGGAGAATGCGGCGCCGCTATCACTGCTGAAAACAAAACATCAAAAAAATGGCAACATCCATCATTACACATATTACCGATGCACAAAACGCATAAAGAAATGTTCACAAAGACCAATCCGAGTAGAAGAATTGGAAGAACAAATTACTAGTATCCTAGGGAAAATTGAAATACCCCCTTCCTTCCATCAATGGGCAATCAATCAACTTAAATCCGAACAAACCCAAGAAGAAGATGATCAAAAAGAAATAACAGCAAGCCATCGAAAATCTCTGGATGCCTGCGTAAAGAAATTAAATGCCCTGCTTGATCTACGCCTGTCTGGTGAGGTAAGCCCGGAGGAATTCAACGTGCATAAAGCAAAACTCCTCAAAGAAAAGCACCAATATGATGAACTGATCAATGATGCAACCAAGAGAACTGAAACGTGGCTGGATCGTGCGGAAAAAAATGCTTGAATTTGCCGAAACCGCTAAATCACGGTTTGAACTCGGCACATTAGAGGATAAAAGAGAAATACTGGCAGGTTTAGGTTCGAACCTCATCCTTTCAGATCAGAAGCTCACAATCTCCCTCGCTAAACCACTTGACCTAGTGAACAACGTCGCCCCAGAAGTCCGAGCACTCCATAATCGGTTAGAACCTACTCAAAGTGAAGCCCCCCAAGGGTTTTGGGAGGCTTCTTATGCTTCTAACGAAAACTGGGGTCGCTACTCTTACCCTGTGCGAACTTCTTAGTAGAACAAGTCTTCACGACGCTATTGTTGTTACAAGAAACTCGTTTATTAGGTTTTGCGGCTATCTTTCCAATGGTTTTTAACGCCTTATTATTGTAACACTCATCAGCAATCTTTTGTAACACTTCATTCCAAACCTCAGCGTTTCCATCCCTATCAAAAGGTCTCCCGAATAGTCCAATTTTCAATTTTCCAATGCCCTTTTTCTTATCCGTAATCTCACAAACAACAGCATTAACAACCCTAAGAATCAACACTTTAATACGCTCAGGCTTATCCTTGTTCATTTCATAAAAATCATTGAATAAATCGAGTGTCTGGATGAGTTCTTTTGCTGTTCCTGCCTGAACATTTTCAACAGCTATTTCCTGCCTTAATCTATCTTCTTCTTTTACAAGGTCTTCCTCTTCAATAGTGAGTGTTTCTAGCTTCTTCTTTAGTGCGTCCAGTTTCTTCATTCCCTGTTCAGCAAGAATCTCAACAAGGTTAGCCGTTTTTGAACGAACAACTTTCAAACTTTCCTGAACACGCCCCAAATCTTTCTCTAAGATTTGAATAGTAGAAGCAGTCGATACATTCGCACCCTGAACAATTTTAGTAACAACATCAGGCTTAAGTTTAAGATTTCTTAAAATCTGAATTAAAGCATCATCAATCGCTTCTGCTGACAAATGAATCATTTCACAATCATGACCATGAGTCTTATAAGCCTTCTGACACATATAATAACCATAATACTTACCAGACCTCCCAGTAGCAGGTCTAGCAACCATACTAGAACCGCAACCGCCACACTTCAAAATACTCTGAGCAAGGTAAACATATTTATTCCCAGTTCTGCTAGGACTGTGATTAGTCTTTCTATTCTTTTCAAAAATTCTGTTAATAGTCTCCTGAACTTCAACTGTCCGCAAAGGCTTCCAATTACCAGAATAAACCTTACCATCATACTCCTGACGTCCAGTATAACGAATATTCTGCAAAATCCTTGAAACCTGCGGTTTAGAATAAGTATGATTTTTAGGAGTCTTATAACCCTTTTTGTGAAGAGCATCAACAACCTTATTAACACTCTGAACACGCAAATACAACTTATCCATAAACAAAACATGCTTACGAAAAACAGAATCCAGCTTGAATGTATTCCAACTGTTCTTGTCTCTAGCTTTTTTGTACCCCAAAGGAGGAGGTCCGATAGGTCTTCCCTGAGCGACATGTCTCTTAACAGTTTCAATACTGTATTGGGCGATGCGTTCTGCTTGCCACTGGGCGAGTGAGGCGTGCTGACGCATGACAAGAGCTCCGTCGGGACTAGAGGCATCGATGTCCAAATCAAGGCAAACTAAAGCAACACCATTCTCATTCAGTTCAGCAGATATGTCGATGTAGTCCTTAACGTTCCTAGCTATACGATCAAGTTTTGTCACCACCAACACATCAATAAGTTTAAGCCTAGCAAGTTCCAAAGCCTTAGACAATCCGAAACGTCCTTCTCTCCTAGTCGCACTCTTCCCTCGTCGTTTACCATTAGAATCCTCATTCTCAACAAACACATCAATAAGTTTCCACTGCTGAGGCATATGAAGACTAGACTTAGAACGAACCCAATTCTGAAGAACCTCTTTCTGATGATCGAGTGATTCACCAACTTTTTGAGCCTGCTTGTCCGTACTTACCCTACAAATACCAAAAACTCGCACGAGGCGAGAATCTTTAAAACTGTGGATTGTGGTGACTTGTTTCCAACTACTTTTTTTCCTAGGCATATAAAAATCCCCCAATGATTCGTTAGGGTTACATTATATCAAACACAGTCATCCTATGGAAGTTTTTTTATAGGCTTACTAAGGGAAGCCTCTCGGCAGGATTCAGCCCACAACAAACCGAATGTTTCAATAAAATCTTTCAATCGTTCCTCGTCAGACATAGCAGAGAAAGGGTTAGTAGGATTCGATTCTATCGAAGAATCAAATTCAACGGTGAAGTGACGTATAACTTTTCCCTGTCTCTTTTTCATAATTAATTAACCTAAAAAGTTTATAACTAGACAAAAAATACAAACAATAATCCACACAAATAATGTATAGAACAAAGGCTTTTCACCAAGCAAGTGATCCCCTCGATTATTGAAGAGTCTTTCTAAACTCATTAACTTGCCTCACATGGTTTTGAACAACAAATTCTAAATTACTTGCCAAATCATAAGGACTCAATAATTCCTCATCAGGAATCAATACTCCCCCATAAAGCTCCAAATACTCAACCATCAAAGAAACCTTTAACTGAGAATTAAGAGGAGAAATTTTCTCCAAAAAAACAGTAGATACCCATTGAGTAACAGCCTTTTTCTTCATCTGTTCAGAAATATTATCAAGAACAGCTTTCAAACCACCACCACGACCAGTAAGAGAATTTTTAGCAGCAACATTATAACTACCCTCAGAATCTAAAATTCCCTTAATCCTCGCAAGACCAGTATTAGGCTGATTATCTAAAACATCCCTAACCCTATCATAAGCCATTTCCTTGGTCAGTTGCCCTGCTCCGTTATGCCAATGATAATCATGATAAGAATAATAATCACAAACAATAGACTTAAAATCTTCATAATCACTCGCAACATACGCCTTTAAGGTATATGACTCCCTAATCATGTCATGAACAGACTCAATCTCACGACCAATACGGTCAATATGCAACAAATCCAAAATTTCTCTAATTGACTTAGCTTCTTTCATAATATTTACTCCTTTCAAAAATGGTCAAGCTCTCTGACCGTTAACGGTTTAACTTTTTCTTCAACAATTTTTGTGTAATAATTCTTTCTCGAATAAGCAATTATTTTTTCAGCCACCCGACTATCAGTTTTTGTAGGCGGAAAACCTTTCATGGTTGTAATGTGGTTTCCGAAACGAACAGCACATTCCCCCACTTCTAAAGAAGACAATTCTTCAGCAGAAACCTTCTTATTGAATTCTGCACTCATCTTTTTTGCATCATCAGAACCAACATTAAAAACCAACAAGTTAGGCATGGATAAAACAATACTAAGCATTTTAGGAGACAACTGAGCAATAGACTGATTAGCAACACACAAATTCATACCAGTCTTAACTGTTTCATTCACAAGCGAATCAATACACTTCTCAGAAGAAAAACGGCTAAACTCGTCAAGAAAAAGAAAAAATCTCTTATGCTTCCCATCCCTAATAGTTCTTGCCAAAGCACATTTTTGAAACTGACTCATAAATAAACCGCCAAGAGTATCAGACAAATCAACAATTGCAGGCAACGCACAAACAAAGATTTTTCCCTCAGACATAATTTCATCAATACGCACCAAACTTTTACTTGTAGAAAAAACTCGTGCAATTCTTTGGTCAAGAAACAAGGCAGACAAACGATTAATTAACGGACTAAACGCTTCAGGCTTAAAAGAAGAAAAATCAGAACGCCAAAAACGCTTAACTTCATCATTAAGTGTTGACGCAATGACTTGCTTCCTCAACAAATTCCCCTCACCTGATTTGGAAAGCAAAACCGGAATACTAGAAAGATTCTTCTTCAAAACAAACAAAGAAAAAACACACATACGAAGAATGTGATTCATACGATGAAAAGTCTCTGCCTCAAACAAATGCTTCAAAGAATTAACAGCCTCCAAAGTTAATCGACCATAATTATCAGGATTAATTTCATCGAACGGATTATAAGCAACAGTGTATTCAGTGTCTTCAAAGTCTAAATAAACAACTCTTTCAATCAAGTCCTCAGGTAAAGAACCAATAATTTTCTTCGCAGAAACACGGTGAGGATCAAAAAACCCAACGCCAAAGTCCTTTACGAAAGCAAGCAACGCATTAATAATGAACACACTCTTGCCGAATCGAGAAGCACCAAGAACCCAAGTACCCAAATTCTCCCGCCTATCAAAAAAATGAACAATTTCATTTTTCCCAGAATAATCATTCGTACCAAGAGCACGACCAGACTTTAATTCATTAGGAACAGGCAATCCCTTAACAAAATCAGAACAAACAGAAAACTTATCAGGAACATGAATAAAACCAACCAACTCTTCACAATTAAGAATCATACCTGAAGAATAAACCAAACGCTCAGACACAAGCCCCTCAGCTTTTTTGCCAACAACTTTTTTATATTCACTCGAAGAAACAAGATTCAAAGATTTACCAGAAACACTAAAACCACCAAAAAGAGACCTAAAACCATTCAGTGTATCTTTATTAGTTGAAGCAACTCTTATACTGGAAGCAAACAATGACCGAGAAACATCCTTAACCAAAACAGACTTTTTATTCAAATACTTCTCAGCCCTCTGAAGCTCCTTAATATTACTCAACCAATCATTTACAACTGGGAAATACAAACACTGCAAAACACAAAGACCAGAAGAAGCACTAAAAGACTTCTGAATCAAAGAAAAAATACTAACCGACCTATCAAAAAACAATTTCTCAGAATAAGACTCATCAGACTGCAAAACAAAATAATCACTTAATACCTGATTAATCAAAGGATCACTTACTGGAATAACCACAATAGAAGAATAAAAAGAACGAAGAACATTCACCAAAGAGTTCAACATCCTCTTATTAACAGAACCAAAATAAAACTCAACCAAACCATTTTTATAAACTGCTTCAAAAGAACACAAACAACCAAGACCAGACAAAGTATTAATCAAAGACTCACACAAAGACCAATCAAGCTTATCTAACAATGGCAAACGCAACTTAACAAAACTCCAAGAAAACTTATCATTACAAACAACAGACACACTCGATTCCTCAGTCCGACTAAAAGGCTTAGTTGCATCAAGCGATTCAAAAAACGGCTCAAGAAAAACAGGCACACCGCTTATCAATCCGCACCCCTTACGTGCCTCATAAAGATAATTGTTCCTGACATTACCCTTAAATAATTCTTCAGAAAACAAACCGTACATATCCATCTTAAAAGCCCTCCATAAAAAAACGTTAAAACACTAAAAACAAAGAACTAAAGAAAACCGAACAGGGGATTAACAACCCATATTAATCCCCACCTTTATCCCCTAGTGAATTTGTTTGTTTGATTACCCCAAACATCCCAACCAAAACATTTTTCTCTAGCAAACAATTCAATTCGAGAAACATCACCAAACAAATCAATCACTAAACGCCTAAACAATTCTGGCTTTCTGGAATGCTCCATTCGATTATGTAATTGCACATTAATAATTGAAGCACTCTGACGAAGCAGTCCCTTGCCCCTCTTAGCCAACAAACAAATTTCCGCATTTGAACGAGTATACCGACCCAAACCCATAAATAAACCACCAGACTTATTGGTCTTCACCCAAACAAAAGCAACAGTCACATACTTAAAACCCCAAGAAGAAACTACACGAAAAGAATCTTTAAGCTGAGGAAAAGTAGTCCACAACAACAAAACTGAATTCTCAGAAGAAATATTACTAACAGGCAAACGGCATAAATCATTAATCGACATGCAAGAATAATGTTTCTCAGCCCCACCCCTATGAAGAGACTTGTCCTGATAACTCCAAGGAGGATCAGCATAAATCAACTCATATTTTTTATTAGGAAAACTAATCATAACAAAGCCGTTTCTCCAATCTTTGAATGCCAAACACCCAAAGAAGATAGTGTTGTGCAAAGAATGAAATTATTATCCAAACCAGCTAAAAACTTTTTCATTCGACTAACTGAATTAAAAACAACCAACACACGAAAACCTTTAAACGAATAATCTAAAAAACTAAAATCTTTCAAATAACTTTTTGAATCAAAATAGTTTTCGTAAAGAGCGACTTTATCCAAAAAAGAATAATGACAACTGACTAATGCTTCAGTCCCTAAGTCGATTTCCAGAAAATAAAGTAATCGCTTATTATTTTTATTAGACAAAACCAGACAAGCATCTGGAATAAACAAACCACTAAACCAATCCTTACTAAACTCTGAAGAATAATAGAATTCGAAACTCACATCTTCAGGCAAAGACTTAAGCAGCCACAAACGAAAGTCAGTAATCGCCAACTGATGCTTAATTCCAAATATTCCTTTAACTCGACGACCCTTTTTGCAATAAATATATTCAGGACGACCAACCACGTCCAAAAAAGGTTTTTGGAAGCGAGAAACCAAACCTGACAAAAAAAGCATATTTAATCGCTCAGAACATTTCTTCCTAGAAGGAAAAAATAATTTAGACAATTGCCCAGTCGAAAAAATGCTTTTATCCAACAAATCAAGAATAAGTAAATCTCGCTTCCAAAGACGCATAACTAATCTCTCCTCTCAGACATATACGGAGTGGGATTAACAAAACCCTTACCCCCACAAACACAACACCTCAATTCTTCATCACCATCAAACATGCCCTTATTTTTTCCATACACAGCCAAATGACAACAAGGCATACCAAAAGTTTTTCCAGAACCCCCACAATGTCCACATTTAGAACTATTCATGGCTATCTCCTAGGTTAAAAACAGGTTAAAATTAGATGCATCCCCCTAGCCAACCTCCTTTCTTTAAAATTTTAAAATCTATGAAAGAACACTTTTTTAAAATAAAAAAAGGGACTGCAACGGACAATTTAATGTCCATCACAGTCCCTTTAGTTTATTGAGAGACTCTCGCCTTATTCAGGCTACCCCAGAATCTGGGAGTGACGATTAAAATAATAGTTAATCAAATAAATTACAAAATCTTTAATATTTCCATACAAACCCACATTTCTCACAGGGCTCATAAACATTCAACATTTTTAAGGTGGTTGGTGTCTGACACATAATACATTCGTCAATACCATCCTTGTATATCTTATTTAAGTCTGCATACGCCATAATGCCGAATTTTCTACCATTGAATTCTTTGTGCCTACTTCCACATTTCCAAATAAATAGCACATAGTTTGGTTCAACATACCGCATTCCAGCCTTACTAAATTTATTACCCCCACAATAAACACAACGAAATCTTCTTTTTTGCAGAAAAATCTCCTCACCTGAAGAGGAAGTCCTTTTTTTAATTCCATTCATAATACGAAATACGTCGGGCTCCAACTTATCAAGGTTATGAACCCGCCTATTAGGATCAACAAATGGAAAAAGCTCCTCATTAGAATCGCCCTCTTCTAGGCGCATAAGTTCATATACTTCTTTACATTTTTCCGGACTATAAAATTTCATACTCATACCCACCTCCCAAAAATAAAAAAAGCTGACCACAGAAGATAACTCTTCCACGTTCAGCTCTTAGTTTATCGAGTCTGACCAGCCATGCTGGCGGAGGATTCCCTCCGGACGAAAACTTTTCAGGTGCGCTCAACTAATCATTTTAGTAGCTGACCAAATTACTTTGGCGGAAAACTCTTCCAAACGCTAAATCTAACTACATTTTCAATATATCACTTGATTAAAAATTGTCAATGAAAACTTTCGCAAGGCTTATAAATCTCGACGGTATCCCAACCAAAGAATGGCATATTGGAGAATCCCCCAAAACATGGTGGACGAATGGGTAAAAATACTACCAGAATACAAAAAAATGTATCCCTCTAAAAAAAGAGGGCAACAAGGAAATCATCAAGCATGTATAGCTATTGCCAGAGACTATAAAGTTAACCCAGCTACTGTTTACAACAAGCTCACCCCTAAACTAAAAAAACAACCAATAAAAAAACAAGAGCACAGAAGAAAATATTCAGTCAAACATGAGCAGTTGCGTCGGCATATTCCTGATGTTTTGGCTGAGGTGTATAAAGGAGAGTTTGAACTACCAACAAATAAAATAATCACTCGTATTGCAAATTTTTCCGACATTTATATCAGAGAATCCACACTAGAAAAACTACTTAATCGTTACAATAACCACCCAGAAGGAAAACCATTAATAGAAAGCGAACCAAAAAAATACGTATTAAACGGAAATTTCTACGCTTCACAAAAAAAACATCAAAAGTATCGAACAAAAGCCCTAAAAGCTATACAAGCATAAAATTATTACTCGCCGTCAGGCTCACCGCAGGGATTACACACTATGACTCCCCCCTTTTTTGTTTTTGAGGAAAGAAGATTCATCTTCGGTCAAAAACAGATACGCAAATTTTCCGATTATTTCTTCAATAATTAAATAACTCGCTCTAATCAATTCTTTATCCATGAATGAATACTATTGCTTAGAAGATTTTATGGAAAATTGCACCTATGAGGAATTAGAAAACTTACTGTGTGAGGAACATAAAGATTTCTTACCTGAACTAATCGGTCAATTACCCAACCTTTAAGTGCTGTAAGAGTGTAATGCTTTTATTTCATTCTTTATTCACTGTTTAGTTATGATTAAACAATATCTGCCACTAAACACTGCATATCTCCCACCACAGGCACAAGCCTCTTCAGAGCCTAATAATGGCTTTTCCTTAGAAGATATTCTGGAACAAGACAACAACAAGCTCTTAGATAAAGTCGTGAACACTGCACTCTCCATCACTTACAGATTAAAAATCTATAACGACACTCAAAAAGCACTCACCGAAAAATGGAACGAATTAAGTTTCGAAATCAGCAGACACTATTACGAACAATACTCAAAAAGCAACGCTTCTAAAGAAAGAAACCAAATAGAAAAAATGATGCTAGAACAAAAACACTTAGCATGGAAAGACCTAAACGAACCAACAAATTACTTCGTAGAACTATTCCACAAAAGACAAGAAACAAAAATGGACAAAAAAATTCTTAAATAAAAATGAACAACGACAATTTTACAGACGACCTAGTACTTCGGATTGAGCCTGAATGGGAAAAAGGAAAAGCAGAGAAGCTAAAGCTAATACACGCAATAGGAGACGATGACAGAAAAAAACGTATAGAAAAAATACTCAAATTATCATCAAAAAAACAGCTAAATGACAGACTTCTAAATGATGAGCCACTACTTCCGCCCAGCACAGAACAGGAATGCGGTCAGGGAGAAATTAATCTCGGAAAAATTTGTTACGGAAAAAACGCAGATGGAACAGATAGAGAACTATACGACTTAAACCTTACACTAGACAATGACCTAAGACACCACATATTATGCAGTGGACTAACAGGGCAAGGAAAAACTTGCCTAGCGTACAACATCGCATCACAGGTAGCAGAAAAAGGAATAAGTGTACTCGTCTTCGACTGGAATAGAAGCTGGTCTTCACTTGCAACCCTACCAAAAGAAAAATACCCATTTACAAAAGATGTTAGAATATACACAATCGGCAGAGAAACATCACCATTTAACTACAACATATTCTATTCACCACCACCCGGAGTATCAGCAAGGAGCTGGCTAGAAATAATCTCAGAAAAACCCCTATCAAAATCCCTACTATCAGGACACGGATCAGCAAGTCTAATCCTTAACGAAGCAGAAAAACTCCTTGAACTATACGAAGAAGGAAAACTCCGAATGCTTCCAAATATTGAAGACATAAAAAAACGAGTAGAAAAACAATTCCTAAAAGGTAGGTCGGCTCTTTGGCAAACTTCAGCGACGAGAGTGCTTCAATCATTATGCAGAAAAAATACAAAAAATTTATTCGGCTCAAGAAATCCTATAAACATAGCAGAAGAAATACTGGAAAGACCCGGAATAACAATCCTTGAAATGGACATTGAACTACCAAACAGCCTAAGAATACTATTTCAAGAAACCATACTTTTGTATGTAATGATGACAATGCTATCACTCGGAGAAACCGACAAGCTAAGACTTATGCTCATACTCGAAGAAAGCCAAAACATGTTCAGCCAATCATCACACGAAGAAAGAGTCGGAGGAGAAATACTACAAAACTTATATCGAGAAGGAAGAAAACTAGGAATAGCAAACTTTACACTACTACAAGAACCAGCGTCAGCCCCCTCATACGTCTTTCAATGCAGAACACAAATACATTTCACAGTCAACACATACAGAGACGCAATGGCAATAAGCAACGGACTATTTCTAAAACAATCAGAACAGCGTTACATTGATTTCTTGAATATAGGCAAGGCATTATGTCGTGTTAAGAATAGAACCAAGAACATGCTACTAAAAACACCACCGCCCCTACCAGTCAAAAAACTAAGAGAAGAAGAACTAAAAGAACTTGCAAAAAAATGGCAGAAGAAAGATTAAAGATTATCTATGAGGAAAAAGACGGAAAACCTACAAGCTATCAATATCTCGAAAAATCAGAATCAAAAAGAGCCATAAATATAATTGAAGCCTTAAATCAAATTGACGGATGGATTCCTGTATCAGAACTATCTCGCATGATTAAATCATCAAGAGACAGCACGACAAGAACAATAAACAAAATAATAGGAGCTGAAAAAATTACACCAACTAAACATCAAGCAAGCCTTCTCTTCAAAAACTCAAAAAGCAACCCAACAAAAAACCTAAATAAACCAGCATTCTACAAAGCAACACAATATGTGCGTATAAGGGGCAAGCATAAATAACTTTAGTTATTTATATATGCGTAAGGCTTAACAAAGTATTTATATTCAAAATATTTGAATGTTACTTAGGGAAATATTCTGTCTTATCTTTCGAATAATTTATTCTTCCAGCAGGAGGAAGATTATTCTTAGGCTTTCCGATACATTTATGATTTTCAGGCAATCGGTGTTTCTCGCAAAACCACCGTTTACAATACTTACAAAAATAAGAATTAAGATCATCTATCCCCTTATCACAAAACTCACATGACATTTTCATCTTGTGTTCAAGGACAATATCCAGCTTTTTACGTTTCTTTGAAGGGATGCAAAAATGATTATCAAAATGCACTAAACAATACCAGTGCATACATCGTGTACAAAACCTAACCTTGGAGCTTGAAGCAGATATCTTTTTATCACACTCATTACAAACATAATAATTATCGCCAACAACAGGACAATCATCTTCTGTCTTTATTTCTTCTTTAGGAATCGTCCCATTATTAACATCAGGCTTTCCTAGTAGTTTCTGAATAAATGACCATAATCCCATAATCAGAGATATCCAGAATCAATATAAAAACCTTCCTCCCTTTTCAACTATTTTCTTAAGTGTTTCTCAAGTGTAAACCATATCAATCCAGCCGTATTACCACTTCTCAAAGAAAACAAATTTGTGCCAACCCATCAAACAAGGAGAAGTGACATGGAACAAGTAATTACTGAATGCCTCTGCAAAGTATGCGGACAATATTTTGAACCAACAGGAGAAGAAATAATTTGTCCATATTGCGGAGAAAACCAGCAATACAGATAACGAAAGGAGACATCACATGGATGTCAGAATTTACCTAACCAACTTGGCACAATACAACAACGGTCGCCTACTAGGAAAATGGCTAACTTTACCACTTAGCGAAGAAGAACTGTCCGCAGAAATAAAAGCAGTCCTCGGAAATGATGAAGAATATTTCATCACAGACTACGAAGCAGATTTTTCAATCGAAGAGTATGACTCATTGATTGATCTCAACAGCTTCGCAGAAGAACTAGAGCAACTAAACGAATACGACCAGCAAAGAGTAATTTATTTGCTCGAAAATGTTGGAATAAATCGAGAAGAAGCACTAGCACAATACGAGGACGTAAGCTTTTACCCAGACAAATCTTTAGAAGAAGTGGCAGATGAATTTGTTGAGGAAGGACTTTTCGGAGAAATCCCAGAAAGACTCCAATACTACATCGACACAGAAAAAATAGCCAGAGACCTAGACATAGACGGCTACCACGAAACAAAAAAAGGCGTATTCCACTACGCCTAAGTTGCTGATAAATCTACAAATCAGCCCCTATGAAGGTGAAAAACCTATCTAACTCATTCCAGATAAGGATTGAGGACAACAGCGGGGAAAAGCCAAAAACACCAACGAAACCAAAAACAAACCTTGGGAAAACGGGGAAAACGTCAAGGGCAAGACGAAAAAATAGCCCACCCCACTCATCAAAAAACACATGGAGGAAAAAACATGACCAAAGAAAAACAAGAAGAAAAAACCGAAACAAAACCAGAATACGAAGAAAAACAACCAACTCTAAGCAGAAACATAACAATGAGCAAAGACAAAAACTGGCTGATAATCAGAACAGTAAGAACAGACCTGTTCCACGTCAACTACATGGACAAGGTAATGGGAAAATGAACCTAGAAGACAAATGCAAAAAAGCAGTGCTAAAAATCGCTGAAAACGTAAAAGACATCAACCACAAATTAACACACTTCATAGAAAACTACAGAAGCGATTACTACAACGCACTCGACGGAATAAACTACCAAAAAACACTCAAAAAACCCCCAAAATGCTCTTAAAACCCGAGTGTAAATAATATATCTTTAATTTTTTTATTATTTAATTCATGAACCACAAAAAAATATTACAAAATCTATACATC
>Ga0255368_10151_pt1 | contig 17108 bp, 12 predicted proteins | sample ANMaggSeSYBR01E6_FD_182094 | JGI IMG/M metagenome (GOLD analysis project Ga0255368, IMG submission 182094) | Sediment cell enrichment communities from methane seep in Santa Monica Basin, California, United Staets - ANME aggregate JGI... | ecosystem: Environmental > Aquatic > Marine > Cold seeps >...
ATTGGACCAGGGGTGGCGAACCTCAGAACGGGATGGTTGGAAACCATAATGATTGGCAAATCTAATATATCTTGGATTCCACTCCTTCTTTTTTGCATCATATAGTGTTGCATGATTATCAGTCTGAATCCTTTCAGGAACTCCTCCAATTCTGCTCAAACCTTCTTCCAATGCTTCAAACACAGATGATTGCGTCTGGGATAGAGAATACATGTATGTTCTATATCGACTGCAACCCAAAATTAAACAGAATACTTGGATCGTGAACAGTTTGCCTTCGATCATTACGGTGTATGGCGACCAATCGAATTGTCCTTGTTCTCCGGGCTTTGTTTCATATCGCATATAAGCCCGCGTAAATTCTGTCATATACTGTTGGGAAGTGACGGTACGATATGGGGCTGTCCTGACCAACCCGGGAGGTATGATGAGGGGTTGATATGATTATTGAACCGCTTTTGGGATTATAACCTGTATTGTATCAGTAGTGAATCTAGGCCTGGTCGGGGGGCGGGGTGCGTGTGGACCGTTGGTGGGGAATCGTGTAGAACATAATCTGGTTGTGGATGCGGAGACCATGTTTTTTATCTCAAAATGTAGTGCACTCCCTGCATTTCCCCAATCCCTCATCCCCATTACCAAATGCATCCAGCATAGAAATGTAATACCGTGCAACCGAGTCCTTTGAAGCATTGAAGATATCACACACACCATCTCCCAGCCTATCGTAGTCCTTGATGATATCCCGTATATTGGCTAATTTGTCGGCACAGGAAAGCAGCTTCATGTCCCGGTCTGCATTTTTGATAAAGTCAATGGTATGTGCCTTGCGCTCAGGCCATGTCTTACTTTTGCCCCTGTCCGCATTTATCAGTTCTTCCGGCTCAAAAGCCTCATCTACCAGGGTCGCCACCTCTTCACCGAACTTATCTCTGATATCGGACAGGGGGACATCTTCATCTTCTACAATATCATGCAGCCACCCCGCGATAACCACGTGCTCTGGTGCATTATTCTTCATGAGGGTGGAGGCAACATCCAGAGGATGGACGATATAGGGTATGGTTGAACTTTTCCGGTGGGTGTTTTTATGGGCATTATAGGCAAAATTGAATGCATCAACGATTGGATTATTGTTTTGGTTATTTGGTTTTTTCACGGTTTGCTTTGTTTTTAAGAATTTTATTAACCTTCTTTGTCCGGTTGAAAATCTTATATCAATAATAAAGTGAAATGTTATTCAATCAAATTAGCAGTTGCTACCATAAAATGAATCTACTGCATGAAGCCGTCCTTCCTTTGACAAGTCGAATAAAGCAGGTCTTTCGCTGTCATCCTTAGTCACATGCCCTACTTTTCGAAGATACGTAAGTGATGATCTAATTCCCGGTAGATTATCGTATGTATATTCTCCTGAGAATAATGGTTTACCATATTTATCAAGGTCGGGAGATTCAAGGGTTTACATTATCACGGGAGCCCTACGCCACTGAATCCATTAAATTTGATGGAATAATTGGCATTATTGCAACCCAAAAAAAGAAACGTTTTTCACCCACATCCATTCCTTTTGGTTAAAAGTCAAAAGGGGGTATCCACTTAACTCCCGTTGAGAACCAGTCCATAAACTGGTTTCATGTCCCAGGGTAGTCCACGTCTGCTTCTGGCATTACTCAACATTAAACTCTTCCACCTATATGAAGTTTCGGGAGTTAAGTGGATACCCCCCTAAGTCAAAAAAGCTTCATTATTTATCGTGTGGAGTTTCCGAAATGTCATGAATTATTTCACGATCCCGATTTCTATTCCAATGGATCCAGAAGCTATCATCTTTATCAAACAATTTTATTATTCGTTTCTTCTTATCGTATTGACCACTCAAAGACGAAAACATTTCCTTGAATATTTGGATCCACCCAGCGTGATCCGTGATCGCAGCAGAAATTGCACTCTCGATAGATTCGTGACGCTCATTATTCGACACAATCATTTCTTTCAGTTCTTTATTTTCTTTCTCCAGAGCATCTAATCTCTCCATTAGATTGGTAAAGACCTCAATTATTTCCTCTTCATCCATTCCAATCATCAGTCCAAATTTCTGTGCATGTGTCAATTTCTCTTCCGGTTCCGGTCCAGAATCCAGTTCAATATCTGGAGTAGATTCCGGGGATGTGGTGTAAGGTGTGGATGTAGATTTGGGCTCCTGCTTCACTTCAGCTTTTAACTCTGGTTTAGGTGTGTGGGTGCGTGTGGGTTTGGTAATACCAGATGCTTGCATGTTGTTCTGTATGAAATTTTCAAGTGTATTGGCCCTCTTTTTCAATAATTCTACATCAGAAATGACCGACTCCTCAATAGCACTAACCTGAATCAATTTAGATTTACCACATTTCGAACATCTTGTCCTTACAGTATCCACCGCACTTTTAAATGAATGGCCGCAGTTCAGGCACTTTATCATAAGATATTGTTTCACCGAGTTCCTCCTCCAATTGCAAATAAGCAGTTTATCATGGAACAAATTGGATTATTACTATTTATATATTTGGAATAGATTGAATTATAAGGAATTATTTTGAATTATATTGAATTATCTATGTGAAAAATATAATCCATATTATGTACAGCAAGAATCGCCGCTTCAACTTGAAATCCCTCACCTCACCAGGGTAAATCCCAAATCCACACCTCCACTCATACGCACCATTAGAATTCGCCACATACCTGATAAATTCCCATTCAAATTAGAAGGAGTTTTTGAACAATATATCCAGAAGTGTCTCCAGTAGGCATAGAAGATGAATTGCAATCCTACCATTTTTTAAATATGCTCTGGATTAGAACATTACTGATATTGGATTCTATCCTTCCTTGTCAAGTTCATATTCGTTCTTTTTTAAAAAAGAAGATTATTCTTTTTCGTGGCTAAGCACTGCTTTTTTCATCATTAGAATGGTGCATTTTTTTAATTTTGAGCATTAGGATGCCAGTGAGAAATGATCGATGAAAGACGTTGGGTGTTGGCATCCAATCTTATATTGACTCTTAATAAGATAATGTCTTCACTCAGTGATTGCCTATACCTTTGTAATCCATCCTGGCTGTACTGGGCTTTGCTAACAGAGAGAAATATATAAAAGAGAATGAGATTATATCTGGAAAGAGAAGTGCCTTAAATCGCATTTTAATCGCATTTTTATATTTGAGAGTTTAGAAAATCAACAAAAAAAACCATCACACCATCACAATATCACAAGAGGTCTAACGACAATGGATTTATGTGATGGAAATCTCGGAAAAATCACAAACAATCCAATGATACTGGAATTTTGTGATGATTTGGATTTATTTGCAGGGGAATGTGGGAAAATAGTATCTCATATTGGAGGATTTTGAGCATCATGAGAGAACATATCTACACAATCAAAGGTCTGCTGCCAGATGTATTATCAAAATAAGATCATCTGTCGGTTTGTGCTGCATTTCAATTACATATTGCGTTTTTTGGTAAAAAAACAGCTCAAAAACAAGCTGTTGCGACACTATAAAACTCAAAAACACATGCGAGTTCAATGGCCACCAAAATACTTCACACTCCCACTCACAGGGGTATCCACCCCTTTTGCATTACCTTGGCGACCATCTTCTCGATGGTTGCCTTTCGGCAATACGTACGAAACATAGGTCAAATCACTTTGAATAAATAGATAATAACCATATACGGATAACAGCATTCCACAAATCAGTGCAATATGTGTTCACTGGTGGCTGTTTTCTAATGAGGATATTATCATGACATTGATAGACTTCAATGATCCAAACTGTCCTTCATGTGGTTTTCAAAATCAGGATTCAACTGAAAAGAATATGTCACATACTATTGTATAAGATGGATGTGGAATAGGTTCAAAGGTCACAAAAACCCAAAAAGTTGGCTGCTACGTTGCGCCCCAAAAAAAGCATATATCACTAAAAACTCAATCCCCCCGCAAAAACAGCAAATCTAATACACATACCCCCTCTGATAACCTAACACCTATGGCATCCTTTAACGAATCCAAGAAACTGGTCGCATTCGACAAATTGATGGTGAATAACGCAGAAGAAAAACAGACCGATGTGAGTTTAGATGCCGAACAGATCCAAGCCATCCAGAACCTTGACGGCCCGATGCTCATACTCGCATCCGCAGGCACAGGTAAAACCAGAACACTCATGGCAAAGGTCGCAGCATTACTCGACAACTTTGTACCCACCAATGAGATAATGCTGGTAACATTCACCAACAAGGCAGCCAATGAAATGAAATCACGTCTCATTGCTATGGGACACGATATCCATGACATGTGGATAGGAACATTCCACAACATATGTAACCGCATCTTGCGGGAAAACTACTCCAAAATCTCCGGACTCAATTCCAGATACACAATCATCATGCCGGATGATTGCCGCAAACTTGTCAAGCTCATCATAAAAGGCATGGGACTCGAAGATACCAAACTAAAACCCGCTGAAGCCTTCGAGATAATCTCCTTTGCAAGAAATGCCATGCAGTATGACCCTGCACATACATTCCTTGATAACATCGAATATTCAATAGCTGACGCGATAGAACAAAAATTCCCTAAACATCAAGAATACATCAAGCTGATACAGAAGATACATCGCGAGTATCATACAATGAAACTGGGCAATAACGTCATTGATTTCGATGACATGCTGGTATATGCACTATACATAGTATCCACAAATGAAGCTGTGCAGCAAAAGTACGAACGGCAATTCGGATATATCCTTGTTGACGAATACCAGGACACCAACAATGTCCAGGCAGCATTGATAAGACTGCTTCGAAAGAACAATACAAACATAACAGCAGTTGGCGATGAAGCACAGGCAATATACGAATGGCGAGCTGCCACACCTGGACATATCATCGGATTTCCATCAGCGTTTGAAGGAACAACGATAGTAAACCTGACACAGAATTACCGCTCAACTCCACAAATAATCAATGCCGCAATCGCATCAATTAACCATAACACAATCCGAGTTGAAGAAAAACAGATGAATGCGAACCTGGATGATGGCGAATTGCCAGCGGTTTCCCTACACACAAACATCCACGATGAACTTGAATATATTGCAAACCAGGTCTATACTCATATTCAAAACGGCACCACCCCTAACAGGATAGCTGTGCTTGCCCGAACATTACAGATTAGCAGGGTCGGGATACATCATGTCCTTGGCACGCGGCTACTCTCATACGGGATACAGTACGTGGTATTCGGTGGAAAAGACTTGTTTGAATCGAAACATCTGCGTGACTTCATTGCGTTTTTGGAAATCATCTACAACCCCCAGAACACGATTGCATGGGAAAGATTCCTTGGCATATTGCCTGGAATAGGTACGAAAAGTGCAAAGACTATAATTTCACATCTTCAAAATGACCCGGGCAAGCGTCTTATCGACATACCACTAAAAGGTGCAAAAGCAAAAGAATCCATTGAATTGCTAAATAATGCATTGACCGAAGCCAGGACGCGGGCACAGCAACCGAACGCATCCATGATGGATTATCTGGAACCATTTTTGGAACTATATGCATTATCCTCCTTGGCAAAAGACGAAGATTATGCAATGCGGGTAAAGGAACTCGAAGAGACCATGCAGGAACTAAACGACATGCCCATCGATGAGTTTTTACATGAAGTCCAGCTCAAGAGCAAAAGTAAGGCGAATAAAGCGAACGTACCTGCCGACCATGTTATCATATCCACGATACATCAGGCTAAGGGTCTTGAATGGGATGTTGTCCACATAGCCGGATGCAATGAGGATATCCTGCCACATTATCATTCAATCATGGAAGAAAACGTAGTAGCAGATTTGGTGGAACGCGAAAACAAAGACGAATCAGAGATTATGGTCAGCCACAATCCAATCGAAGAAGAACGCCGACTATTCTATGTGGCCGTGACCCGTGCAAAGAAAGTACTTGAACTGACAATGAGCGAATCGACTCCATGGGATTATCCATTATCCCCCAGCAGGTTCCTCGTGGAAGTCCATGAGACAGACCCAGGTGCATTCGAACTCGGTTCAGGTGATTACTTATCTATGTGATCCATATCTGACGAATGGCTAACAGATATGGTCAGTGCTAAGCAATATTAATCTATCAAAGACATATACAGTAATGTATACTAAATCCGGCAATCAGATAATCCTGACACGCAAATTTCCTTAATGGAAAGTTCCACCACCCTGAACCACTGCCTCTTATATGAACTCATGCTCTTAGGCATGGAATCCACCGCGAGGTCCCGGCAGCCTATGATCTCAGACACTGAAAGTGCTAGCCCGATAGCAGCTAGGATCAAGAACCTGCCACCCCCCTCACCACAAGGGCGGGCGGAGCAGCGCGGGAGAGGGCACCCGGGCAAAGTGAAGGCGATGAGGGGGCTGGAAATTAGTATTTCAGGACGCTGATTTAAAGTGTAGTAAATCTGATATTCAACACCAAGAATAATAAGGCCGCAAGGATTAACCTTAGTTAAAACCACAGCCTTAAATAATATCTTTATTAATTTAATTGCGATGAAAGTTGAAAAGCGTTTAGAACTGTTAAAGCAAAAAGTTCAAGAAGATGATTTTCTATGCGCAAGAGGTCTTGGAAACGAAATCCCTTTCTGGATATTTGACTATCCTCCTGAAAAAGAGCTGTTCGTCCGTGAAACTGTGGATATGCTGACACAGAATCTTAAGAAAAATTCGATTAATGTTCTTGTTATTGATCTTTACGAAATGTGTCTTGAGTTATTGGAAAATCAAATAAGTGTTGATAAGATTCACGATTTTGAAAATAAAAAGGGTTCGGATGAATTGCTCAACAAACTAAAGATCATGCTAAAACCTGAAATTGTGAAGAATGCTATTCAGGCAAAGATGACAGCTGGTGGAGATATTCAGTTGATGTTCCTGACCGGTGTCGGTAAGGCATGGCCTCTTGTGCGTTCTCATTCCATTCTCAATAATTTACAGCCGGTATTGGGAAATGTTCCGCTTGTGACATTTTATCCGGGTGAATATGACAATCATGAACTGAGCCTGTTTGGAAAATTCAAAGATGCAAATTATTACCGTGCATTCCAACTTATCAATGAAAAAGCATCGGAAAACTAAGAGTGATAAAAATGTCTACAAACGTTAAGATCGAAGACCTGTTCGAGAAAGATATACGAAGAACCATTAATGGAGTTATCAAAGTAGACCAATATGATGATGCTAATGTTTTCACTGAACTTGATGAATATGTGGTCACAAAGGAATCGTTGAAGCATTTTGATAACTTCTTTGACAGATATTATGGTGCTACACAGGTGCCGACTGATAAGATTGGAGTCTGGGTGTCCGGGTTTTTTGGTTCAGGTAAATCACATTTTATTAAGATCCTGTCATACCTTCTGGAAAATAAAAAGGTTTATGGCAAATCCGCCCTTGATTTTTTTGAGAATAAGATCACTGACCCACAGATGTTCAGTACCATAGAAAAATCAGTAAAGTGTGGTACAAAGGATGTTATACTCTTTAATATCGATTCCAAAGCAGGTGACAGCAAGGAACGAATTGTCAATATATTGATGAGAGCGTTTAATGAGTATAGGTTTTTCTCAGGGGATGTCTTGTGGATCGCAGAACTCGAAGAAGACCTGCAGGATAAAGGGCTTTATGATAATTTCAAAGAAGAGGTTAGAAAAATAAGTGGGAATGCATGGGAAGAGATCAGAGATCGTTATTCCTTTGAGCAGGATGACATTATTGATGCTCTTACTAATTGTGAATACCAGAGCAGAGAAGCATCTGTGCGAATGTTTGAGAATGACGGACAAAACTACCATCTTGATGTTGAGAAGTTCGCAAAGAAGGTTGAGAAATATTGCAGTTCAAAGGGTGATGACCACCAGGTTATTTTCCTTGTGGATGAGATCGGGCAGTATGTTGGTGAAGATAGTGAGTTGATGCTTAATCTTCAGACTGTTGTGGAAGAGCTTGGTACGATACTTCGGGGGAAGGCATGGGTGATCGTTACATCCCAGGCGGATATTGATGCTGTTACGAAGGAGAAGGTTAAAGGATATGATTTTTCCAAGATCCAGGCTCGTTTTGATACGCGACTTAGCCTGTCGAGCGCTAATGTGGATGAGGTTATCAAGAAGAGGATACTGCTTAAGAAGGAACAATACAGGGAGATGCTTGCTTCATTATATGCTGGTAAGAAGACGATTTTGAAAAACCTGATATCCTTTTCAAAGGGCAGCGCAGAGATGAAGACATACAGGGAAGAGAATGATTTTGCAGATGTCTATCCTTTTGTTCCGTACCAGTTCAATCTCTTGCAGAAGGTGTTTGAAAAGATAAGAGCTACCGGATTTACAGGGAAGCATCTGGCAAAAGGGGAGCGCTCAATGCTTAGTGCATTTAAGGAAGCGGCTGAGGGTTATGGGGAATGCGACATCGGTGTGTTGGTCCCGTTCCATTTATTTTATAATACTGTTGAGAGTTTCCTTGATCCTATTATTACAAAGACGATCAAGCAGGCAGAAGAGAATGATCACCTTGAGGATCATGACTGTGATATTCTGAAGACACTTTTCATGATACGGCATGTCAAGGAGATCCAGCCCAATCTTGATAATCTTGTGGTGCTGTCTATTTCAAGTCTTGATGAGGATAAGCTGAAATTGAGGGAGAGGGTTGCGGGTTCCCTGCAGAGATTGGAGGCGCAGACCCTTATCAACAAATCCGGCGATACGTTCCATTTCCTGACGAATGAGGAGCAGGAGATCAATCGGGAAATTAAGAATATCGATATTGAGAAGCATCTGATACTTGATGAGATATACGATGTGATCTATAATTCCAATGATGTTTGCCCTGATAGGTACACGGATTATAAGTTCAATAAATCTGTTGATGAGAAGGTCAAAACCTTTGGTAATGCGGACCTTTTGATCAAGTTCCTGACGCCTCGTTCCGAGGAGATGATGCGTGGCAGCGGACAGCGATCCCTGGAAGGGGATAATCTCAGCAATATTGATTCTACTGACACTTTATTGTTCATTTTCCCGAGGGATAGCAAGTTTGTTGATAATATTCAAAAACGTCTTCAGATCGATAAGTACCTTAAGCAGAACAGTTTGAGCAGGAATGATTCTGAGATCCAGAGTATATTGTTGGCAAAACGTCAGGAGATGGAGAAATTAAAGGATTCTTCGGTTTCGGCGATCTATGATGGCGCACGGGATGCGAGGATCTTCATTGATGGTAAGGAAGTTACTTCTATTGATAAGAAGAATCCGAAGGAGAGAGTTAAGGAAGGATTTGACATTCTGGTCAGGAATGTTTACAGCAAATTTGGTTATGTTACGAAGAATTATGAGTCTGATACTGAAATACTACGAATATTAAGGTCTGACGATCTTGAGAAGTTCGGTGTGGGAAAATCTGAAACCAATAGGCTGGCACTGGATGAGGTGTTGACTTATATTTCGATACGTTGCGAGAGAAATACTACTGTTGTTTTGAAGGACCTTAAGGAGCATTTCACGGGAAAGTCCTATGGGTGGAAGGATCTTACCATATCCGGGCTTGTTGCGACTTTATTTATTGGCGAAGATGTGAAATTGCGATATCAAAAGACCTATCTTGTGTCAAATGCGGAGGAGATTACGAAGTATCTCACCGGGAGGGAGGATGCTGGTAAGATCATCATTGAGATGCGTAAAAAGACGGGGCTTGAGATTATCAATTCTGTGAAGTCTATCTTGAGGGATGAGTTCGATAAGACTGATATTCCTGAGAAAGAGAATGACTTATACAGCTTCTCGCATAACCTGCTCGAAGATGAATTAATGCGTGTTAAGGAGATCTCTGGTAAATATGCGGAGGGCAAGTATCCGGGAAAAGAGATTATTGAGAGTTATGCTGTGTTCCTGAAGACCCTGCTGGAGGTTACGGACCCGTCTCCTTTCCTTAAGAAGGCGTCTGAGGAGAGGGATGAGTTGATCGAACAGCGCCGGACGGTTGAGCCGATTATGTCGTTCTTTGGCAGTGTGCAGGTGGAGATCTTCAGGCGGCTTTCCAGGGAAGTTGGAAATTACAAGAGAAATGTGCAATTCCTGAGCGAAGATGCAAGATCCGATGTTGATAGGATCGAGGAGATACTCAGCTCGGATGAGCCGTATTCACAGATAAAAGATCTGACGCAACTTGAGAGCAGAATAAATATGTCTCTTGAGGAGTCGTTGTCGAACCTGAAACATGAGTTGCAGGAAAAGATTCGGTCTGCTATGGAAGACCTCGAAAGAGAACTTGCCGGCTACGCTAGTTTCTCTGATGAGTTCAAACGCTCTGTGATGCAACCTTTTAATGATGTAGAGAAAAACGCTGTAGGGTCGGATGATTGTACGTATGTAAAACTCCAGATAGGAAACATTAACGAGCTGTCCGGCAGTGCTTATGAGAAAATCGAATTCGAGAAGCAGATAATCAGGGAAAAAATGGGTGAAGATGCTACCGAGGGAATCAAGGTCACTCCTGTGAAGGTCATTACCGGCACTTCATTGTTCAGAACAACAAAGGATATCAAAACCAAAGAGGACCTTGATGCGTACCTTGAGAAACTGAGGGCAGTTATGCAAAAGCATCTGGATGATAATAATAAGATCAAGGTGCTGTGAGTATGGGTATGGATAAAAAGAAGATCGCACAGTTTTCTGATGCCCTCAGAAATAGACTCTTAGATGATACAATGAAGAGGGCAAAGTACTATAGAATTCTTCCTGATAGTATCCAGAGTGTGGATAATGAGTTTGAGGATTCCATTGTTATAGGTGGCAAGGTCTTCAATAGTAATATCAAGGACAAGAGGGAGCAACTTGTACACAAGATCAAGGAAAAAGGCTACGCACAGGTCATGGACGAGGTTACATACACATGGTTCAATCGTTTTGTTGCCCTTAAGTTCATGGAGGTTAATGGCTATCTTCCTTTGAAGGTTTTCTCCTCGGAAGATGCGAGCAAACACGAGCCTGACATCCTCACACAATCCCTGAACCTTGATTTTCTGGACATTGACCGGAACAAGGTAATGGACCTGAAGTCAGAGGGAAAGGATGAGGAACTGTACCAGTATCTCATTCTTCGCCTGTGCAATTACATGAATAAGACTATGCCGTTCCTGTTCGAGCCAATCGAGGATTATACGGAACTGCTGTTTCCCGAGAAGCTCCTGCATACGGATTCCATACTTGGGGTTCTGAATGATATTATTGATGAAGGGGACTGGAAGGAAGTCGAGGTTATCGGGTGGATATACCAGTATTATGTAGCTCCCAGGAAGGAGAGGGTGTTCAAGGATCTGAAGAAGAATATCAAAATCAAGAAAGAAGATATTCCTGCAGCTACACAGTTGTTTACACCCCATTGGATTGTCCGCTACCTGGTGGAAAACTCCCTGGGGCGTTTGTGGATGCTCAATCGCCCTCACTCCCGCTTATTCGAGCAGATGGAATATTACATTAAACCAGAGCAACCTGAAACCGATTTCCTGAAAATCAACTCCCCGGAAGAGATCAAGGTTTGCGATGACGCCTGCGGTTCAGGGCACATGCTGGTCTATACCTTTGATCTGCTGTATTCCATCTACGAGGAGGAAGGTTACAGCCACTCTGAGATTCCAGAAAAGATACTGACCCACAACCTTTTCGGTATCGAGATCGACAAGCGTGCCGGTGAACTGGCAGCTTTTGCGCTGACCATGAAGGCCAGAAAAAAGCACCGCAATTTCTTCAGCAATCCAGTCCAGCCCAATATCTGTGCGTTGCAAAGCATCTCTTTTGAGGACGATGAACTGCGGTCGTATATAGCAGCCATCGGCAGCAACCTGTTCACCACGGAACTACAAAGCACCTTACTACAGTTCGAGGAGGCTGACAACTTTGGCTCCCTTATTCGCCCGGCAACAACGAACGTGTCGGACATCCGGCACATGCTCAACGAGAAGAACTTATCCAGCAACCTAACACTTTTCACCACCCACCAAAAAGTGCTCAAGGTCCTGGAGCAGGCAGATTACCTCAGCCCAAAGTACCATGTGGTCATTGCCAACCCGCCGTATATGGGTGGCAAGGGCATGAACGCAAGGTTGAAGACATTCGCACAAGATAATTACCCAAACAGCAAGTCTGATTTCTTTGCCATGTTTATCGAGCGTAATCTCGACATGGTGATGCAAAAAGGCATGGTTGCAATGATAACCATGCAAAGCTGGATGTTCCTTTCATCTTTTGAAAAACTCCGAGAAAATATCCTGAATAACGACACAATCCTATCCATGGCACATCTTGGCCCACGAGCTTTCGACAGCATTAGCGGAGAAGTAGTTTCTACCACAGCTTTTGTTATTGAGGATGTACAATATCCTGAGTATAAAGGGGTTTATATCCGTCTTGTGGATGGCAGTTCTGAAGCGGAAAAGGATGCATGGCTGCGTGAAGCAGTGATGCAGGCCAGAAATATTGAAACAAATCAAATGGAGGCCTAATGACTACCCCAACCTCTCAACTGGTCACAATGCCAGAGGGCAAGACGCTGGAGTTTAAGTGTGATATATCCTCGCCCAGGAATATCCTTAAAACGCTTGTAGCGTTTGCCAACACTGCTGGCGGGCGTTTGCTGATCGGGATAGAGGATGAGTCCAGAGCGGAGGTGCCACGATGACCTCATTGTTCAAAGTATTTGTCAGTTCAGTGCAGAAAGAACTTGAAGATGAGCGACTCATCATCCAGAATCTTGTGAACACCGATTTGTTCCTATCGGCACATTGCACACCCGTACTTTATGAATATGAACCAGCATCTGCTGATAAGGTTTTAGAGGGCTGCCTGAGGTCACTTGACAATTGCCAGATGTATCTGCTGATCGTGGGCGTGCAGTATGGGACTCCGGCTGGTGAACTATCTATAACTCACACTGAATACAGACATACAAAGCAAAGGGAATTGCCTATTCTGGCTTTTATAAAGAGCGAACGTACTGTAAAAAGGGAGAGCTATACAGATGTTTTACTCAAGGAACTGGAAACTGACGGTTTTAAGTATAAACGTTTTGGCAATGTCATAGAACTTCAGAAGGAAGTAAGAGCAGCATTAGTAAGGCTACTTCAGGAAAGGTTCGGCATTGTTCCTACAAGTGACGAGAACCTGATAGCAGACCAGACCATAGAGGCTACTTCTAAGTTCGAATCTCAACCTTTGATGCGAATCCGCTGGGAGGACCTGAACCATGATATGGCTCGCAGGCTTGTGGGTGTAGCCGAAGGCAGGAATATCGATGAGTTGTCTTCTGAAGATGTATTGGCTGGCGTGATGTTGCGTGGCCTTGTTTGGCGTGAATCGGAATCGAGGGAATACTACGCAACAGCGGCTGGTGTGGTGTTGCTGGCTAAAGATCCGTCTGCAGTGTTCCCTCAGTGTCGTGTGCTTGCGGATGCTTACCGCAGTTCTGAGCCTGACGGGGAACCACGGGACCATGAGGATATTCGGGGACCTATGCCGGTGGTTATTGAGCGTGCCATTGCTTTTATAGATCGGAATACCAGGCATCCCATGAAAGTTGTGGGACTTAACCGTGTGCGACTTGATGAATATCCTGTTGAGGCTATGAGGGAGGCACTTGTCAATGCTGTGGCCCACCGGCAATACGAAGACGCAGGGCGCAAGATCATGCTTGAGGTCTTCTCTGATAAGGTGATCGTCTCCAGCCCTGGCCTTCCGCCTTCACCTATCACACTTGTCAACCTGCGCAAGGGAACGTACAGGCCATGTTCACGTAATCCTGTTCTGGCCCAGTGTCTCTCTTATTTCCACCGCATAGAGGAGCGTGGCAGTGGCTTTCGGCGTATGCGTGAGCAGATGCTCAATCATGGACTGGATATGCCTCTTATCGGTACTGATACAGGATATTTCCAGGTAACTTTCCCTGGACCAGGTGAGAATATCGAGCGACTTCGTGTGCCTGAGCAGTTGATGCAGGTCACTCCGGCGGTGGAATCTCAATTGAACGAAAGGCAACGGAAGATGATGCAATGGCTCGTCGAAGGTAAAGAACTTACCAGCCGGCAATGTGAAGTGGAATTTGATGTCACCCGTCCTGTTATATCACGCGACTTTAGAAAACTGGTCGAAATGGGACTGGCGGATAAACTGGGAGCTGGACGTTCTACCCGATACCGTCTTAAAGGGCCGGTCTAATCGTTAAGTAATCGTTAAGTAAATTCCGCTAATCGTAAAGTGAAAGGAAAATATGGTGAAGACTGATGGCGTTTCAAATGTATATTCATAGCCTTCTAATCGAAATGACTCTATCAAATTCACCAAGCAGCCCTACCCGGAAATACCGCCTAACGGCTAAAGGTAAGGATTTCTTGGCTATAGATGGGCAGGAGGATGTGGGATGAGCGCATATACTAATGGTCGTGCTCGTGTGACCGATGAATGCCTGCAAATTCATCACAAGCCCTGTGATGTTTTTGAAAACTCAATTAACCAGCGCCAACTTATCGAAGAGGGGGCAACCCATGACCAATGATAATTCAGCAAATACCCCCGTCCCCAATTTCTACCGCGCCTCTGCGGCTGATTTTAAAAAGATTCCGGGGAGTCCGATTGCGTATTGGATGGAAAAAAAATTACTTAAATCTTTTTCAATCTTTCCTCCTTTGTCTTCAACTTTAGAGTTTAGAAAAGGTATGGGAACAGGAGACAACGAAAATTTTGTCAGAAATTGGTATGAAATCTCTTTACTAAATATCGGAATTGGAATTGAATCAAACGAAGCATCAGTCGAATCTCAAAAGAAATGGTTCCCTTATAATAATGGCGGAGGATTTCGAAAATGGTTTGGCAACAATGAATCCGTTGTAAATTGGTTTGATGATGGTTTTGAAGTAAAGCGTAGAGCAACTGAGCTTAATAAGGGAGGTCATTGGTCGAGGTATATTGTAAGTACAAATCGTTTTTTTCAGCCAGGTTTGACGTGGACTGCGATTTCATCTAGCTACTTTGGTGTTAGATATTTCCCAAAAGGTTTTCTTTTTTCCAGTGCTTCAATGTGTGGGTTTGGTGAGGAAAACAACATAATAAAAGTGATAGGGCTTTTGAACACAAAAATCTCATTGAAGTATTTATCAGTCTTAACTCCAACGTTAAATTTTGGCCCGACTCAAGTTCAAAAAATTCCAATGCAAAAACCTGCAAATTACAACATTGCTAAAATAGTAGAGTCTCTAATTACAATTTCAAAATCCGACTGGGATTCCTACGAAACCTCCTGGGATTTCACTACCCTTCCGCTCCTGCAATCCGAATACCGCCAACCAACCATCCGTGAAACCTATATCAAGCTTCGCGCTCACTGGCGAGAGATGACGCTGGAGATGCAGCGGCTGGAAGAAGAGAACAACCGCATTTTCATCGAAGCCTACAGCTTGCAAGAGGAGCTGATGCCAGAGGTGCCACTTTCCGAAATCACGCTGACATGCAACCCGCATTATCGCTACAACGTAAATAAGAGCGAGGAAGAACTGGAAGCATTGCTGCTGGCAGACACAATCAAGGAGTTCATTTCCTATGCCGTGGGGTGCATGTTCGGGCGGTATTCGCTGGACAAGCCAGGGCTGGTTCTGGCAAACCAGGGCGAAAAGATAGAAGATTATCTACAGCAGGTTCCTGAGCCGAGTTTCATGCCGGATGACGATAACATCATCCCCATACTTGAGGATGAATACTTCACAGACGACATCGTGTCCAGGTTCAAGGAATTCCTGAAAGCCACATTCGGGGCAGAGAGCCTTGCCGAGAACCTTGAATTTATTGCAGGGGCGCTGTCGAAGTCGAAGAAGGGCGGTGAGTCGCCTGAGAAAGTGATACGGAACTATTTCCTCAAATCGTTCTTCAAAGACCATGTCAAGATGTACAAGAAGAGACCTATCTACTGGCTCTTCACATCAGGCAAGGGCAGGGGGTTCAATGCGCTGGTGTATATGCACAGATATAATCGGGAAACACTGGCTAAGATGAGGACGGATTACCTGCTTGAGCTTGAGGCGAAACTGGATGCGAGGATTGGGATGCTGTCAAAAAAAGGAAATGAAAATAAGACAGATGAACCACCATTATCAGAAAGAGACAAGCAGGAGATAAGCAAGCTTGGCAAACTTATAGATGAGCTTAAAGAATACGATGAGAAGTTGAACAATAAATCACTTGCATATATTGATATTGATTTGGATGACGGGGTGAAGGTGAATTATGCGAAGTTCGAGGGGTTGGTGGGGAAGATATGAGTATGGATAAAAAAAGTATCGCACAGTTCTCTGATATCCTCAGGGATAAACTCTTGGATGAAACAAAGGCGAAGGCAGCTTATTATAGAATCCTTCCTGACACATACAGAATGTGGATGAAGAGCATGGCTCAGAAATTCAATGGACAGTACTGGGATTATTAGCATCGTGTGATTGATGATTATTTGATGATTTATGATGAGCAGAAATTGTGAGATGTGGGACAAGAACTAAATAAATACAGTGAGCAATGATGGCAATACCTATAAGTGTTAAACAGTTAATCGAGGGCAACTTGATCGAGTCTGAACGGATTGAATTAAAAAAAGGTTTTAATCCAGAAGCAATTCTTCATTCAATGTGCGCTTTTGCCAATGATTTTAACAACTGGGGTGGAGGATATATTTTATTGGGTGTGTCGGATAATCACGACATAATTGGCCTGAAAGAAAAGCAGGTTGACAGCATTATGAAACAACTTCTAGATTTATCGAACAAAGTACAATACCCATATTTTCCAATCATTGAGCCTGTCAGGTATTCAGGTAAAATGGTTATTGTTTTATATTGTCCTGGAGGGCCTGCACGACCATATAAGGCACCAAAATCACTGGGCAAGAAATCCAAATACATGTATTATATCAGACATTCATCGGCAACAGTTATTGCAAACACAGAAGAGGAAAAAGAA
>Ga0255368_10146_pt1 | contig 17091 bp, 14 predicted proteins | sample ANMaggSeSYBR01E6_FD_182094 | JGI IMG/M metagenome (GOLD analysis project Ga0255368, IMG submission 182094) | Sediment cell enrichment communities from methane seep in Santa Monica Basin, California, United Staets - ANME aggregate JGI... | ecosystem: Environmental > Aquatic > Marine > Cold seeps >...
GTTAACGTACTGAATATCGACCCCAACGAAAAAATCACCGCCATCGTGCCTGTGACAGATTTTAAGGAAGCCAAATATTGCACTATGGTGACCCAAAAAGGCTTGATCAAACGTGTAGATCTATCTGAAATCCATAAAATAAAAACAAACGGTTTAATTGCGATCAACCTTAAAGAGGATGATAGTCTGGGATGGGTCCGGCTTTCCAGCGGTAAAAATGATCTGATGCTAATTACTCGCAAAGGATATGCCCTGCGCTTTCAAGAAAAAGAAGTCCGTCAGATGAACCGGCCAGCAATGGGTGTAATCGGCATCCGTCTCCGGGAGAAGGATGAAGTTGTGGGGATGGATATCGTTGAAAAGGGAGGAGATTTACTGGTCATCACTGAAAAAGGATTTGGTAAACGAACCTCACTGGATAATTACCCAAGGAGGAGCCGGGCGACAATGGGTGTGTTAACTGTCGATAAGAAAGCCCTGCCGGTCATTGGTGAAATTGCGGCAGCCCGGGTCGTCCTTCCGGAACAAGACCAAATCACTGTCATCTCTGCCGAAGGTACCGTAATGCGCACCAAGGCTGAGAGCATTTCCCGGTACAATCGGGTTGCCCGCGGTGTGACCATTATGCAGCTGCGGGAAGAGGACGTGGTGGTATCTATCGCACGATTTGCGGAACAGGATTTAGAAACAATAGAGGAAGAGAAAGAAATACCATCATAAAACAGAAAATTTGATAACGAAGAACCGTAATCCTTCAGCGATTACGGTTCTTTTCTTACTTATTTTATTAACTTAGGTCGGCAGAGCTACTTTTCCGACTACCAGCAAACAAAAAGCGCTGATAATTACCGTGGTGAGGAAAAGAAGGAACGCCAAAACCAGGCGCTGCACTGGAGTCATCCCAAATAATTCGGGCTGGGCTACAGGGTCACCCCAAACTTCGTCTTCAGAAAAATCAAAATCATCGTCGAACTGGTTTCGGATATCGTCTAATGACATAATATCTTCTCCCTGGAAATCTCGATCCTTTTCCTAGTGTAGCTTATTTTTAGAATCTGTCAACCAAGCGGAGCTGGATCTCTCCAGTCTGGTACCTGCGCTCTGCTCCGGAATTGGAGTGCAGGATCAGGGAACCCTCATTGGATATACCCAACACTTTTCCCTGATCAATTATTTTTTTTCCTGTTTTCAGAACAACAACTTCATTTTTATATGCCAGCCTTTCCTGCCAGGCAGTTGTAAACAATTCAGAGGACAGCTCTGGATACCACTTCAAGAGGGATAGCATAACCTTTACCAGCAGCTCCAGGCGGGAAATATCTCTTCCGGCAAAATCTTCCAGGCAAGCCGCAGGGAAATGCAGGTCCCTTTCCTCCGGAACAGATCCTCTGGATACATTTATTCCAATTCCCAGCACTACATCTTTCAACTGGTTTCCAGCCCAATGAACATCTACCAGTACACCACAGACCTTTTTCCCCTCTACCAGCACATCATTGGGCCACTTTATCTCCGCCTCCAGTTGATAATCTTCGATCAAGGTTTCAGCAACTGCCAGGGCCCCCAATCCGCTTAGTTTGCCCAGGGTTTCTGGGGTTAATAATCCTGGTTCAGGGTACAAAATTATGCTGAAGGCAAGGGCTTTACCTGCTCTGGTTTCCCAAGTTCTGCCATGCCGCCCCCGGCCAGCAGTTTGGGTATCTGCCAGGATCAAAGAAAAAGCAGGGGCTCCGGTTTTAATATGATTTTCTGCAGCCGAATTGGTTGACCCCACCTCCTGATAGAGAAAAAGTTCTCCCAGAGGCAATTCTTTTAAACGGCTTCTCCAGACGGATAAATCCATAAAACCATTGTACTAGAGGAAAACAAAAAGGGACGGGAATATTTCCCGTCCCTTTGAATTCATCCCAAAACTGATTCTATTTAGTGTTTTTTACTGGCATACCGCCGTCTTTCGGAGTGGGAATCGGGAAAATTTTATCCAGTTCTTTTTTGTCAACGGTCTCTTGTTCAAGAAGTTTTTCAGCCAGGGCTTCCAGTACATCACGATGTTCTTTCAATATATCTAAAGCCCGCTGGTAGGCACTGCCAACCAATTCCCTGACTTCGTTATCGATCTTTTCGGCAACAGATTCCGAGTAATCCCGCTGTTCAGTGAACTCCTTCCCCAGGAAAACCATCTCATCTTTTTTCCCGTAGACCATGGGGCCTAATTCCGAGCTCATCCCCAAGCGGGTGACCATTTCCCGGGCCAGCTTGGTTACGCGTTCCAGGTCATTAGAGGCACCTGAGGTTATATCACTGAAGACGATTTCCTCTGCAGCCCTTCCACCCATAAGACTGACCATATCTGCCAGAATCTTATTACGGGAAACAAGGGTGCGGTCGCTGTCAGGCAGGATCAGGGTATATCCTCCAGCCTGTCCCCGGGCGATAATGGAAATTTTATGTACATGATCCGCCTCAGGTAAAGAGCGGGCGGTGATAGCATGGCCGGCTTCATGGTAAGCAATAATCTGTTTTTCGATATCACTGATTATGCGGCTCTTTCGTTGCGGGCCAGCAATAACACGTTCAATTGATTCCTGGAAATCATCCTGCTCAATGACTTTCTTCCCATTTCGGGCAGCTAGAATCGCCGCTTCGTTGATCATGTTTTCCAGGTCAGCACCCACAAATCCGGGGGTTGCTTTAGCAATCGTTTTTAAATCCACATCAGGAGCTAATGGTTTACCACGGGCATGGACCTCAAGAATCGCTTCCCGTCCCTTTATATCAGGTTGATCCAGTATGACCCTCCGGTCAAACCGACCCGGACGCAGCAGCGCCGGATCCAGTATATCGGGCCGGTTGGTGGCCGCGATGATAATCACATTGGTATCTGTATCAAAACCGTCCATTTCCACCAGGATCTGGTTCAGGGTTTGCTCCCGTTCATCGTGACTGCCGCCCAATCCCGCGCCCCTGTGACGACCTACTGCATCAATTTCATCCACAAAGACAATACAGGGGGAGTCGCCCTTGGCTTTATCAAATAAATCCCGGACACGACTTGCGCCAACGCCGACGAACATTTCTACAAATTCAGAACCTGAAATAGAATAAAACGGCACTCCGGCTTCACCGGAAACTGCTTTAGCAAGCAGAGTCTTTCCGGTTCCCGGGGCACCCATCAGCAGCACACCTTTTGGTATTCGTGCGCCCAATGAAATAAACTTTTCCGGTTCCCGGAGGAATTCAACTACTTCAGCCAGTTCCTCCTTGGCTTCCGGTATACCAGCCACATCATCAAAAGTCACTGTTGGGTTGTCTCCAGTTAATTTCCTGGCCTTGGATTGACCAAAATTCATAGCGGCCGACCCGCCGCCCCGCGCCTGGCGGAACACAAACCAGAACAATCCGGCGATCATAATAAAAGGTAGAATGTACCCCAACACATTAATTACGCCGAACCAGGCACTGGGTGGCTTAACTTCAACTATGACATTTTCAGGGTTAAGCTCAGCAGAGATTACGCCCAGCTCCAGTATCTGCTGTACAAAGGTAGCATCTGGTTCCTTATGAGAGATTCCTTCAGTGCCGTCCCGGTAGATCAATTCCAGCTCATCTTCATTTACTATCACCCGGGTCAGTTTCCCGAATTTGATTTCCTGGGCTACTTGCCCAATAGTTATATCCTCGGTAGTGACAGTCTGTTGGCGAAAGCTGTAAAAAACCAGGATGATAATGCCCACAAACAGCATAATATAGATTATTGACTGACGATTATTTGTTCCCGAATCCACAAAAACCTCCGTTGGGTCTGAAAACCCAGAGTGCGCCAGAATAAACAGCAGGCACACAATGCTGTTCAGTATACCAAATTTTAATTCCTTTTCTGAGAAGCACAGCCCATTATACCAATCCCTTTCAGGCTTGAATATGGAGCGGGTCTAAATTAATAAGGTTTTAACAATGAAAAAGCAAATCTGCTTCCTTGTAATAATAAGTGCAAATTTGTGTGATTTTCCATGAATCTCACTTCGCTTTACCAACAAGTGCCATCACTCGCAGGGTCCCTTTCGCCACAGGGTTCTAATCCTTCACCCCGGAATACAATTAAAAACCGCATCGAGTGTCCTGTTGATTAGCTTTCTGCTCCAGAATGGCAGTCACAATAAATATGGACTGCTTCGCGGACAAAAGTTACAGGGGACTGCCCCGCCAGGGTTAGCCCTGAATTTATTGAAGGGCTACGCAAAAATTCGCAGCCTAGTTGCGTAGGGGCGACTCGATGAGTCGCCCTTTTTGTGTTAGACGAAAGTGTCTTTAACTCGAATCTCAGGACAGGCTTCTAATTCTCGGGCTAGGGTAAGTAAGTCCCTCTAAAGAGGAACTTTTTCTCCATTTGTCATCCTGAGCTTGCGAAGGATCCATACTGAGATCAGGTATCAAATGTGACTGCAATTTACAAAGTTTGGTGTCTTTTTTTGAGCTCTCAATGGATTCCTCACTACGTTCGGAATGACAGATGCGTAGGGGCGACCCGGTGGGTCGCCCTTTTTGTGTTAAACGAAAGTGTCATTAACTCGAATCACCCGGGGACGGGTGAGGGAGCGCTGGAAGCTGGAGAGTTTGGATAATTAGCCACGAGAGGCATTTATTAATTTATCCCTATCAACGGATAGGGATAAGGGCAGAACAAGAGGATTTTCAAATTTTATTGATCAAAGGGAAATTTAGTCGCATTCTACTCAACAATACTCAAATTGACTTTTTGTGGGTTATTTTGTCCTTCGTCGTTGTTTAACTCGATCTACAACTCGCAGCCATCCTTCTGCAGACTCTTCAGGTTTATCCTTGCGGTGATCATCTTTGCTTACCGCCATTGCCAAATCCTCAAAAAGAGCTCCTAATGGTTCTTCCGGATGAGAAAAAGCCGGTGGGATTCCAAAATTAATAGCTTCGACAAACTCATCAGTTGCGTAGGGAATGACCAAGTCAATCTTGCCTTTTATGTATCTTTCAATATCTTCGTTTACAATCCCATTCCTTGGAAAGGTCCAGTTAATTATTGTTTTTATATTGTCTGGATTGTAACCCAGCTCAATAAATGTATCCTTTGCAATAGTGGCTGACCGCACTGATACAATTTCGGGTTGGGCGACGATAAAAATGATATCTGATAAATCCAAACCCGCCAATGTTGTTCCACTGAAATCATGTGGAAGGTCAATAACTAAATACTCGTTATTATCTTTTAAAATTGATAAAACTTTCGATACTTTTTCAGATGTGATTGTATCTCCAACTTCTGGTCTTTTCGGGGCTGCAAGTGTTGTAACTCCACTATCATGAGAGAGAAGTGCCCCCTGAACAATGTGGTCATCAATTTCGTCCAGAGGTGATTTGCATATATCAGCCCAAGTATTTTTAAGCGGTTGGTTTAAGAACAATGCGCTCTGTCCACCAACCAGGACTAAATCAATTAGAGTAGTTGGCTGATTCCATATCTGGGAAAGGCCAATGGCTGTATTCGCCGCAATGGTTGATACTCCTGCTCCTCCGCGAAGTGAGAATACACCAATTGTTTGTGCTGATCTGCCTTCAACTTCAGTTTTATCTAATGAAACACTTCTTCGAATCAACACAGAAACCCTGGCAACAAACTCCTTTGGCTCAAAAGGCTTCACTAAATAATCATCCACTCCCACTTCAAATCCCTTAATTTTTTGTTCCACTGAATCAAGGGCAGTAAGCATCATGATAGGTAATGATTTTCCTTCAGGTCTTGAACGAACTTCAGCACAAAAATCATAACCGTCCATCTCTGGCATTAGTACATCAGATACGATAAGGTCCGGAGAAAAATTTATTACCTGCGCAAGACCTTCTTTGCCATCGACGGCTTCAGATACTTGATATCCATTCTTAACCAATAAACCAGAAACCAGCTTTCTCATTACTGGGTCGTCATCAACTATCAAGATTTTTTTCATATTGTCCTTCACCCAAGTATAAAAATCATAAAATATCTCTACAGAATAAACAATGTTTGGCTATTTTAGACTTTCTTTCTTTTTAAGCAGCTCATCTTTTAGTTTAGGATAATCTTCCTTGCTCTTCTCTAGTAATAAAGACACTGAAGATATATCACCAGAGGCACCTTTTTCTTCTAATAAATAGAAAATTTCGGCATATTCTGTCGCTCCAACTGTTTTACAGTTTGATTTCAGAGTATGAGCAGCCCGTTGGAAAGTGGCTGGATCATTATCTTTGAGACTTTGATCTAAGAAAGCGAATTGATTGGGAGCGTCATCTAATAATGTATCTATGATTTCGGCAATTAGCTCATTTGCCTCATCCCCCAATACTTCAATATATTGATCAAGCGCATTTGGGTCAATGAGCATTTTATCCATATTATTCCCCAATTTTTAAAATAAACTCATAGAAAACAGTTACTGATCTGATGGTGCTGGAGTAACAATGATAAATCGAATCTCACCCAAGTCTGATACTTCTCCAGGCTGGACCTGTACAGGATATTCTTCAGCCGCTCCATTGTGAGCGACTATAAATGTTTGATATCCCGAAGGAACACCCCCAATTTCAAAATACCCGTCGTTATCAGTAAATACTTCTTTTTCCATACCCAATACAAACACTTCACCTTTTAATGGGGAACCATCTTCACTGACTACCCGTCCTTTAATGGTTCCATTACTTAATAAAACATTTATTGCTCCACTATCTGACATAGCCCAAATCCATAGGGAAATCGAGATAACCGCCAGCACGGCAATAAGTATTCTGATAAACTTTTTCTTCTTTGCAGGATCCTTTTGGTTTCTCGGGATGCCCTGTTCATATTCCTTCAGAGACGGGGATTCATTAAAGCTCATCAAATTTTTCCTTTCTAGGGGATTGGGTCAACAGACACATTGTCAAAACACACTTCTGTCGCATTCCAAGTCCGGAATCCAAATCCTCCCTCACCCCAGGTATTATCCTGGGTTTGCAAGACTTGCTGATCATCCACAAAAGCCGTAAAGGTATCCCCTTGAACTATTAACTTTATATCATGAGGTTCGTTGTACCAATCATAATCGCCCGTCGGTCGATACCTTGCAGAGGGACGAAATTCTCTCCCGTTAGCTCTCTCCCGGAAAATCATTTCCCCTCTACCATATCCAGGGTCATACTGGAAGATGTAGCCATTATCTTTTTCATAGTCTGTTGAGCGAAACATTATCCCAAATCCATTTCCCTTCGTGAGATTAGCTCCAGACAAGTTAATTTGATAATCATCACTTTGGGGAATATCCCTAAATATTTTCCCGCCTTTGTCATTACATAGTTTGCCATCATTGATATTCCATTTCCCATTAACAATTTCCCATTCATCGAGGCTGTCAAATGAATCAGTAAAGAAACTTCCTTTACAAGCATCACTCCCCAGAGTTGTAATTACATTACAGTAGACATCTCTTAACGTTACACCCATAACATCTAAGGCTCCAATTAAAAGAACAGGGATTAAACTGATTATTAATGCATACTCAAGAAATCCCTGACCTGCATTCCCTTTTTTGGAATTGATCATTTTCAATCTCCTCAATAACGGAACCGGAGCAATAATATTTTACATATATTTTCACAATAACAGGGCAGCAGGGAATTACAAATACAGGCAGGTCATGAAAAAAATTCCCGCGATACACCCATGATGCTATCTGATATTATTCCCGAATGTGAATCTATCAGATTCACACAACCACTTTTAAATAATTATATCAAAATATCCCGTCCTGGAAATTTTATTCCCTTAACGTATGTCACCAAATCCCACCTTTCTATTCGTATCTTAAGGAAACTTGATTATGTGTAGATTTGAATTCGGATTATTAATTTAGATAAAGTAAAGTCTTCTTACTCTTCCTGCCCAAAAAAGCTACGGACGGCTTGTTTCCCAGATTCATAAAGAAGCTGGTATTTTTCACTTCCTATATCGATCTCAAAATCTGTCGATGAAATCCCACAATCGCTGATTTCTATCGTGCGGTGTTGGTCCACTGCACTAGTCTCGTAATAGGAAATCTCATGGGATTGGTACAAATTCCGGAACGCCAGAGTGAGGAACTCCCAAACATTTTCCGGAATCTCTGGTTCTACTGGCTGTAAATACTTATCCGGATAAAGGAATAAACCCAGGGTTTCCCAGTTTATTCCCTCGCGGAAGAACCAGCTCTTACCTGCAAGTTCGTCCTGGTCAAAAATATGCATGGGAAAATTATCAAATAACCCCCCGTCAACATAGTAATCTCCATCACCAAATTTCTTCCCATCAAAACGCAGGGACTCAAAAAAGATCGGGATAGACATTGACATTCTAACTGCATCCGCTACAGCAACATCCGGGGTATGGGAAGCGGAAAATATCTCAGCCCGCTGCCGGGAAATATTGGCAGCTACAATATACAGTTCCCGAAAACCCCTTTCCTGAAAATCCGTGAAAGTTGCTCTCCCATTCCCGTCACATTGAGCGGCAATGATATCTTCCAGCCAGTGATAAAAGTATTCAGTGGAGTACCAGCCATACTTATTAATAAATCGGCGGTAATTTTCTTCCTCTGGAAACCTTAATAGCCTTCTACCGCGTCTTTTTGTTTCACTTTGAGGTACTTTTGAAAAATCCAGTGTATTAAAGAGATCTCTCGATTCCAGGACACTTAATCGAAAACTGACAATGGTAGCTGCTATTGCCCCTGCAGAAGTCCCTGCCACCCGCTGAATATTTTCCACAATGCGGTATTCATCCAGTACTTCCAGGGCTCCCATGTAGGCAATTCCCCGCACACCGCCGCCTTTAAATACCAGATTCTTATAAAGATTTCTCTTAAATTCATGATCGATCGCAGATTTAATCTTATCTATGAAATTTGGTATTGCCATAATTTGACCCCTACATCTTGAATATTATTTAATCCGCCTCCATGTCCTTCACTGAATAATTACGTCAAAATCAGCTGTTAGTTGCAAAACAGGAAAAGGTATCCTGCGAGGATGCCATCTCCTGAGCTGCAGGAACGACTGGATTAGTCACCTTGCAGAAAGTACCCAGCCTCCCGATTAAACCCTCGCCAGGCAGCAGAGTGAAGGAAGGATTTCTTCTCCGGCAAAAGCCGGACACCTTCCAGCCAGCTCTCTTCTGCTTCAGCAGCCTGCCGGAAACACTTCTCGGAGAAGGACCTTCTCTCCTCGGTCGATGCCTTGCTGAGCGCCAGGGCACCCTGAATAAATTCCTCTTCCAGTTGATCGCGATCGAGCTGATAGGATGCCAATCTATCAGTGTAATTAAGCAGCACTTCCCGGTGCAGGCGTTCATGAGCCCAGAAGGTTGTTTTTGGATCATAATGACCCTGCGGGAAGGGTGGTTGTTCCCTCGGAGGAGCATCCACCCAACATGGTTTAAAAATACCCGTACAGGGAGCAGCCGTTCCCGTGGTAAATACCAGCGGGTTCCCTTCTTCCAAAGAGACAATCATCGAACCAGTGGTCTGGCTGACGCGAATAGGTCCCAAACTGGCATGCATACAAATATCCGCCCCCGCGAGACCGGTAACCGGGTCCGGATGAACCTGATGGTTGCGGAGGATCGCCGCCATTGATTGGACAGAAATATTACCGGCATTGGATGCCAGCAGTTCTCTTGATCTCTCACATCGCCTGCGTCCGTCGCTGAATTTTGTAAATATGAAATCCGAGAAACCTTTTGACAAGTTGATATCTTCTTCCGACTTGGCAAAGCGTTTATCCAGAATAAAATCCTCTAAACCCTCAGAAGATCGATCCCAGCGGTCTTCCAATGAGAGGAGATTGGAAATGGTATATATCGGCGAAATCTCCCTGGCAGCCCAGTGTTTGTCCACGGTCTCCAGTACCCAGGTATCATCTGGTCCGGCAATCAGAAAACTATTATGGTAATAAAACTCGCTCTTCTGGAAGCAATTTCCTCCCTGCCCGTATTCTTCCAGCAGATCGACAATAATACTGATCGCTTCTGCGGGGGCTACCGCCCTCTCTAGCGCTAACCTGAGCAAATCCATCCCCAGCAAGGCTGGTGTCTTATTGGCCGGGACTTTTGAAAAAACCGCCTCGTTACCAATAGCCAAACCATGCTCATTCACTCCCATTTCTGCTCCCCACATCCAGAAGGGTTTGGATAGCAGTACCGCATGAGTTTCCCTCACCTGGGGAATTTCAAGATACGTGCATTGAACCTTCACTCCCGGTGAGTGAGTTTGAGCTGGAAACCAAGCCAGGTACTGGGCTTCATTGGGTGGGCGGTCAGAGTTCTTGGCAAATATCGCCGTTTTGTTCTTGGTGACTTCAGCAGCAGCAATCAAAGTATCACACATAGTTTCCTCCTGGCTGGATTATACCTGTTGCCTGTAATCTTATCAGTTTTATAGTCTATCCATCTATATTTAAATACAGAAACGGTTTCCTTGATAGAAACCGTTTCCTCTCCAAACCTCCCGCGCTCGGTTCAGGCTGATGCTGGTGGCAAAACTGTAATTGTTCTGGCTTGTACTTTACCTCTCACTATCCGATACAACATAACCAGGGTTTCTATAACTGTAACGATCAACGCCACCCCGAAAGCCATCCGGAAGGCGTGCATACCAACCAGCTCCCATATTCCTCCTGTGATACTGGAGATTGATTCAAGTGTGTCAAAAAAGCCACCCGCGCCCCGCGCTGCCAGCCAGGTATTATGACCCTGAACCAGTAAGGCCAGGACAAAAATACTGAACAGGTTTTCAGCAATTTTCACCAGCCGGGAAACCGGGCTCCGCCGTCCCTGCCAGAGCAAGTATATGTTTAGCCCGATGCCTGCCACCAAGGAGGCCTTGACCCAACCCAGGTATTGAATAATTACTGGATTAGGATAAAACTTTCCACCCGGAGCAGTCACAAATCCTATCCACTGCGGGAAAAAGAAGACTAGAGCCAGGATTAGAATACCGAATACCAAGCCAAAAATCAATTCACCGCGCTTGATATCCTCTTCCTCGTTGACCTGGGGCAAAGATTGCGGATCCCAGGGCTCATCATCCAGATCAGGTTTGACTTCAAACCTCTGCAAGATTATAAAAGTGAGCACCAACCAACCCAAGGAAACGGGGATGCTGGTCAGCATGGATCCCAGTAATTCCAGGATCGAAAAGCTTTCCCCGGCAATAAAGACAGCTACTCCCCAGGCCAGGAGCTGCGCTCCCAACACGGCTGCTACAACAATCCAGGCAATCATCCGGAACAAAGGGTATAAACTGGGGCCAATCAAATATTGTCCTTCCGGAAAATATGCGGCTGCCACTTCTCTGGGCTGACCAAATTCTTTTAAGAAGTCTTCAACTTCAGATTCTGATGGTTCAGTCCCAAAGCGATCTTCGAGTGTATCTACAACAGAGGACAGCAGTTCAGTTTTGATATCAGCCCGGTTTTTTCGCGGCAGGTGCCGCCCTACTTCTTGGATATAACGATCAATTAGACTCATTTTGTTCTCCTTCAATGGATATTCCATCCAATAATTTCTCCATTACGTTTGTCAGACTTCTCCACTCCCCGGCCAGATCCTCGAGGGTTCTGGTTCCTTCAGGACTGATGAGATAGTAACGTCTGGGGCGCGAGCCTTCCACATTCCACTCGCTATCAAGCAAACCCTGGGATTCCAACCTGCGCAGCAGGGGATACAAGGTACCCTGTTCAATGTCCAGTCCTTTTTCAGCCAGGCTGTTTATTAATGCATAGCCGTATTTTTCCTCCTTAAGTTGGCTGAGCGCGGCCAGGACCAGGATACCCCGCCGGAGCTCCTGGGTCAGCTTGTTATACATTTCGGAAAGTTCGTTTTCTTTACTCATGCACGCATTATACAATGTGTTACACAGTATTGTCAAGGGCTTAATATTACATCTTCGTTACATTGATTAGACAAATAGTAACAATCGAGAGAGGTTACCCCATTTTGAGAACAGGAACAGATAAACAAAATTCATCACGTGTTGTGAAATCATTGATGGAATAGAACAGGCTGGTTATCAAGACAAGAAGGATATCCTCCACTCCCGGGGGTAGATTATAATTACTTCCCTACACAGCCATCTTTATCCATAAGCCCCTGAAGGTAAACCAAAAAACATCAATCCATGAACTCCTCTACTCACCCTTTCACTACCCGCCCTCACCGCACCCTGCTGGGACTTTCGATCCCGGTCCTGCTTTCCCTGACCGCTGAGCCAATTACCGCCCTGGTGGACACTGCTTTTATTTCCTCCCTGGGTGTTGTTCCCCTGGCGGCGCTCGGAGTGGGCACCACCGCCCTCTCAAGTTTGTTCTGGATGTTTAACTTCCTGGGGATCGGCATCCAAACGGAAATTGCTCAAATCCACGGCAAGGGGGAACGGGAAGGAGCTGGAAAAATCTTAAGTCTGGCATTGTTGCTGGCAGCCGGATTTGGCATTCTACTAATCCTGGTGTTTGGACCTGCTGCAAACTGGCTAGCCGGGCTGCTGGGCGCATCGGGTTCAGTACAGGTCAATGCAGTTCAGTACATGCAGATCCGGCTTTTCGGCGCCCCTGCGGTGCTGCTGACCCTGGTGATCTTCGGCGCCTTTCGCGGCCTGCAGGATATGCGGACCCCGCTGTGGATCGCGCTGGGGGTCAATATCCTGAACCTTGTCCTTGACTGGCTTTTAATCTTCGGCAGGGGTTCAATCCCCGCCATGGGTGTGGGGGGTTCTGCCCTGGCAAGCACAGTCAGCCAATGGCTGGGCGCACTGGCAGGGATTGTCCTGGTAGCAAAAAAAATCAGATTATCAAGAGCGCTTGTCCTGCGAGATGGGGTAAAACTGCTGCAGGTAGGCGGAGACTTATTTATTCGCACAGGCATATTGAACCTTTTCCTGGCTTACACAACCCGGGCAGCCAACGGCATCAGTCCTGATGCAGGAGCGGCCCACCAGGTCATTCGCCAGGTGTGGGTATTTACCGCACTAGCCCTAGACGCTTATGCTTCAACAGTACAATCGCTGGTGGGATATTTTATTGGACAGAACTCAATATTCTGGGCTAAGCAGGTAGTGCAGGTGGCGATGAGCTGGAGCCTCGGCACCGGTTTCCTTCTCGGAGGATTAATGTGGTGGGGAAGAGGGACAGTGATCCAATTTCTGGTCCCAGCAGCCTCCGTCAGCGTTTTTCTGACTGCCTGGGCAATATCCTCAGTTAGCCAACCATTGAATTCCCTTGCCTTCTTAACTGATGGCGTCCATTGGGGAACAGGAGATTACCGGTATTTACGCAATGCAATGATTGTTGCTTCCGCAATTGGAATCGGCGGACTCTGGCTGGTGGAGAGCAAGGGGAATGGATCGCTGTCCTGGGTCTGGGTAATGATCGGGGTCTGGATTTCTCTGCGGGCTGCTTTCGGTTTACTGCGGATCTGGCCCGGGATAGGAAAAAGTGTATTTCAAGGAAAATGATATTAAGAAACATATCCAAGAAAGAAAGTCCAACTACTTACAGATAGTTATCAATTGAAAGGATTGCTCTTTCAAAACATCCTGCTAGCAGGACAAATCGTATCCCAAAATATCGAGTGCATTCTAAGCACTCTTCACAAGATTGTTATTAATTACCCGATCCTGTTAATTTAATATATACTTAGTGTATTAGTCAATTTAGATCTATTCCATTCTCCCCTCACTTATTCCAATATACTGGAGCTTGGGCATTTGCTGTATTTGTTAAACATTACCTTTTCACTGAAGGATCTATTGAAGATAAGGATTTCGTGGCAAGTTGGATAATAAACAAAGAAAAATCCTATCCAGTGCTCTGTATGGATTTATACTTGGATCTTTTTTCCCTTTAATCAGTATCGTTTACGAGCTGGTGCAATCAGGGTCTAAGTTCTCTTTATCAACCCTGTGGGCATTGCATGCCAATCAACCACTACTATTTATCATCGCCCTTTTTCCATTAATATTTACGCCATTCTTTGCTAAGGTTGGTGATCAAACGGCACGCCACGAGGAGACAACATCACAACTGGATGAGCAATTAAAAGGAAAAGCTGCTCAATTAGAAAACGAACATTATTTTCTTGAAGCATTAATTAATAGTTCTTTCTTTGCTGTGGTGCGCCTGGATAATAATCACATAATTATATCCAGTAACCCAGCCTTTGAAGAACTTTTTGGTTATACAAATGAAGAAATCACGGGGAAATATCTGGACACTTTAATTGCTTCTGATGATCTCCTAAAAGAGGCTTCTGGAATTTCCAAATTGGTCTCAACGGGCAATATCACCAGAAAGGTAAGCCAGCGGATGAAGAAAGACGGCAGCCTTGTGGATGTTGAGATAGTTGGCGTGCCGGTCTTTGTTGGGGGAGAGCAAATCGGTATTTTGGGTCTTTACCATAATATCAGCCAACGGTTGGAGACTGAGCAGAAATTAAGAGAAAGCGAGGGGCGTTTTAAAAGTTTGTTTAATGAGTCACCAATATCTCTTTGGGAAGAGGATTTTTCAGAAGTAAAGAAGGTCTTAGACAAGATTGCTGAAAACGAAGATGTCGTAGAGCGTATAAAGAATGATGATGACCTGGTAAATCAATGCATTCAATTGATAAAAATTCTGGATGTCAATCAGGCTACTTTAGATTTATATAATGCCAAATCAAAACCGGATTTACTTGCAAGTTTACCTCGAATTTTAGTTGAAGCATCTATTGCTGAATTTCGAAAAGAATTAATCTCTTTAGCCACCGGAAAGAACTCTCATGAATGCGAGATAAAACAAAAAAAATCATCTGGTGAGATCATAGATGGCTTGCTCCGTTTATCACTGCCCCCGGGTTATGAAGAGACCTGGGAGCGAGTCTACATATCAATAATAGATATCACAGATCGCAAACAAACTGAAGAGAAACTGCGCTTTTTAAGTTTCCACGATGCGCTGACCGGGCTTTACAACCGGGGGTATTTTGAAGAAGAAATGGAACGTTTGAAATCCAGCCGTCAATTCCCTGTCAGCATCATCGTCTGTGATCTTGATGATCTGAAACAAATCAACGATTCTCTGGGACACGATGTTGGCGATCAGGTAATTAAAGCTGCAGCAAATATTCTGAGATCAAACGTGTTTAGAAAAGAAGATATAGTTGCCCGAACAGGGGGAGATGAATTCGTGATCCTGTTGCCAAATGTTGATATTAACGAAAATCCTGCCATCCGCGAAAGGCTAGATAAGTCAATTATTGATTTTAATGGAAGTACCAAAAACGATGGTCTCTACCGCCCAATATTTTTCTCATACGGTTTTGCAGTAATCCAGTCTGACGAATCACTTATGGAAGGATACAAGCAAGCAGACGCAGCTATGTATACCGCTAAAACGGAGAAAAAAGCAAAATAGACATAAGGCAGGGGGAGCGAGAGACAAAGAGAGTCGCTAAAAAGTTAAAAATCCTCTTTATATATAAAAAACCGCTCAACAAGATCAATTGAGCGGTTTTTGAGTCTACAAAGAAGGCGTTAGCCTGTGACCGTGAGATATTTAACTTATACCGCTAGTCAACCTCGGCGAACTCAAACTGGCTCTGGTAAAGTTCGGCATAAAAACCGCCACTTTCCAGCAAGTCTTCATGTACCCCCTGTTCTACAATGTCACCTTCATTCATCACCAGGATCCAATCCGCATTGCGAATTGTGGAAAGCCGATGAGCAATGATAAAACTTGTGCGGTTCTGCATCAGATTGTCCATCGCTTTTTGGATCAACACTTCGGTGCGGGTGTCGACCGAACTGGTCGCTTCATCCAAAATCAGCATACTGGGATCAGTAACAATAGCCCGGGCGATAGTGAGAAGCTGTTTTTGCCCCTGCGAGATATTGCTGGCTTCCTCGTTTAGTACCAGGTCATAACCATCACTGAGGGTACGCACAAAGTGATCCACATGGGCTGCTTTGGCAGCCTTGATCACATCATCATCGCTGGCGCCTGGGCGTCCATAACGTATATTTTCCATAATAGTATCGTTGTAAAGCCAGGTGTCCTGCAGCACCATGCCAAAGAAGCAGCGCAAATCCGCTCGTTTATAATCTTTGATATCGTGCCCATCCACCAGGATTGCTCCTTGATTTACATCATAGAAACGCATCAGCAGCTTAACTATGGTGGTCTTGCCGGCACCAGTTGGTCCAACAAGGGCGATCTTCTGTCCCGGTTGTACATCGACAGAAAAATCGTTGATAATGATTTTGTCAGGATCGTATCCAAATTGCACATTTTGGAAAACCACCTGGCCTTTGATCTCATCGGGCTGGACAGGGTTGTCCACATCAGGGATTTCTTCTTCCTCGTCCAGGAATTCAAAGACTCGTTCTGATGCAGCAGCGGTTTGCTGGAGGACGTTGGAGATATTAGCGATCTGTGTAATCGGCCGGGTAAACGATTGGACATACTGGATGAACGCCTGGATATCACCCACGGTAATGGCTTTCTGGATTGCCAGGTATCCCCCCAGGACAGAAATGGCGACATACCCCAAATTACCCACAAACCTCATTACCGGCATCATTAAACCGGAGAGAAATTGTGACTTCCAGGCCGAACTGTACAGAGTATCGTTTAACCCTTCAAATTGTTTTACACTTTCAGCTTCACCATTAAAAGCCTTCATCACCAGGTGCCCACCGAACATTTCCTCGACATGCCCATTGACATGGCCGAGATATTCTTGCTGCTGTGTAAAATACTTTTGGGATTGACGGACAACCAGGAGAACAATCCCCATAGATAGAGGAATGATCAACAGTGCAACCAATGTCATCTGCCAGCTGATGGTCAACATCATGATCAGCACACCAACTACAGTCACAACCGAGGTGATTATTTGGGATAGACTTTGGTTCAGCGTTTGGCTAACTGTATCTACATCATTTGTAATCCGCGAGAGAACTTCACCCTGGCTGGTGTTATCAAAGTATTTAAAAGGCATACGATCGATTTTTTCGGCTATGTCTTTGCGAAAACGGTAAGTAATAT
>Ga0255368_10155_pt1 | contig 16875 bp, 15 predicted proteins | sample ANMaggSeSYBR01E6_FD_182094 | JGI IMG/M metagenome (GOLD analysis project Ga0255368, IMG submission 182094) | Sediment cell enrichment communities from methane seep in Santa Monica Basin, California, United Staets - ANME aggregate JGI... | ecosystem: Environmental > Aquatic > Marine > Cold seeps >...
TCATAACATCTCCAAGAATTCCAGATCTAAGCATATAGATTCCAAAAGTACGCAGATTTCTTACTTTGCAATACCTTAAAATCTTTTTAAGAGTTTCTGAAACTTCCATCCTCTCGTCAAGCATACTTAAACCATCATTTTCTTTGGAAAGATAATTATGCGCCTTATCTCTATCTCTAAAATCGACAGATTCATCATTTAACGAAAAGGGTTCGTTCATTGCCCTCACTGCTGCAACCCTATTTTCTATCTTTACTTTGCTATATCCAAGTTCTATGCAACGACTTCGTACTCCCTCTTCTGTAAGTAATTCATCAAGTTTAAACACATCTTCGGACATATTCACAGGAACTTGAATCAAATTCCCGTGTTCTTGTAAGTGGCTCGATATTGCTTCTTTTATCCACCATATAGCATAGGTAGAAAACCTTTTATTCCTACTAGCCTTCTCTAAATCAAATTTCCTTAAAGCAATGACTATTCCCCATCGACCTTCCTGAAGAAGTTCTTCTCTTTCTGCATGTTTGCTATAACCTCTTTGTTTTTTATACAAACTTAGAACCAATCCTCCATTTCTACAAACAAACTCCTTTTCAATCTCATAAATCTCCTCTTGTAACGAATTATCTTCCTTATGAACTTCAAACTCTTTTCTTAATATTGCATATCGTTCTAATTGAGCTCTCTCTTCCTCTGGTGTAAACAGAGGATACTCAGCCGTCAATCTTTTCATTTCGGCAAAAAGCCAACTATCTGAGGTATCAAGATATACCTCCTTCTCTGGAATTCCTTCTGCTCTTACAATTTCTTTATCTACACTCTTTATCTTATGTGTCATGACTTAAATAGATCTAGTGGGGAGTAAAATATAATTATATTACAGTTCCTTACTTCGTAAAATTTCTTAAATTAGACAAATACTCAGATACTGTAATCTCCGTATTAGTATTGGGATCATCTATGAGAAGAACTTCCAATTTCTCCATAATGGTGTCCAATTCTTGCTCTACTTGTTCTGTATTTGTTTTTAATGTTTCTGCAATTTCAGACAATGGACAAGGTTTATTATCAATAAGAGCAATTCCAAAACGTAAACAAACTAATCTGTATTCTCTCTCGGACAGGTTCTCACATAAAAGATATGGTAATTCACATAAGTCTGTTAGACTTGTTGCTAATTCCTTGTCAGATATCTCACTTATATCCAATTTACCAATCCTTCCATATACTACATTTCTTCGTACTCCATCAGTTATTTGCCTTACTCTCTCTCGTGATATGTTAAATATCTTTCCAACCTCTTCTAGTGTCATACCACATCCAAGAACTCCAGCTTTAAGCATAAACATTCCGAAATCCCGTATGTTTTTCTCTTTGTAATACTTAAGAATTTTCTTGGAGACTTCTGTAACCAACAGTCTATTTTCTACTCGTCTACGAGTTGCCTCCCAGTCATTATTTGAAAGCTTCTGATATCCATTCTTACAATTCTCAGGTTCTTCATCTAATGACTCCTGCGATGCTGCTCTAACTGCTGCAATTAACGCTTTCGTTTTTTGTTCTTTATACCCAAGCTCTTCACAACGGGCTCGAACAGCCTTTTCCGTTAATGGTAATGGACAATTAAGTTTTGACAAAGCCCAATGAGTACTTGCAGAAACTCGCATTACACTTCTATTTTCTCTCTGATATCGCTCCATGAACGATTTAAGCCACCAACATGCATAAGTAGAGAATTTTTTATTTCCTCCTATCTTGGCTAAATCAAACTTTCTTAAAGCCCAAACTATTGCCCAGCGACCTTCTTGGATAAGGTCATCTGCATCTGCAAATTTAGCAGGGTCCTTTATTTTACTATATTGTTTTAGAATTAATCCTCCATTTCTACAAACAAACTCGTTTTCAATCTCATTAATTTGATCCTCAATTTTAGACACATTCCCATTATTACTATCCTTTAACTCTTTTCTCAATTTTGCATATCGTTCTAATTGAGCTCGCTCAACCTCTGGTGCAAATACTGGGTACTCAGCTATCCATCTTTTTGTCTCGATAAAAATCCTACTCCTTGAGTTATCAAGATAATCCTCAGTTCTTTCCATTGTTATTGTAGATCCTTCAACCTCACTCCCTGCATTGTTTAGCATGTTCTAATTAGTCTAGTGGGGAGTAAATAAATTGGAGCGAGAGACGGGATTCGAACCCGCGACCTACACATTGGCAATGTGTCGTTCTAGCCAACTGAACTACTCTCGCCTACTGGTGCCTAGACCCAGGCTTGAACTGGGGACCCCATGTTTTTCAGACATGTGCTCTACCAACTGAGCTATCTAGGCAACAGATGTATTATATACTGTTTCTAACCAAATCTTCAACCTCTTTTCTAAATCTCTCTTTACTAAATCTCTCTACACTCTTTACCATACTCCCAATATCCCAGCTCATACTCACCAACCTCTCTAAACCCTCTCTAAAACTCTCTACTGTATTCTCAGTGTAAAAGCCCCCATTAACTCCCTCTACTACACTCTCCATATACCCACCCTTCTTGAGAGCCAATACAGGAGTACCACAACTAATACTCTCTACAGGAAATATCCCAAAATCCTCAATTCCAGAGACAAGAAAACCACTAGCCTGAGACATTATTTTATACTTCTCACTATCACTAATCCTACCCACAAATTCAATATTGCTACTACCCCTAGCCAACCTCTTTAAACGCTTACTACCTCTACCCTCACCAATTACCTTTAAATTAAACTTTAATTCTTTAGCACACTCTATGAGGAACTCTCCCCCCTTGTTCTCTGCAAAAGGAGCACCCGCTACAAAGTAATTCCCCCTATCCTGATATTCAATCAATTTACCACTATACAAATTAACAGGAGGATATATTACCCTCTCTACATCTCTGCCCCAATATCTTTTACACCTCTGTGCAACAAACTTAGAATTAGAAACAAGAATATCTGGTCTAGAAGAAGACATAACGTCCCAAATACGAAGGTAATTAAGAAATGGAGCCTTCAAAAGCCCATACTTACTGTAAATATCTTTTAAATCCCATAAGTACCTCAAAGGAGTATGAATATATGAAATATGTAAACTCTCCTGAGAAGTAATACACCCCTTGGCTATACCATGACTAGACGATATTACAAGATCGTAATTAGACAAATCGAAGGTCTCTACAGCTACTGGCCAAAGAGGTAGATAAAAAGTATATAACTTTTGAATAAAGGGAAATCTATTTAAAAACGAAAACCTAACCTCCCTATCTCTTAAATACCTCTCTACAAACTTCTTACTCCCATACAAAGAAAATATATCAGCCTCAGGAAAAAGATTAGCCAATTCTAAATTAACCACATTTGCACCACCCATTGAAAATAGATTCTCGACTACCAATGCAATTTTAAAACCCTTACTTTTCATAAACTACAACAGTACCAAATTTCCTCCTAGTAATCTCTGGCTTACTAGTAATTATAACCCCGGCAACAAGAATTAGGAAACCACCCGCTAAAAATGGAATATGCTTACGCTCAAGAGCAGTCTGAGTAAGCTCTCCAAACCTATATGCTCCATCCATAGGTTTAGTAGTCAACACATTGTAAGGAGGACTACCATCAGTTATAAGTACAGATTGGAATAGGTCATCACTACCAGTAAATTCCCACACCAAAGAAATATCCGCATCACCCTTTGTAACTATCTCAAACTCTAGTCTAGCAAAAAGGTCAGAGTCCCCAGAGGTCTTATAAAGGACACCACTACCCGATTGTGTAAACCCTGTAAGCATCACTACACCATCGGTATTATCCAGCGTACTTTCATCATCAGGCCACTGATCGAAGAGAGAATTATTTCTACTAGCCTTAGATATTTGGAGAACTTCTGGATCAAAACTAATAACCATCCTTGCTTTGCTTAAATCATATTCACCACTATCTATTAGTACATCTACTATGAAACCCTCTTCTCTATTCTTTACAACACCACTACTTGGATAAAGCTCAAAACTTGGTGAAGATGCCTTTACTACTGGAGAAAAGAGCATAGGACAAACTACTATACTGAAAACAATAAAAAGTTTTATAAAATCTTTTTTGACTATCATATTAGAAAATATTACCATAAAAGAAATAAGATTAGGAATACTACCATGGATACAATAAAAATATTAACACTTTCGATTATACAGGGTATAACAGAATTGTTACCAGTATCAAGCAGTGGACACGTACTTGTAATAGGTAGACTCCTCAATCTTGATATATCTAATCACACAGCATTCCTTTCAACCTTGCACCTAGGTACAACACTCGCTATTATAGTTTTCTTTAGAGAAGAACTCTTCGAGAACTTCTTTACTAAATCTAAACTCACGTTCTTTCTTAAACTACTCTTAGCCTCTCTACCTGTAGCAATGATTGGCTTTCTCTTCGAAGACTACATTGCCCAGTTCTATTATGGGAACCTCACCATCGCGATATTACTCATTGTTGTTGGTACGCTTTTTATAATCGCAGAAAACATTAACTTTAAAACAGTTAATCTTAAACCAAAAGAAGTACCACTTAGAAAAATGATACTGATTGGTATTGGCCAAACACTGGCACTAATACCTGGAACTTCTAGATCTGGAATTACAACTCTTAGTGGCATGATGTGCGGATTAAGTAAATATAGTGCCCTAAAATTCGGATTTATTCTAGGGATACCCATACTACTTGGAAGTAGTCTCTACGAGATTATCAAATCATACATAGAGACACCAGACAACTCTATAACCACAACCTCCCTCTCTATTGTGAAAATGCTTCCTGCAATAGCGATGACCTTTCTAGTCGGATATTTTGCACTATATGTTATAGAGAGATTTCAAAAGAAAAAATGGTTAACAATCTTTGGAATTTATAGATTAACAGTTGGATTATTAATATTAATATTTACTATATAACCCTATTAAGATCCATCCCTGTCATAATATCTGGAAGAGTAGCACCCATACTACTTAATGCTGTAGGAGCTATATCCGCAAGAATACCTGTAGGTTTAGCACTATCCCCAGTACCTATCTTCACAACATCCCTACCATCCTTGCCCTCTACCTGATCCATACTTTCAATTATTGTAAATGGTACTGGATTATTCGTATGGGCCCTATGAATCTCTTTGGTAGTACGATCTATCATCGTCTCACAATTCCCGTGATCAGCAGTAATCATCACAGAACCTCCCACACTTAATGTTGCCCTAGCTATATCTGCTGTACAACTATCTGTTATCTCATTGGCTTTAATCGTTGCTCTAAAATCCCCCGTATGACCCAACATATCAGGATTTGCGAAATTCACCAACACAAAACCATAGTTATACTTCGCATTATTCTTAATCCTATTAACAGTCTCATCCCTAATTATCAAAGCACTCATTTCGGGAGTCTCGGCATAGGTATTTACACGAGGAGAAGGAATATTGAAAAAATCTTCACCCACATGTTCCTTCTCTACACCACCATTAAAGAAATATGTCACATGCATATGCTTTTCTGTCTCAGACACATGTAATTGATTAATTCCATTATCTGCAAGATATTGAGCCAAAGAGAGTTTAACTTTGTTTGGTGGGAATATTACCTTAGCAGGAAGTCCCTCTTCATATCCTGTCATAGTTACAAAACAGATATTCTCAGGAAAAGACCTTCTAGGAAAATGCGTCCAATCTTTCAAAACAAATGACTTAGTTATCTGCCTAGCCCTATCCTCTCTGAAATTCCAAAAAAGTATAGCATCCCCAGTCTCTACCTTACCTACTGGTTTTCCCCTTCCATCTACAGCTACTGTAGGTAAAAGAAACTGATCAGTGACACCCTTCTTGTAAGAATCTTGCACAGCCTTTATCGGATCAACAAAAGTACTACCTGAAAGACCTACCATAGCGTCATATGCTAGCTTTGTCCTCTCCCAACGACTATCCCTATCCATCCCATAAAACCTCCCCTGCAAAGAAGCAATATGACCAACACCAAGATCTTCCATCTTCTTTTTAAGCTTAGTCAAATACCAATACCCGTCAGTTGCAGGAGTATCCCGCCCATCAAGGATCACGTGAACATATGGATCTACACCACGAGTCTTACAAAGTTCAAGAAGTGAGAACAAATGCTTAATATGGCCATGTACACCAGCAGCACTCAATATCCCCACTAGATGCAATCGAGAATTATTCTCCTTCATATGCTTAAACATATCTTTTACAGCGTCATTATTATCCAACTCATGATGAGCAAGAGCCTCATTAATTCTAGGCAATGACTGATACACAACCTGACCCGCACCCATATTCAAGTGCCCAACCTCACTATTGCCTACAACCTCACTAGGTAGACCTACATGTGTACCGGATGCATGAATTAGAGTAGATTTCCCATTGGTCCAAGCTGTATCCAAAAACGGAGTCTTAGCTGTAAGCACAGCATTTCCCATTTTATCTGGATGAACTCCAAAACCATCAAGGATGATTAATGTAACCAGCTTCTCAGCCCCCACATTACCTCCACTCTCTTTTATCTTTTGTTTATTAAAAAGTCCAAACATACTATGATATACATATTTACATAGTATATAATAGATTGCAATGAATACCCTCACAAAAAAAGATTTAGAAAACACAAAAAGACTTCTTGAATCAATCATTAACTCACTGAAACTCACTGAGAAAGAACAAAAACTTAAAGAATTAGAAAAGGACTCCTTGAAGACCGACTTCTGGTCAGACAATGTACAAGCACAAAACACCATGAAGCAAATAGAAAGCATACGCAAAGAAAAAGACACATCAACTACACTCACCAACGACATTGATTCACTAATTGAATTGTATGAGATAGAAGAGAATAAAGAACAACTAACAGAAGAATACAACAATATCCATAGTAGAATAAAAGACTTTGAGAAACTTAAATTCCTCTCAGGCAAATATGACAACAACAATATTCTACTAAGTATTCATGCAGGACAAGGAGGAACTGAATCCAATGACTGGGCTTCTATGCTTCTTCGAATGTACCAAATGTATTGTGATAAAAAAGGTTGGAAATATGAGATAGAAAATGCAGTAAGTGGAACTGAAACTGGAATATCTAGTATTACAATGAGAATTACTGGAGAATATGTATATGGACTACTCAAGGAAGAACACGGTACACACAGACTTGTAAGAATTTCTCCCTTTAATGCACAGGGCTTGAGACAAACCACATTCGCTGGAGTTGAGATAATACCAATACTTGAAAAGATAGACACCGACATAGAAATACCTGAAAACGATATAGAGTTTAAAGCTGTAAGAGCTAGTGGACCAGGAGGACAGAAAGTAAACAAAACCTCCTCTGCTGTACAAATTACACATACACCTACAGGAATTACAGTTCACTCCTCTACACAAAGAAACCAACTACAAAACAGAGAGAATGCAATGAACCTACTCAAATCAAAACTTGCAAAGATTCTAGAAGAAGAAAGAATAGAAGAAATAGATCAAATTAAAGGCAATTACAAACAAGCAAGTTGGGGTAATCAGATACGAAACTATGTACTACACCCATATAAATTGGTGAAAGATTTAAGAACAAACATTGAAAGTAGTAATCCCCAATTTATACTAGATGGCAATCTTGATGAATTTGTTGAAGCGCAACTAAGAATACAGTAGTATATATAAAGTAAATTAATACTGCTCAATTGCTCATGATCAAATTTGATTCCGTTACCAAAAGATACAACCAGCACATTATCGCTCTGGAAAACGTATGCTTTGAGCTTGATCAAGGAGACTTCTGCTACATTACAGGCCCTTCAGGTGCTGGGAAGTCTACAATACTTAAACTTCTCATCAAAGAGGAAACTCCTACCTCAGGCAATATCTTCTACGAAGATATTGAAGTTCCTAAAATTCCCCATACAATGCTTCCTTCTTACAGACAAAAGTTAGGTGTAGTATTTCAAGATATGAAATTACTCGACACACGCACACTTGAAGAGAATATTGCATTTGCCTTAGAAATACTAAATACACAACCACTAAAGATTAAGGACACTACGGACTACCTTCTAGAATTAGTAAATCTTGAGGATAGACGCAACCTACTACCTACCCAGCTATCAGGAGGAGAACAACAAAGAGGAGCAATAGCTAGAGCACTCGCAAGTAACCCTTCCCTATTTATTGCAGATGAACCTACGGGGAATTTAGATAAAGACAATTCCCTTATGATTCTAGATATACTGAAGAAAATAAACCAATCAGGAACTACAGTCATAGTAATTACTCACGACATGGGATTAGTTGACACATCTAATGGCTCCTCACGAAAAATTCATTTAGAAAAGGGAAAGGTTGCTTCAGACAGTCAACCACAAAAGAAGAAATCTCCAAAACCAACTGTCAAGAAAGTAAAGAAGAATACAAAGACCAAGATGGACTCACAACTTTCTTCACTCAGTAAAGGACTAGTTGCGAAATTAGAAAAAAGTGCTATTTATTCAAATGAGATACTACTCAGTCTAACTCAGAAAGACCTTAAAACTCTCAAGCTTTCAAGAAAAGAAGGTAAGGAGTTAGAAAAATATATTAAAAATTACTTAAGTAAGAAACAAAATGAAACAAAAGGTAACTAAACCAAGAAGAAACAAATGGTTCACACTATCTACAATATTTGTAACTGCCATTGTATTTACAATCTCATCTTTCTTTATCAGTCTTGCCATAATTGGGAAGAGGGCTGTTAACTACTACGAACAAAAAGCTCAAGTCATTATCTTTTTTGATAAAGAAACTCCTCAGGAGGAAATCTTTGCTGTAAGAGACAAGATAGATGATCCAGAGCTAATAGAATCTATAGACTATCTCTCACAAGAGGATGCTCTAGTAATTTATCAAGAAGACTTTGCAGACAGTCCTGACCTAATCTCTACAATTACAGCTGATGCACTACCTCCTAGTTTAGAGGTCAGAGCAGTCTCTATTGACTCTCTTCTTGAAGTAATTGAGATGATAAATCTGGAAAAAGATACCAATGTATATATTGATGATGTCATGTATTTCAAAGATGTCGTTGATAATATGAAAACACTCTCTGGCATTATCAATGTCGGTGCAATCGTCGTAATCAGTGCCTTGACACTAATTACATTCTTTCTAATCAGAGTAACTACTGGCTTAAATATTAAACTTCACCAAGAGGAAATTAAGATAATGCATCTAGTAGGTGGTACTGACTCCTTTATCAAAACCCCATTCCTAGTGGAAGGAGCACTCTACGGTCTCCTTGGTGGTCTCCTAGCTTCATCTTTAATACTAATCCCATGGTATCTAATCGTCTTCTACTCACAAGGCGCAGACTTTTGGTACTGGATATCACAACTTCTAGTGGATTTCGACTTACAATTCTTAAATGAATTCAACCCACTCTTTATTCTGGTATACTATATTATACACATTAGCACTGGTGTACTTCTCGGTGTAATTAGTAGCTACAGTGCAGTACATAAATATCTTAATAATTAACAAATGAGACTTAGAATAAAGAAAAATAAAACATACCTTCTCTTTTTACTAATTCCGGCCCTCATCCTCATACTCCTCTTCTCACAAAGGAATGACATTCTCGCAGAGGAGACTCTTTGTCCATCATATATTGATCCTGATTCCATAGAATGTTTAGATTACCTAAGAGATCAGTTGAGTGACATTAATAGTTCCAATAGCAATATTCAAGGCCAACTTGAAGACGAAGCATACAAACAACTCTCTCTTCAAGGAAAGATTGAATATATTGACGAACAAATTGCACAGACAGAGTTGGCAATTCAAAGTGCAGAGCTTGAAATAGCGGCATTCAATATTGAGATTAAGATAATGGAAGATAGCATAGGAGAGATAGAAGATGATATCGCATTGAGTATGCAAGAAATTAATCAAATGGAAAAGTCTGTTAATCTTCGTCTTACAGAGTCTTACAAATACACCTTCATAGGCCCTCTTGAGATCTTCCTTAATAGTTCAAACTTAGATCATATTCTAAGAAAGACAAAGTACCTACTTATTACAAAAGACCAAGATGTTGAACAATTAACAATATTAAGTGATAAAGAAGCAATTCTTCTTTCTGAAGAGGAAGAGCTTTCTCTACAGAGCGCTGCATTACAACAAGTACGAAATGATTTAGAGTCTGAACAAAAAGAAATCTTGGTACAAAGAATGGAACTCAATGAACAAAAGGACGAAAAAGCATATCTCCTATCAGAATCCATTAAGAAAGAGGAGGCACTACTAGCATCGTGGGATGCCAACAGAATAAAACAGGGACTACTTGACGAAGCAGTTATGCAATATATCGCGGAACATGGTGATGAGATGGCTGATTACGGATGGGTAAGTACTGGGGACTGGATTGGTAACTTGGGAGGTTTGGCAAATGGGTGTAGTACAGGACCACACATCCACTTCTCAATTGATTACATGAATTCAGGATACTATCATGGCTATGGTCAGATAGACCCATGGGGTGGATATCTCACAAAGGGACCCGATTGGTGGACCATATGGGGTGGCTGGAAATATTACTATATCAGAAGTAATTCTCTTAGAGTACCTCTCTCTGGGATGGTTGTTCTTACACAAGACCATCACATTCTTCCTAGGAAGTCTATCGATATTTATAGTTTGAACGGTTATGGTTCCCCTGTCTATGCTGCCATGTCTGGGAATCTATTCAAAGGTACAGATAGGTGTGGAGATACTTACGCCGTTATCGAGAACTCTAGTACAGGCTTAAGGACTGCATATTTCCATCTTCAGTAGTATTACCTTTGATAAGTATTCTTCTTTCTGCTAGACTATCTCATTATAACTTCTAATAATTATCTATATGTCAAAAGCTAAGAGTAAGAAAAAGGTTACAAAAGCAAAATCTTCCCCAAAGAAAAGTCTTAAATCCTTCAAGATAAAGTTTGAGAAACCAACTTGGGCTGGAATTAAAGAAAGTAAAATTACAAGGTATTCACTTCTAGTTCTCGCAATACTTGTATGTTTTGTAATTGTCGACTTCGGTGTTCAATATCTTAATAATGATTACAGTGCTGTAGTTGTTAATGGAGTAAGAATATCAAGAAAGGAATATTACTACAGGCTAGACCAAGCATATGGTAGTTCAATTTCTGCACAGCTTATTCAAGAAGAGTTAGTAAGGCAAGAAGCACTCACAGAGAATGTAGTTGTATCTGAAGAGGAAGTACAGGAAGAGATAGATAAGATTGCAGAGCAACTTGGTGGTAGTGACCAGCTTGATATTTCCCTAGAGGCTTACAATTTAACCATTGAAGATCTTAAAGAGCAAATTAAGATTGATTTATTGGCAAACAAGATACTAGAACCCGGTATTGAGTACAGCGAGGAGGATGTTAAAGCTTTCTTCGAGCAGTACAGCAATGTAATTTTCGCAGAAGAAGCTTCCGCTTTAGAAGAGGGAGAACTTCTTGATTACGACACCTTCAGAGAGAAGACTTTAGAGATATATCTTCAGCAAGAGGTTGAGAGTGCAAAATCTACATGGTTAATGGAATTAGAGGGTAGTGCAAAGATACAAAACAATGCAGTAGATCGTCCTGAGTACGAGATACTGGGTGCTACTAGAAATATTGTAACCAATATTATAGATGAGGCTAATACCAACAACGAGATTAAGGAAGTCATAATAGAGGAATAGGTAGATGTTTTAGAATGTAAAGAGGGGGCATATGCCCCCTTTTGTTTTTTACTTAGGTTCTACCAACCCATATCCACCCTGCTCTCTCTTGTAAACCATTGATAGTTTACCAGTAACCCTACTCGTAAAGAGTAGTTGGTTGTATCCTGATAGCTCCATTCTCTCTATTGCTTCTCCTTCTTCTATTGGAGATGTGTCTGTAATCTGTTTTCTAGTTGCAATTTGAGGTATGTATGCGTAGTAATCTTCTATTTCTTCTTCATCTTCTATCTCCTTAATTGATCGCTGAGCTTCTAATATTTTCCATGATTCTTTTCCTTCCCAGAAGGTTTTCTTGTCTTGGTATCTTTTAAGTCGTCTTGCTAATACATCCGTAGCTTTATCAATATTTTTATACATATCTGCCCCTATGTGTTCTACTCTTACTTTAGCTTTAGGAAGAAATATATTTATATCAACACGAAAGTTATCCTTTACACCTCTCCTATTAATATTTTCTTTGAGAAACACCTCTATACTCGTAGCTCTTTTCCAGAGGTCTTTGTACTTAGAAATCTTCTCTCTACAGTACTCCTTTAGGGGTTCGGTTGGTTCCATACCGATAAAGGTTATTTGTATATCTTTGGAGGTCATTGTAAGCGTACGTTACAATTTATATATATTACATTATACATAATAGTTGATAAAATAGAATAGGGAATATATAATCACAGTAGTAATCCGCGATAGCTCAATGGTAGAGCAACTGACTGTTAATCAGTGGGTTGTAGGTTCGAGTCCTACTCGCGGAGTATTATTTAGAGTATATATACCCCCTTTTAGAGTATCAAAGAAAACGGGCCCAATATCTTGTGTTCTCCAATAAAACGGAGAAAAAGATATCAGGCCCTAAAGCATTTTTTAAATATGTTTTTCTTTTTCAAGAAAACCTCCTTTGAGTGCCTCCTAATGGAAGCAAGGCACTCTTGGTTTAAGCTAGATCTTTTTAAAAGATCTACTTTACTCCTGTAGGCTATCTAGCCATTCGCAAAGTCCGAAGACTTCACAGGAGCTGTCATACCAATTCCCCGCTGTTTCAACCCCTGAACATGGGTTGGAGAAGATCATTTTGGCTCCTAGGCGTTTACCTAGCTCCCAGGTTTGTGGTTCACAGCCATAAGCACACTTCTCAGCCAGTTCTTTCTCTGTGTAGAAGTGGTCTTTGGGAGCTTCCAGTTGGCAGATTGTGGTCCAGTTATCATGATCCGAACCTAGCCGGCGAAACAAATGCATCCACCGATCCGTTCTTACCGGAATACATGGTTCGCATTCCGCACGTTCGGGCCAAAGGACTATTTCTCCACTGAGAAACAATTCCGCTACCTCAAGGAAGTTTTCCTTTTCCCAAACGAAAGTATCGCATTCTCTTGACACTTCTTGGGTGTCAATGTATTTCACGTCACAGACATAAGCCTTAAAACAATCTGAAAGATCTATTCGACCCTCAGATCCCTCTTGAGTCTTGGTTACTTCCCTACTACCAGGATCACTCCCCTCATCAGTGTCGCAGACGTGTGCCGTAAACTCGGAGTCTACAAACTCTTGAGTCCAGTCTCTGGCAGTTACCTGCGTTCCATAGAGAGTAAAAGTTCCATCGCCATTGTCAACCCAGTTTTCTTCCCAGACCGGATCACCAATATCATACCAATCGCCGTACTCTTTCCCCTGATCAATTGTCGTCTCACAGGTGGGCGTCCTAGTTTCGGTTACTTCCCGGCTACCAGGATCGCTCCCCTCATCAGTGTCGCAAATATGAGTCTCGTCATATTTATCTACGACTTCCTGCGTCCAGTCCACAGCAGTGGCTTGGGTGCCGGTTTGGGTAAAAGTCCCATCACCGTTGTCGATCCAGTCATTATTCCATACAGGATCTCCAACGTCGTACCACTCTCCGTACACCTTATCTAAGGTGACGGTTTCCGAACAAAGTACATAACACTTCTCCACCGTGAACGTATACTGTGTTGAAGTTGCCCTCAACACCCATCCCCAATTTAGAAACCCTATCCTCTTCCACTCATACACCACCGAATGGGTAGTGTGGACACCAGGAACAATATCTTCCACTAATGTCTCCATGTGGATAGTGCCCCAGCCGGTATCGTCATCTACGACTTCACCGTCTACAAGGGTTTCTGACTTATAGAACCTGTTGTGTGAACCCACCCATGTTGATTTTATGGTGGCTTCCTCACACACGTCAGTATTAGTTGACATCCCTTGAAAATGACATGCCAAAGGCCTGTCTACGGGCATTGCTGCTACCGACTTAACGGAGAAACTTGAAAACCCAAGCACTCCCACTACCAGTAGTAATACTGCTGTTAATAGAACATTTTTCTTCTTCATCGTTCTTTCCTTTTTCTCTAGTCTAATAGGACACATCCAACTTTCTTGACAATATCACCTCCTTAAAGGTTCTTACATAACATATTTAATATTTACTTTTTAAAGATCTCTTTAGTTTGCTTTCATTAAGAAAAAGTTCTCAAACTACTCACAAACCCAAATTTGATTGACAATACAAAATTGTACAATCGCTATAATATAGCCTATAATACGCAGATTGTCAATCTACAAACACCCTCACAGACTTCTTTTTCTATGAAAGATTTTGTATAATATAACCTTACACATTGTAGAATGTGAAGTATTTATATTACACCTAAGTAACCATGAAAATAGCTATAATCCTCCTCTATGGTCTATACGACCCCAAAAATACTAACTACCAAGCATATTTCGACTTTCTAATTACAGAAATTAAAAAACAGAAATTCGACAAAGTAATACTCTGTGGAGGCTATACATTCCCTCATATAGAAAATATCTCTGAAGCAGAATCTGCAAAAAGATATCTACAATCAAAATCTCAGTATGATGACTACATCCTCGAGGATAAGTCTATAAACACTAATCAAAACTTAGAATTTGCCTCAAAACACATATCTAGCAAAGACGACTTGTTTGTATACGGCGATTGGATAAGGATAGCAAAAATATCTTGGATATCTGCACACTTCCTTCTTAAAGAAAGCCTTGAGAACATCTTTAATGCAATGATGCAATTTGTATACAAAAAGGAGCCCTACAAACCATTCACCATGAAGAACCTAACTGTAATAGGGTATGATTTCAAAGGAAAATCTAAAGAAGAGATGGTAGGACAAACTTTCGCGACTCTCTTCGATGTCATTTCTCTATACAACAAAGACTTTGAGAAACAAAATATAGATCAAAGAAAGAAAGATTTCGGATTAAATAACTCTTAACACCCTATGGAACAAAATCTATTAGACAACCTAAAACAAATACACTCAGAAGTTATCAAGAACTACAAAGCTATTCCTAAACTAACTGAACTACAAGCAGAAGCAAACAAGGCTTTTGACAAGCGAATAGAACAACTTCTTTCAAAGAAAGATCTTGTAAGGAAAATAAAGGTACCTAAGATACATATCAAGCTCTGGAAACACAAAGATAAAAGAATCAAGATACCTATAAACTGGAAATATCTTCTAAGTGCACCCTTTATATACGGTATGTTCACTCCCTCAGTAGTCTTTCATATTGCAATAGAGATATATCATCAAATATGTTTCAGACTCTACGGTATTCCTCTTGTAGACTCTAAGGAATACTTTATATACGATCGACAACTTTTCGATATGTTAAATACCTGGGAGAAGATAAATTGTAAATATTGTAGCTATATTAACAACCTTATTCGATATAGTGCAGAGATAGGAGGTCGTACAGAGAGATATTGGTGTCCAATAAAGTACTACCGAAGGGTTGATAATGTACATTCACAGTATACAAAGTTTGTAGATGGTGATGACGAGAAGGAAATGAGAGAGAAATGGGAAGAACTACGTGATTTTTCGGATTTGGAGTAGATATATGAAAAACTTACACATTAGAATAACAACAATACTCCTAATCCTACTCACCTACTTCGTTCTAGTACCCTCACTAATCCTCCAATACGGTAAAAGCAAAATATATACAGACATCAGTAAAATACCAACCTACAACATAGCCATAGTCTTTGGAGCTGGACTAAAACCAGACGGAACACCAAACGATATGCTAGAAGACAGACTAGACACAGCAGTTGAACTCTACAACGAAGGGAAAATAGAAAAACTCCTCCTCTCTGGAGACAACTCCCTAGAAGAATACAACGAACCACAAGCAATGTACGAATACCTCACACTCATCAAAGAACTACCACCAGAAGATGTAGTACGCGACTTTGCAGGACTAAGAACATATGACACATGTGCAAGAGCTAAAAACATTTGGAATATAGATGAAGCAATACTCATATCACAAGGCTACCACCTCTCAAGAGCAATATTCACATGCAATACGCTAGGAGTAGAAAGTACAGGATTCTCTGCTACCAAAGATATATACATAGGAGAGACATACTACAAACTAAGAGAAATACTAGCTATACACAAAGCCCTAATAGACATATATATAATCCACCCTGAATACATAGGGGGAGAAGTAGAGACAGATTTCCTTAATTAAACAAACTTCATACCCATAGCTTTCTCCACTTCACTGATTACCTCCCTTGCATTAGCCTTAGCCAACCTCTTACCCTTCTCTAATACCCCTAATACATAATCATCAGATACTGAAGCCTTCTTCTTCTGAAAAGCCTTTAGAAACCCTTCCATCACCTCCATCAAAAGGCTCTTAAACTCACCCATTACCTGCTCCCCATCCAAATGCTTCTGTAAGATACTCTCAAATTCATTTTTCTGTTCATCAGTAGATACATAATCAGCAATTAGCTTCAAACTCTTTAAATCCTCACTCATATCCCCTGCAAAAGCACTCTTTGCTCGCTTAATCTTCTTGAGAGAAACATCAATATCATCATCCAGTAATATTGCACCATTAGGCTCACTCTTACTCATCTTCTTACCACTACCAGTAAGTGAAAGGATATTGATTCCTTCACCACTATCAAGTGGCTTTGAAGCTAGAAATACATCCCCATACTTTTTGTTAAAACGCTTTACCAAATCATTTGTAACCTC
>Ga0255368_10156_pt1 | contig 16852 bp, 10 predicted proteins | sample ANMaggSeSYBR01E6_FD_182094 | JGI IMG/M metagenome (GOLD analysis project Ga0255368, IMG submission 182094) | Sediment cell enrichment communities from methane seep in Santa Monica Basin, California, United Staets - ANME aggregate JGI... | ecosystem: Environmental > Aquatic > Marine > Cold seeps >...
AATTCTGTTATTCAACAAGGGTGCAGAAAAGATTACAGGGCATAAGAGGACAAATGTATTAGAAAAAGATTGGTTTAAAGTATTTTTTCCAGACGGAATACTTGATGATATGGAAAAGGTCTGGAATGATTCCTGGGGGCAAAAAACTCACTCTAATATTAACCCGATCCTTACAAAAAACGGTGCTGAAAGAATTGTTTCCTGGCAAACAACTGGGATATACGAAGGAGATGATGAGGAAAATCATATGTTGATTTCTATCGGAGAGGACATCACCGAGCGAGTGCAGACGGAAGAATTGCTAAAAGAAAGTGAAAGAAAATTACAAAAGATTCTTACTACAGTTCCTCTGGGTATCGGCTTAATTGTTGATAGAAAATTAGGTTGGTCAAATGAGAGAATGCATGAACTGTTAGGATATCAGGACGGTGGCTTAATTGGGAAAAGCGCCAAAACTCTATATGAAAACGAAAATGAATATAACCGGGCGGGTAAAATTGCTTATGAAATGATGAGCGAAAAGGGTGTTGGTGAAGTTGAAACACAATGGAAAAGAAAGGACAACAGAATATTTGACTGTTTAATTAGAATTGCCCCCCTGAATATCTCTAATCCAGCGGAAGGAAATATTGCAGTAATTTCTGACATCACTGAACGCAAGCGGGCCGAAGAAGAACTGCAAAAGTATCAACAGCAGCTGGAATTACTGGTTGAAGAACGCACCGCTGAACTGAAAAAAGCCAACAAGGAATTGGAAACTTTTTCCTATTCCGTGTCTCATGACCTGCGCGCTCCCCTGCGGGCCATCGACGGATTCACCAACATTCTGATGGAAGATTATGTTTCAAAACTGGATGACGAGGGAAAACGGTTAGGGTCAGTCCTCCAGCAAAGTGCCCGGAAAATGGGTCAGCTGATCGATGACTTGCTCGCCTTTTCCCGCCTGGGGCGGTCAGCGATGAGCTTTTCCGATATTGAGATGAAAAAGATGGCCAAGGCTATTTACCAGGAAGAGACCAACCCCAAAGCTCGGAAACGGATCACCTTTACCTTAGCTGATTTGCCCAATGTAGAAGGCGATCCGGCGATGATGCGCCAGATGTGGAGGAATCTCATTTCCAACGCGCTCAAGTTTTCAGAGCACCATAAGCAAGCCGTTATTTCGATTTCTTGCCAGGAAGAAGAGGACCAAGTAACTTATTGTATAAAGGATAACGGCGCAGGATTTAATATGAAATACAAGGATAAACTCTTCACTGTTTTCCAGCGCCTGCACAGCGAGAAAGAATTTGAAGGCACCGGAGTGGGCCTGGCGTTGGTGCAGCAAATCATTCGCCGCCACGGCGGTGAAGTCTGGGCGGAGGGCGAAGTGGACCGTGGAGCTGCATTTTATTTTTCTTTGCCTAAAAAGAGGAAGGCTTGAAAATGGAACAAGTATATGACATTGTGATTGTGGAAGATGACCCCAATGATGCCGAGTTAATGGTTCGCTCTTTGAAGAATAATCGACTGGCGAATCAACTGACAGTGCTCGAAGATGGCGAGCAGGCCCTGGACTATATATTTTGCCGGGGTCAATATGGAGATAGAGATTCATCGGGAACACCCAAGGTGATTTTTCTGGATCTAAAATTGCCCAAAGTGAACGGGCTGGAAGTGCTAAAACAAGTGAAATCGAATGAAGATACCAAGAAAATACCGGTGATCATAGTCACTTCTTCTAAAGAAGATCCTGATATTGCCACAGCTTATGATCTGGGAGCCAACAGCTACGTTGTAAAACCGGTTGGTTTTGATGAGTTCACCAAGACGATCAACGAGTTGGGTTCGTATTGGCTGGCGATAAATGAAGAGCCAAGATAGGGGCTGTTTTGTCAATTTGAAATTTATTATATAAAGCAAGCGTGTTATGGAAAAAGAATATCGTATATTAATCCTGGAAGACCTTCCTTCCGATGCAGAACTTGCTCACCAGGAGCTGAAAAAATTCCTGGAAAACTTTACCGTTAAGGTGGTGGATACTGAAAAGGGCTTTGTTCAAGCCCTCGAGGAATTTAGACCCGACATGATCATTTCCGATTATCACCTGCCCGCCTTTGACGGGTTATCCGCTCTGCGGATTACCAGGGAAAAATCCCCCTTGACCCCCTTTATTATTTTTACAGGTTCCATAAATGAAGAAACTGCTGTTGAGTGCATTCAAGCCGGCGCCGATGATTATGTGATCAAGGAAAGCATTATAAGATTGGCCCCGGCAGTTCTTGGCGCAATGGAAAAGAAAAAAACCGAGCGGGAACGGCTTAATGCTGTCCAGGCACTGCGGGAGAGCGAAGTTAAATACCGCAACCTTTTTACTCAAATTGCGGATCCTGTTTTCGTCTTCGATAAAAAGGACCATTGTTTTTTGGATTGCAACCAGTCTGCTTTGGACCGCTACGGATATACGCTCAAAGAACTACTTACTATGACGCCCCATCAGCTTCACCTCCCTGGTGAGCAGGTGAAAGTCGACGAGAATATTGATAACGAGGAAGATAGCTCACCTCAACTCTACACTCACGTTACCAAAGAAGGGAAAACTATCCAGGTTGAAATTATTACCGCGCCTATCGAATACGAGGGGCAAGAAGCCTGGATAAGCATTGCGCGAGACATCTCTGACCGCCTGCAGGCCCAGGAAGCGCTCAGGGTAAGCGAGGAAAATTACCGCGGGTTATTTGAAAATGCTCTGGTCGGGGTAGGCATTTCAAATTCTGCGGGCAAAGTTATTGCCACGAACAAGACCATGAGTAAGATCACAGGCTATTCTCTTGAAGAATTCTCCGGGGTCAATATCGGAAATACCTACCTGAACCCCGAATCTCGAAAAAGGTTTCTTGAGACTATGAAACGCGATGGTTTGGTGGAGAACTTTGATGTCCAGCTGTTGAACAAAGAAGGGGATTTATACTGGGCAAGCCTTTCCAGCAAGCCAATTACCTTCGATGGTGAAGACGCATACTTGACCACCGCCCTGGATATCTCTTGGCGCATATTAGCGGAAAAAGAACTGCGGGAAAGTGAGGAGAAGTTCAGGGGATTGTTCGATACTATTAGCAGCGGAGTAGCTGTGTATGATGTCGTGGACGATGGCGAAGATTTCATTTTCAGGGATATAAACCCTTCGAGTGAAAAGATAGAAGGAATTAGAAAAGAGGATATTATCGGGAAGCGAGTGACCAAGGCATTTCCGGGGGTGAAAAAATTCGGTTTATTTGAGGTTTTACAGAGGGTGTGGAGGACAGGGGAATCCGAACATTTTCCGCAAGCCATGTACAGGGACGAGAAAGATTCAGGGACTTGGCGTGAGAATTGGATCTACAAGCTGCCAGGTGGGGAAATTGTAGCTGTGTATGACGATGTAACCGAGCGTAAACAGGGCGAAGTGGAGAAGAACTTACTATTAAAACAAGTACAGCAGACGAACGAGCGCTTAAAATCTCTTACCCGAGAACTCATAAACTCGCAAGAGGAAGAACGCAAGCGCATCTCCCAGGAACTGCATGATGAATTAGGGCAGGCCTTGACGGCGATAACCTTGGATCTGAAGATCATCGAACGGAAGTTAGATCCAGAGACCCCCCGGGATATCAGGGAGCGATTATCTGAAACGAGAATTATGGCGGATGAACTTGACCAGAAGATCAGCGAACTTGCCCTTGACCTGCGGCCTTCCTTGCTGGATGACCTGGGTCTGATCCCGACCATAAACTGGTATGTGGAGAGGTATGCAAAACGTGCTGAAGTTGAGATTAAACTTGAAGTCAATGATCAGGAGAAAAGGCTCTCTTCCGAGATAGAAACGGCGCTCTACCGTATAATCCAGGAAGCCCTGACCAATGTGGCCAGACATGCTCGGGCGAAAAAGGTTAAGCTGCGGCTGGATCAGCAGCCAGAAACGGTGACCCTTACTATTGAAGATGACGGTAGAGGTTTTGATCTGGATGAGCTTCAAAATACAGGTTCTTCCCCTCAAGGGTTGGGGCTGACTGGAATGAAGGATAGACTTTCTCTCCTTGGAGGCCGCTTGGATATTCAATCCAAACCGGGAGAGGGTACCCGGATTGAGATCGAGATACCGTTTTAATTGGTGATTTATGGAAATAATAAGAGTAGTATTGGCTGAGGATCATACTGTCGTTCGGCAGGGATTGCGTTCGATATTAGAACAACAGGCAGGGATCAATGTGATCGCAGAAGCTGAAAATGGCAGGGAGGCGGTGCAAATCGCCGAGAAGTTAAAACCGGACCTGGTGTTAATGGATTTCAGTATGCCCGAACTCAACGGATTGGAGGCTACCCGCCAGATTAAGCAGCGAGTACCCGAAGTTAAAGTCCTGATCCTGACCCGTCACGCCAACCAGGAGTACGTTAAGAGCATCTTGAGAGCCGGGGCTTCCGGCTATTTGATTAAAAAATCTGCGGCGGATGAACTCGTCCTTGCCATTCAGTCTGTGTGCTGCGGGGATTCCTTTCTTGACTCATCGATATCCAAAATGGTTATCGAAGGATTCTTGCATCGATCAGAGGGGGAGACCCTGGAGGTAAAAATCACTCCTCGTCAGCGAGAGGTGCTGCAATTAATTGCTGAAGGCCACCCCAATCGTGAAATAGCTTCCATCCTGCACATCAGCGTTAAGACAGTAGATAATCACCGTGCCAATTTGATGGGGAAGCTCGGCTTAAACAGCAATGCCGACTTAATTCAATATGCCATCCGCAAAGGGATCATCAGCCTGGATGATTGAGCGTCTCCGAAACTAGAACTGACAATCGTGCATAACTTTCAGAAAACGACCCTAATCTAATAACGGGTTGATTTTTGCTTTAAATGGGGGAATCCCCCATTTGAACCGGGAGACCCCTCATCTACAATTGAGTTGAACACCAAATTTATTGTTAACATGAGTACAGATAAAGAGGGATACGCATGATTAAAACATTGATCGTTGATGACAACCCCAATTTCCGCAAACGAGTGAGAGATTTCCTGGACACTGCTGAGGGGCTCGAAGTCATCGGAGAGGCGAGTGATGGGGAGCAAGCCATTTCCAAAGCCCGGGAATTGAAGCCTGATCTGGTCTTGATGGATGTCAGAATGGGAGGGATGAATGGACTTAATGCCACCCAACGTTTAAAAGATGAAATCCCTGAGGTTGACATCATTATCTTGAGCAAGTACGACTTACATGAATACCGGGAAGCGGCCAGGAGCAGAGGGGCCAATGGGTACGTGGTAAAGATGAACATGGTTGATGATTTACTGCCAACCATTCAGCGGGTGATGATTGATCAAGGTTAAAACTAGCAAGTACAGGAATCTATATGGTTAACACAATTCAGGATTTGAAGGATACGGGAAAACCACTCAACGTTTTGTTGCTTGAGGATCGAGAGGAAGACGCAGAGCTCGTGCTTCACTATCTGCGGGTCGCTGGTTTTGATCCAACCTGGAAAAGGGTGGAGACGGAAGGTGATTTCAGGCAGCACCTCGACCCTTCACTCGACATTATCATTGCCGATTACAATCTCCCCCAATTCACCGGTCTCCAGGCCATTGATATCGTCACCGAAACTGAACTGGGCATCCCGGTCATTGTTGTAACGGGCGCGATTGAAGAAACCGCTCTCGAATGCATGCGCCGGGGAGCTGTAGACTATTTATTAAAGGACAGATTGGGGCGTTTGGGACCAGCTGTTATCAAAGTGCTGGAAGAGAGAAGGATTCGCGAGGATAATAAACTCACCTTGGAAGCGCTGCGCGCAAGCGAGCAGCGTTATCGCGGGATTGCAGATACAGCAGTGACAGGCCTAACAATCGTAGACCCTGATGATGTCATTACCTACACAAACCAGGCTTTCGCAGAAATTGTTGGTTATAAATCTAATGAGCTGCAGGGAATGTCTTTGAGCCAGCTTGTTGACTCTGATGAATTCGCTATGATCAAAACTCAGACAGGTCATCGAAAACAAGGTAAAAATGGGCAATATGAGACTATTATGAAGCGAAAGGATGGTCAATCGCTCAACATCATCGTCTCTGCCAGCCCGCTTACCTCTAAGGATGGAAAATATAAAGGGGCTCAAGCGGTAATCACGGATATTAGCGAGCGGGTGCAGGCCGAAAAAGCCCTGGGTGAAGGTGAAGAAAAACTGCGATTAATGATTGATAATTCACCCATTGGTTTCAGCTCCACGGACATGAAGGGTAACTTCCTGGAAGTGAATCCGGCGATGTGCCTCATGGTGGGTTATTCCAAAGATGAATTGCTAGCCAGACATTTTAATCAAATCTCTCATCCTGATGATAGAGAAACCAATCAGGAAATGTATCAGAATTTAATGGAAGGGAAAATCGAATATTTCGACCTTGAAAAGAGATATATTCATAAAACCGGAAAAGTTATTCATGTTCTGATCAGATCACAACTTGCCCAAAATTTTGAAGGGGAACCACTTTTTGAATTTGCTCTTGTTGAAGATATCACTGAGCGGGTGCAGGCTGATGCCCAACTCAAATTACAATCGCTTGCTCTTGAATCAGCAGCCAACACCATTGTCATCACTGACGCTGAAGGGAATATCCAGTGGGCCAATCCAGCATTCAACACCTTGACCGGATATTCTCTCGAAGAAGCCCTGGGGAATAATCCCCGCATCCTGAAATCTGGACAACACGATAAGAAATTTTATAAAAACCTGTGGGATACGATTTCCAAAGGGGAGGTCTGGCAAAGCGAAATTATCAATAAACGCAAAGGCGGGGAACTGTATACAGAAGAGATGACCATTGCCCCGCTTTTGTCTGAAGAGAATGAAATCACTAATTATATTGCCATTAAGCAGGATGTCACTGAGAGAGTACAGGCGGAGAAAGAGATTCAGCAGCACACCGAGGATCTGATGCTGATAAATACGATAAATAATGCGGCTAACCGAGGTGTGGAGCTTCCAGTATTGTTAAAATTGCTCGCCGAGGAAGTTAAACGAGTATTCAACAGCAAGAGCACCACGGTTTATTTATATAACCAGGATCAAAAGTATTTAGAAATGCCTTACGTCGCCCTTGGACAGGAGGTTGTGGAGCAGATTGAAAAACATATCGGAACCACCCTGCCTGCTATTCGCATCCCCGTTGAGGAAGGGAGCTTAGCAGAGGAACTATTACATTCCGATGGGCCATGTCTCATTAACGATGCAGAGACCATCCAAAAATGGATGCTGGAATTCACGCGTTCCAATAACTTATCTGAAAAATCGAGGCTAATTATCAGGAATTTAATTCTGCAAAATTTCAAACTAGAGGATATTCAGTCTCTTATAGCAATTCCCATGATGTCGGCTGGTGAGTTGATCGGGCTGATGGATTTCTCTTGTCATGAACCATTTACTGAGGAGGATACGAAGCGAGTCGCTGGTGTTAGTGGGCAAGTAACGACGGCTATTACGAGTCTGAAGGCTGAGAAGGAAAAAGCTCGCAGCCGGAAACTGTTGTTAACTCTCAGCCAAGCTGCTCCGGCTGTGCAGCGCGCTAGTAACGACGTCGAAATCTTCAGCGCTATTGGAGAACAAGTGGGCAAGATGGGTTTTGAAATCACCGTCTTTACCCTTAGCGATGACAAGAAACAACTGGCAATGTCCTATCACCACCTAAAACCAGGTCTAGTGCGGACTATCGAAAAACTGACCAAGCAGTCAGCAAAGGACTACAGTTTCCCGCTGAAGCCGGAAGGCTATTACCACAAAATCATCACCAATAATAAGACACAATTTAGTCATCTTGAACTCGAGCCCATTGAAGAGTCTCTGCCCCGGTTATTGCGTCCACTAGCAAATCAAATTATGGAGTTATTTGGTAAACAGCAGTCCATCATTGCCCCTTTGGCCGTACGCGGCGAGGTGAAAGGTTTACTGTCCTTCTCTGGCTCTGATCTGACCGAATCCGATATTCCAGCAGTTACGACCTTTGCAAACCAGGCGGCGATCGCCCTCGAGAAGACACGGCTTATCGATGAGGCACAAGAATTGGCCGCCTTTAACGAAAGTATTGTCCAGAGTATGGCTGAAGGCATTGTCTTGCAGGATACTGAAGGATTCTTTACTTTCGTCAATCCCGCGGCGGTGAGCATGCTGGGATACACAGCTGAAGAATGGGCCGGAATGCACTGGAAGAAAATTGTCCCTCCCGATCAACAGTACATCATCCAGTCAGCCGAAGAACGGCGGATCCGCGGTGAGTCCGACAATTATGAACTGGATCTGATCGACAAAGACGGTCAGCAGATTTCCGTTCTGTTGAGCGGCTCCCCTCGCTTCGATGCGGAGGGTCATTTCGAAGGGACGATCGGGGTCTTTACTGATATCACCGAGCGTAAGCGGGAGAAGGAAAATATCTTGCGTTATAGCCGGATCTTCGAAGATTCACTCAATGAAATCTATTTATTCGAAAAAGATACGCTGAAATTTACTCAGGTGAACAGCGCTGGTCAGGATAATTTGGGATATACAATGGAAGAGTTGGGTGAATTAACCCCAATTGATATAAAACCCGGAATTACAGCTGAATCCTTTGCAAAATTGATAGAACCCTTAAGGAAAGGTGAATCGGAAAGGATTGTTTTTGAGACAGTTCACAAACGTAAAGATGGTTCACTTTATGAAGTTGAAGTACATCTACAGCTTTTGCACCATGAGGACGAAGCGTTATTTGCTGCGATTGTTTTGGATATCACGGAACGCAAGCGGGCTGAGAAGGAATTAAAAGAGTACACGCATCAATTGGAAACGTTAAACACCACCACTGCGGCGCTATCCACATCACTCAAGTTAGATCATTTGCTGGAACTCATCCTAGATCAGATCAGTAAAGTGCTGCCCTTTGATAGCGGAGCTGTTTTCTTGATGGAAGAGGGAGAATTGCGCGTGGTGATAGATCGCGGTATCAATCCGTCGACCAAAGGAAATATTTTCCCCGGCGGAAACGAACTCTTCCAAGAGGTCAAACGGACGAGTAACCCGGTTATTGTCAGTAACACCAAAGATGATCCCCGGTTTCAAAATTGGGGAGAATCAGAAAATGTAGCAAGCTGGATGGGTGTTCCTCTGATTGTCCGCGATACCTTGATCGGTTTCTTGACTCTTGACAGCTTCCAACTCAATGTCTTCTCAGATGAGCATGCCGATCTTACCCAGACCTTCGCTTCTCAAGCTGCTCAGGCGATCGAAAACGCCCGCCTTTTTAACGAGACCAATCAACGTCTGAAACAAATGGCCGCACTCCGAAAAATCGACCAGGCCATCACTGGCAGCTTTGATTTAGAAGTTACCCTGAATATAATATTGGATAATTTGCTGGCACAATTGAATGTAGATGCTGCGGCAGTGCTGAGCTACCAGCCAGATCTCCAGACATTGCAGTTTGCCCAGGGTCGCGGTTTCAAAACCTCCGCTCTCCAATCTGCAGATATGCGTTTGGGGGAGGGGTTCGCCGGAGAGGTTGGTCTGCAAAGAGACCATGTTTTCATCCCTGATTTGAACCAGGTTGAAGGTAAATTCAAGGAATGGCCCGGGTTCCGCGAAGAAGGGTTCTCGGCCTATTATGGCCTTCCTTTGATTGCAAAGGGAAAATTAGTCGGCGTGTTGGAAACTTTCCAGCGATCTCCTCTTAATCCGGGAAACGACTGGGTGAATTATCTACAAACGCTAGCTAATCAGGCAGCCATTGCCATTGATAACATCACCCTCTTTGATAAACTGCAGCGCGCTAACGTGGATTTGACCCTGGCCTATGATGCCACCATTGAAGGCTGGGCTCATGCCCTTGAGTTGAAGGATATGGAAACTGAGGGCCACAGCCGCCGGGTGGTTGCGTTGACCATGGACATGGCGAGAAGGATGGGGGTCAGGGGGGGAAAACTTGGACACATCCGCCGGGGCGCATTGCTGCATGATATCGGCAAGATGGGCATTCCTGACGGCATATTGCAAAAAAACGGTAAGCTCACTGATGAGGAGTGGCAAATTATGCACCAGCATCCGGTTTATGCCTATGAGTGGCTATCTGCAATCCAATACCTGCGGCCCGCATTGGAAATTCCCTATGCTCACCATGAGAAATGGGATGGCACCGGCTACCCGCGCGGCATGGAAGGAGAGCAAATCCCCCTGGCTGCGCGTATCTTTGCCATCGTGGATGTCTGGGACGCGCTGAGATCGGATCGGCCTTACCGGAAAGCGTGGGACAAAGAAAAGACTTTGGCCCATATCAAAGAAGGTTCAGGGACTCATTTTGACCCCCGGGTAGTGGACGCTTTTATTGATATGATCGAAATGGACAAATAAATGCTTCCGGTATGGACCCGAAGGGGAAGGGATTTCAGGAAGTCGGTCCAGATAATCTCTATCATATAATTTCCCAAATAGATGGGACTATCTGAAATGCTGGTATTACACAGCAGAATCTAGCAGCATTTAATATGCTTGATCAACAACATGAATGGCTGGGCTATGAGATTACAGAAGAGTTACCAGCGGACGGCAAAAGGTGGGGGTGGATATTGCTTAGTTACCTCACGATTTCATCCTGGCAGCAATACATCTGAGAATATTGTCAACTGGCAGTAGGGCACACCGGGATATAGGGGTATTTTTTGTAAGAAAGGTTTATAAAAATCCCGGGGAAATGTCTCCACTGGTAATTATCCCTGATGAGGGGATATTTTCCGGGAATTAACTTTAAGTACTTAGTGGAAGGAATTGTAATGTCCGAAAACGCCCAGAGAGGCGTTTCTTGCATTTTTGTAATTTGAGTTGATTGTAATTAGAAAGAGCATCGGTATACTGTTTAATAGTTATGAGTTCTTTTTAATCTTTAATCAAAGAGAGTTGTCCCAAATGGTATAACCGAGATTTACCCCGGTTCAAAACAAGTTAATTTTACAACGGGAATCTAAGTTGCGACTATGAAAACCAAGCTAAAAATCCTCTCTATTGAGGATAATCAAAAAGATCAAAAAAGTTTAGAGCAGCACATTGCCAGTGAGAATTTACCTTATGAACTGACAGCTGTGAGTTCTGTGCCTGACGCCAGAGAAGTACTGGAGTTAGTGGAGTTCGACTTAATTTTAAGTGAATCTCACCTGGGCAATGGCAAGGTTTTCGACCTGATTGATGGTTTGGAAGATCTCCCTTTAATTATTCTTGTGGGGGAGAATAAGGACAACAATGCTGTCCAGGCGTTAAAAGCGGGGGCGGCAGATTATCTGTTCAAGGACGGCCAGGGAGAGTACCTAAAGCTTTTGCCCGCCGCGATCGAAAAAGCGGTTCAGGAAAGAGAGGGTGAAAACGAGTTTAATAGATATCATAAGCAGCTGGAAGAGATCGTGGCTGGACGGGCACATGTCTTGATCCAATCCAACCAACGCCTGACGGATGAGTCCTTACAGCGGGCGCAGGCTGAAGTTGAGCTCAGAGAAAGCAAGGAGATCTATCTCCGATTTTTCCAAACCTCTCGTGATGCCGTCTTTATTACCTCGGAAGATGGGAGTTGGATTGATATGAATCAGTCCGCGATTGATCTCTTTGGTTACCAAAAAAAGGAACAATTATTAAGCGTTAATATATTTGATCTTTATTATGAGCCGAAAGAACGTGAGGCCTATACACAGGTGATCAAGGAACAAGGATTTACAAAAGACTACCCTCTCAAACTGCGAAAAAATGACGGGGGTGTTTTTGATGCTCTTATCTCGTCGACTCTGTACGAAGTGGACAATAAGATTGTGGGATATCAAGGAATTATCCGGGATATCTCCCAGGACTTACAAGTTGAGGAAGAACGTCAGCAGCTGTTGAACCAGCAGGCTGTAATAGATGAACTTTCCGTTGATGTTGGTTCAATTTTGGAACTAGATAAGCTCTATGAGAGTATCATTTCCCATATCGTTAAATTGTTCGATGTGAATACTTTTATTATTTCCAAATATGACCACGAAAACGATCTCATTGAAGCAAAATTTGCCTGGGAAGATGGCCAAATTACTGTTTCAAATAAACTTCATGCCCTCCCCCTCGACAAATTTGGGCATGGAAATAAAAGCCGGGTAATATGCTCCAAAAAGACGGTATATATACCTGATTTAGGGAAATACCTGCTTGAAAATAGCGATCCAGCCCTGAAGGATAAAGATTTTGATGAAATATTCAGTTTAGATGAAGACGAGGAAAGTGCAAATTATTCAACGCTTTTGGCACCATTGGTTGTGGACAAGAAAGTGGTTGGGGCACTGCAAATTCTGAACAATCAGCTTGATGCTTATGCCAAAGAGGAATTTTCCTTATTAACGAAAATAGCGAATGTGGTGGCAATCGGCTTGCAGAAAGCCTATTTGTTCGAGGAATCCGAGAGACTCGTAGAAAAATTAACAACCTTAAATAGAATTGAACAAACGATTTTAGAAAATCTGTCCTTACCTTCTATCCTGGATAGTTTAGTAGATCAGTTTGTGCGGGAGCTGGATGTAGATGCTGCAGACGTATTATATTTTCACCCAACATTAAAAACCCTGAAGCTTATCGCTCAAACCGGATTTCGCCAGAATGTCTTGCAGAATACAGACCTGGAAATAGGAGAAGGGTATGCAGGTACCGCGGCCCAATCACGAAAGACTATCTATGTCCCAGATCTTACTCAAGAAGAAACAAATTTCACTCGATCGCTAGAATTCACCGCAGAAAAATTTGTTTCCTATTTTGGTGTTCCTTTGCTAGCCAAAGGGCAGTTGGTTGGTGTGCTGGAAATTTTTCACCGCAGCCCATTGGATCCAAGCCAGCAGCGGTTAGAATTATTTGAGATGGTAGCTGGATATGCCGCAATTGCTATAGATCATCAAAATCTCCAAAAGGAGCTTGAGCGTTCTCGCACTGAAATCATCAAAGGGTTTGACGCGATTATTGAAGGCTGGGCAAAAGCCCTGGAATTGCGAGGGATTGAACCTCCTGGACACGCACAACGCGCAGTGGACCTGACTCTGCGTTTAGCTGGTGAACTTGGCCTGAGTGGGGACACATTGGTAGAGTTGCGCAGAGGGGCGCTTTTACACGATATTGGAAAGATGGGCATTCCGGATCAAGTCTTGAATAAAGGAAAAGAATTGACCAAAGAGGAAAGGAAGATGCTTGGGCGCCATCCAATAGATGCCTTTGATTTGCTGGGACAAATTGATGCCCTTCAATCAGCTCGTGACATTCCCCTTCACCACCATGAACGCTGGGATGGAGAGGGTTACCCACAGGGATTAAAAGGGGAAGAGATTCCTTTTCAGGCCAGGATTTTTGCCATAGTAGATGTTTGGGACGCGTTATCGACTGATCGGCCCTATCGAGATGCCTGGCCTCGAGACAAGGCGGTTGCCCATATCAAAGAGCAGTCGGGAAAACATTTTGACCCCCGGGTAGTGAAAGCGTTTCTTAAAATCATCGAATCGGGCAGAAAATTGGAACAGAAGCCAGAAAGAGTTAGCGATTAATGCGCAGATTGGCATAATGGTTTGAGCAACCATCTCCACACCCGGACAAGAAAAATCTAATCTAAAACGAAACCTCCCCTAACATGAAGAGCGGTTTATTGATTCAGTTCCACTGCCTTTGTAATGGACGCCAAGTTCCTCTTGCTTCATCCTCACCTAAGATTGGGTTTAGGAAATTTTGAAGATGAATATAAGCTTCATCAAAAGAGACTTCATCCATGCCAAGCGATTCCGCCATTCTATTGTAAGGCCTCAACCATTCTCTTGGCGGTGGAGATAACTCAGAAGGGATTTCATGTGTGGACGCATGATCAAAAGTGGCTTTGATTGCCGCCACGAGTTCTTGTTTATTAATTTCACCTAACTCGGCAAGAAGTATGATATCGATAAAATCTTTTACCCTTGAGCTTGGTCCAGAACCGCGCGGACGTGAATATGCATGTAACTTCTCTGCAATCTGCTGATTAACAGGGTAGCAAGGGATACTTACAGATTCCAGGTTGGCAAAAGAGAGCAGATTGGGTGTATCTAGATAATCAATCGACCCAATTATTGGATCACCTACTCCAACGTCTATATGGAAGGATTCAAAGGCGCGGCTATCTAAAAGAGCGCGGATACTAAACCGCAAAACAGAAGGTCCCTCAACAGCAATTTCGGTTGCTGATGCCACCTCAAAGGAAAACCAATCTCCAAGGTCAAGAAAGCCGGCGGCTTGGAGAGCTGGTTTTCCTTTTTCTGTTCTATTGACAACAGGTCAATATCCTTTGTTGTTCGAGCGCGGTCTCCCAGCCTTAGTTGAAGAGCGTAACCACCTTTGAGCACCCACTTATCTGGCTGGATGTGAACCAATCTGATCAGGAATCTTTCAAACACCACTAATTTCCTCAAACGCACTAAGGGCATTTCAGTCTCAAGGCTGATATTTCTTATCCGGGACTCCAGGGCTTGGCGGAAATCACGGCTAGTGTTGTATTTCATAAATCCCCCTCTTTTTGATATTCAGTTAGTATTTTCTTGAACCTTCCTCCTCTTTTTTCGGTTTGGGCCCAAAGCATTTCCATGGTTACCATGCCATTGCTAATCCCTTCGTTAATCGCCAGCTTTACTTGCTCTTTGGCAAGGCCGGTCGCAGAGACATCAGCAAGAGTCCGAGCAACAGCAGTAATTGGTAGACCCTCTCGTGTGGTGATTTCGCTATCCTCAAGTTGGTTTGTATGCTGCCTAATTCCTTTTCTTCTTACAGAAGAGGATCTTGGGACGATGATATGGATTTCATTAGGAAGCACGTCAGAAAGATCGTAGACAGATAGCGCACTCTCATGAGAAATCACTGAGTTAGATCCTGTCCGAAGCCAAGCAATAAAAAGATCCTCAAATGGTGATCCCGGAAAATTTACGAGGCGATATACTCCATGCGCAACACGCGCGAATCGCCCATTTTTCACGTTTTTTGATAGGCGGTCCCAAGTAAAACCAAGCTTTCTGGCTTGAGAGGCAGCGAAGTACCCCCCCTGACTCTCTGCGATATTATATAGTTGATCATAATCTGGTTTGTTGTTCATGTATGTAAAACCTTGCCTAAAAGAATAGGTTATGCATACATTATGCACCATTTTTATCCAAACGTCCAGTAATAATAAATAAAAGCAACTAACGGGATATCAGTTGCTTTCAGGTCACTGCGAACATAATAAATAGAAACAGCCAAGCTGGTGGACTGAACCCCAAAAACAGGACACAAAAATAAAGGCACCTCTCGTACAATATTAGTAAGGGAGGTGTTTTTGTTAGGCAAGGAAGCAAAAGAAAATTGATATTATTTGTAGCCTTGAATATATTGAAATTGTTCCAGCCTGATTCCGGAGTTGCTTGAATTCCCCTGACCGAATTTGCAGGAAACTCAGCTGTTGATTTTGTTGACCCCGCACGATCGGGACGCTATACTTAATTGAAGCAACTAAACAACAGGGAGAAACCAACAGAGCCCAAGAATTTTCCTGTTTTACCGACAGGAGTTGCGAAGGTCGAGCGGCTTTATTAGGAAGTAATTATGAGGAGGAATGTGATGAATAAATCTGAAAAGTTTGGATCTGTGGATCAGGCATCCTTAACTGTCCTGGTTGACAACAAGGCAGATTTGATCGTTAAGTCATCTGCCCGGGTAAAGTATTTCACCGAGGAATCTTTGCTGGCGGAGCATGGGTTTTCTGTCCTGATTCAACTAGATGGGCAGGAGAGGAAAATGTTGTGGGATGCCGGTGTTTCCAAAATTGCATTGCTGGAAAATATGCGCCGCATGAAACTGGATAAAACTTCTCTGACAAAAATTGCCCTCAGTCACGGACACTTCGACCATTACGAGGCTATGACCGATTTATTAATCGGGCTTGATTTGCTGCCCAAATACAAAAAGTGGAATACGCCAGTTAATGAAAAAGACATTGGGGAGTGGATGACCAGCTCCCGGATTCCGATCATTGCCCATCCAGCAGCATTTCGTGAACGCTGGAAGGTCAATGATGATGGCACGATGGTTGGTCCGATTTTGCCGCCACCTCAAGGGGAATGGCAGGCAGCCGGCGCGGAGATTATTCTCTCTGAGGGACCATATCAACTTGCACCTGGATGTTGGACCACGGGCTATGTTCCCAGGAATAGCTTTGAAGAATCTGGAAGATCGAGTCAATTAAGATATCGAAGCGGCCCAGATTTTATGCCCGATGACCTCGAAGAGGATCAGGCTATTGTAATTAATGTCAAAGGTAAAGGGTTGGTTGTGTTATCCGGGTGTGCTCACTCCGGCATTGTGAACACTATAGAACACGCCAGGGAATTTTCCGGGGTTGATACGGTCCACGCGGTAATTGGAGGGTTACATCTAGCCCGGGCAACCGAGGAAGAGATTGATCAGACCGTAGAGTATATGAAAAGCATAAAACCCCAGCTAATAGTGCCGGGGCACTGTACAGGATTTAAAGCAATCAGTCGGTTCGCGCAGGAAATGCCCGACCAATTCATTGAAGGGGTGGTTGGGGCTGCATACTCGTTCTGAAATTTATTTACTGGGTTGTTCCCTTGCTAAAATGAATGCCAATTTTATTTATTAGGCAGCCTGGCCCTGTAAATAGTACTTGCTCAATTAATAGTTTAGAGGTTTGGGCAGGCAGGGAGGAAAGAATATGTGGGGATACTCGCTCTTGTTTTTGGTTTTTTTCTCAGCGATGAGCTGTATCTGGTTCGTAGATCATGAGCCACGATGGCTTTTTTATTTATTTAAACCGCTG
>Ga0255368_10163_pt1 | contig 16722 bp, 15 predicted proteins | sample ANMaggSeSYBR01E6_FD_182094 | JGI IMG/M metagenome (GOLD analysis project Ga0255368, IMG submission 182094) | Sediment cell enrichment communities from methane seep in Santa Monica Basin, California, United Staets - ANME aggregate JGI... | ecosystem: Environmental > Aquatic > Marine > Cold seeps >...
GATTTCGACAATTTCAACCAGCTCACCGTTTGGCGAAGTACCGCTTATTATCAAACCATTTTCTTCCAGTTTTTCTTTGAACTGGTTGTTGAATTCATACCTGTGTCGATGCCTTTCAGAAATATCAGATACGCCGTATGCTTTGAAAGAAAAAGTATCTTTTTTAATGTTGCAGGAATAAGCTCCCAGGCGCATAGACCCGCCCTTGTCAGAACCTACATTACGTTTCTGAATTGTTTTAGTTTTTTCATCATACCATTGCAACATCAGATAAATAACAGGAAAAGGAGTTTTCTCATCAAACTCTGAGCTGTGAGCCCCATTCATGCCTGCTACGTTGCGGGCAAACTCAATTACAGCTATTTGCATTCCAAGACATATGCCAAAAAAAGGAATTTTATTTTCCCTTGCATACTTTGTTGCGAAAATTTTCCCTTCAATACCGCGAGAACCAAATCCGCCTGGTACAAGTATACCATCAACATCAACAAGCATTTCTTTGGTATTATTTTCATTTATGGTTTCCGAATCTATAAATTCAAGATTAACGCGACAGTCATTGGGGATACCGCCATGGCAAAGTGCCTCATTTAAACTTTTGTATGATTCGGTCAAATCTGTGTACTTTCCAACTATAGCTATTGTAACGGAAAACTCAGGCTCTCTTAGCCTGTTGACAATCTGCTCCCATGCATATAGACGTGGCGCCCTTGTCCAAATGTTAAGAAGCTCAATAATCTTGTCGTCAAGCCCCTGATTGTGAAATATAAGTGGAACCTCGTAAATACAATCCACATCTTTTGCGGTTATTACTGCATCCTCACTAACGTTACAAAATAAAGCAATTTTGGCCTTTATATCATTGTTCAGATACCTGTCCGTACGGCACAGGAGAATATCCGGCTGAATACCGATGCTTCTCAGCTCCTTTACGCTGTGCTGGGTTGGTTTGGTTTTGACCTCTCCTGCTGTTGCAATATAAGGAACAAGTGTTAGATGAATGTACAGCACATTTTCTTTCCCTACATCAGCTTTGAACTGCCGGATAGCTTCAAGAAAGGGCAGGCTTTCAATATCGCCGATTGTTCCGCCTATTTCCACTATAACTATATCCACACCATCTGCCACAAGCTTGATGCTTTTTTTAATCTCGTCGGTAATATGCGGGATAACCTGGACGGTACCTCCCAGATACTTCCCCTGACGTTCTTTAGTAATGACGGAGTGATATATTTTTCCAGTGGTAAAGTTGTTGTTCCTGCCCAATTTAGCGTTGGTAAAACGCTCGTAATGCCCTAGATCCAGATCTGTTTCTGCGCCATCATCTGTAACAAAGACCTCTCCATGCTGAAATGGATTCATGGTCCCAGGGTCAACATTAATATAGGGGTCAAGCTTCTGGATAGTTATAGTAAGCCCGCGACTTTCGAGAAGTGCTCCAATGGCGGCAGAAGCAAGCCCTTTCCCAAGAGATGAAACTACTCCGCCTGTAACAAATATATACTTTGTATTAGAAATCACATATCTCCTTTCATCTCAACTTCCTCAGCAAACAGGTATTAGTCAAATTACCACCACCAGAGGTGGTGGCTTGTTTTAATTGTCCTGGAAGGTACCCTGTTTTTAGTGCCTAAAGTGAGCTAAAGTGCCTAAAATGCCTAAAGTTAAGGAATGCGCTTAGGGCGCTGCCAATTTTAAATCTATAAGTGATTAAAATTAGTCTGCATAATCTTGGCCAGGGTTAAAAAATTCATTCATCTTTTATAGGTTCGTTTATGCCGCCACCCAAACAGCGAAAAGGAGTTTGCAAAGCCCAGTAGCTTTGAGTTATCAATCAGCATGCCGAAGGCATACCACAACTTTAGGCACTTTAATATACTTTAGGCATTTTAGGCACTTAGGTCTAACTAATTCCTATAACGGTAGAACCTTCTTATGGTACCACTACCAGAGGTAGTGGTTTAGGCCGATTAATCAAAGATAATATTTCTCAGTGATGTCCGGTTAGCTTCTTGCATGTGATTGATAACGTTTTTGTTCTTTGAAAAAAAATGAATCTGTAGAACTGCCGGAATCACGAAGCTCATTTTGAATTTGTATCCGTAATTGTCTGACTCTTTTGATACTGACAGGTTCACCATGATTTTTATGGCAGTAAATCGCAAGGAGTAGATATGTAATAAGTCCGGCAAGGATCTGTACCATTAGGCCGTATTTACTTCTCGCGATTAGGTGATACACTCGCAGGTGACGTTTCCACCATGCGAAAAATTTTTCTATGTCCCATCTGAGCTTATAAATCTTAGCAATTTGCTCAGATGTCAAGTCCCTGCGATCTGTTGCTATCCAGTAATCAACGCCATCCACACGATAACCTACAAGGCGGACCGATCTTTTTGTTTGATTATTGTTTTGAGGTTTACCTAACAGGACTTCTGCGTCGTAAAAGACAATACTGTCAGGATGTCACCATCGGACTACTTCCCTGCCATTTTCATCGGTATAGAATCCTGCCACTGATATTTTCTTCTCTTTCTTCGTAACCGTTCACTCCCCCCTGCATTTTTTAAAAAAAGTGAAAAAAGTTAAAGACAAATGAATTTTAATTTTGTATGCTATTTGTGTAATGGACAATCTAACAAAAGACGACCTTGCACAAATAGATCGAACTTACCTGCAGAGCCTCGAAAAAGAGACAGTGATTGATGTGGCCTGTAGGTTGCGTGATTTTAGTATAGCGCTGGTGGAACGTCTTGAGCAGAACTCCAGCAATAGCTCCAAACCACCATCCTCCGATAATCCTTATGACAAGGGAAACAAGGGCAAGTCTGATTCGAAAGATGATGATGCCAAGAACTCATCGGCAGAGGATAAGGAAAATAAAACTACAGAAAAGGGTGCTTCGGCTGAAAGTTCACAGTCTGATGATTCCAACCGGTCCGCTGGAAGGCAGCCTGGATCTCAAGGGTTCTGGCGCTCTGAGACTCCGGTACCCGAGAGTACCATCCCGCACTACCCGACGGTTTGCGTGATTTGTGGCAAGGGCATTGATGTTCCGGAGGGAAGCCGGCCGTATATGGGGTATTATGTGTATGAGCTTGAGAAAACTGCATCAGGAATACGCATATCCTGTACACTTCACCGCTACTATACCGCCGTTTGTGATTGTGGTCATGAGACAAAGGCCCAGCCCGGTGAAGGGTATATTTCACGTGTTGAGGGGCGTAAAAAGGACCTGAAACTAACCGAATACACGATGGTCGGTCCTATGCTGGCGACCTTCATTGCTGCTCTGTCGGTTCGATTTCGGATGTCGCGTGTGAAAATTAAAGAGTTTTTCTCCTATTGGTTGAGTACAGAGTTATCAGTAGGCACCATTGACAAATGCATTCGCGAGGCTGGCGTGGCCTGCTTTCCGGTTGTTGAAGAACTGGTGCAAGAGCTGCAAAAAGAAAAAATTGTTCACCTTGATGAAACTCCCTGGTACGAAAAGGGTTGCTTTAAATGGCTGTGGGTAGCTATTTCGAAGAGAGTTGCTGTGTTTTGTATAGGAACCAGAAAAAAGGAGGAACTGTTAAAGCTGATCACCTCGGCCTTTATAGGCTGGCTGGTGACAGACGGCTATTTAGCATACCTAAGCTATGAAAGGCGTCAGCGCTGCCTGGCCCATCTGATCCGAAAAGCAATTGCCCTTAGCGGTTGCAGTGGATGAAAAAGCGCGAAAGATGGGAGATTGGCTTTTACGAGAGCTCAGGGGGCTCATTAAAGCCATGGCTGAGGATGGCGAGGGTGGCAAGAAAAAATGCAGCCCCATTCTCGCCAGACTCAAAAGGGCTTGCAACCTGGGATCTGAAAAAAAACATTCCAAATTGAGAGCATTGGCCAAGGAGATTCTCAATGATTGGGATGCAGTAGTGGCGTTTGTCAAGAATCCGGAGCTTCCGCCAACCAATAATGACGCCGAACGAGTGTTGAGGCATGCGGTAATTTCGGCGAATCAGCTTTGGTACCCGCACTACTGAAGGTAGTATGGCATATGCCGCCCTATTAAGCGTCATTGAAACATACAGATTGCGCAATCAAGATCCCTGGCGGTATATCGCTCAAACGATAGCCCTTGGTAGAAAAGGCGTCGCTCCTTTTCCAATCGCGGCATAATAATATTCAGGGGGGGAGTGAACGGTTACCTTTCTTCCATTGAAATATTTCAATTGTATTTTCTTTAAATTTGGTTCTTTTTCTTCGTTTTTTGGAATGACACCATCTGCCTTGCCACCGATGTGCAGGGAAAACCTTTCCTCTTATTAAGATATGGAAACACGAAAAGGTTTGAGCTATTCTTTTCGGTTCCGAACATATTTAGGACATTTATGTGGAGGTAAAAAATGAACCCATACAATTATACTATATCCGGTCGGCGAATCTTGAAATCAAAGGCGAGATACGAACTCAAGCGAAGAAGAGTGAATATCAGCCTGACTCTGGAAGAATTTGCCAGACTCGAAAAGGCCGCAATAGAGAACGGTTGTTTCCGGGTAACCTCTCAGCCTAATCACGCCACAGGTAAAAGAATTAAATACAAAGAACCGGCTTTAGCGGTTTTGGCACGTAAAATTGTTATTGATTATCTTGATCAAAGAAAAAATATGTCGAAATCAGGCTGAGAATAAAATTTCTATGAAACCATCCCTTCCGGAATGTATCATAATATCAGATTTTGTTTGTTCTGCAGATGAGATTTGTGACCGTTACCAGAAAAGAAGTGAAAGCCCGAAGTGGTACCTTCGGGCTTTCGATAAGAGCTTCGCAAATACCCGGAAGCCCAAAAGACTGATCTCCTTTTACTATGTCTTCCGGTTGTTTGCAAGGCGGAAGGCACGTCTTTTTGTATCTAATCCAAATTCGGTGTCGTTGCTGTGGCATTGTTTTCTCTGTTTGTCAGTGTTGCTGGAGGGGACAGGCATATTGTTGTGATGAATGCCGTGTCGCAGGAACACAAAAAAATCACAGTGAAGCCCAAAGGCGATATCGCCAGACTGCCGAAGGAAAAAAGCCCACCGTGAAGCTGAAAACCGTCGTCGACATGGTTTAAGCAAAAAAAATCAAAAAAACATGGATGATGCATCTTCAACAGTGCTGCCGACATGGTGTATGTCAATATTATTGTATCTGCGAATTGTCATTCGCAATGCCAGATCATGGTTTGACAAGGCTGGTTGCTGCCATTTCTGCGGAGCTTGCGGCAAAATCGTGGATGAATTTCCTCGTCGCGGTTATGGCAAAGCCAATTCGGCACACCAAATTACATGAAATCCAAAGGAGATGAAACATGATTAAAAAACATCCGATCAATACTCAAAGAGCACGCAAGATCGAAGGCAGTTTTGCCTTCATCGAACATCGTTTCCTGCGCAACGGTTTTTTCGCAACTCTTACCCACCACGAACTGCTGCTCTATGTATTTTTGATATTGGTGGCAGATCGTAATGGCTTGTCCTATTACAGTTACGATAAGATCTGTATACTTCTACGTATCTCAGTAGATGAATATATTCTGGTTAGAGACGCTTTGATCAAAAAAGACCTGATTGCCTTTGATGGTTATCTTTTCCAGGTATTGTCGCTGCCGGAAAAACCTTCCCCTGATTCATGTAAACCACTTACGAGCCGGAAGGATATGGGAAAATATGATCCGGCTACTGTAAGTCAACTTGTTGCCCGGTCCTTTGGAGGAAGTCATGATTGATCGCCAAACCGTATTTGAAATTCACAGGCTCAACAACCTCGGTTACTCGAAAAGAAAGATTGCACACGAACTCGGATTGGATAGAGACACTGTCAGAAAATATCTAGAACATCCCGAACGTGTTGTTTTGCCAAAACTCAGAACCTCTAAACTTGATCCTTATCGTGATCTTATCAATCAGTTTCTCGAATCCGATCCTGATGTAAAAGCTCCGGTTGTTCTCCAGCGTCTTTGCGAAAACGGCTTTGACGGGGAAATATCCATTGTTCGTGATTACCTCAGAAAAAAACGAGGCAAAATTAAAAACAGGGAAGCTTTTATCCGATTTGAATCCCCCTCCTGGCAAACAGATGCAAATCGACTGGGGGCACTTTGGAAGTTTGACTTATGGCAGCACCAAACGAAAACTCTATGCCATGGCAGTAGTCGAAGGTCACAGCCGTATGCTTTATGTAGAATTTACCCACAGTCAGAATCAGGAATCTTTACATCAGACACTTCTTAACGCCTTTGAATTCTTCGGAGGAACTCCTGACGAAATTGTCGTGGATAATATGCTTACTGCTGTAATCGAACGGGTCGGCAGGGTTATCCGTTTTAATGACGCCTTTCATGACTTTCTGAGGGTTTTCAAAATCGTTCCTTTTGCATGTAATGTCAGAGCGCCTTATGAAAAAGGCAAGATAGAAAGAACTATCGGCTATATACGACAGAATTTCTGGCCATTGAGAACGTTTACGGATCAGGACGATGTGCAGAACCAGGCAAATCATTGGCGTGATAACATAGCAAACGTTCGTGTTCATCAAACAACAGGGGAGGTGCCCATAGACCGCTTTACCAAGGTCAACTTAAAACCATTGCCGGAACTGCTGCCTGATTGCAGACAAGTATGTTCGCTTAAGGTTTACAAGGATTTTGCTGTCAAATTCGACGCTAACAGCTATACGGTTCCTCCCCGCGCTATCGGCAAACCGGTTACACTCAAAGCAAACCGAACAACCATTACAATCTACGATCAGGAAAAAACGATAGCTGCGCATAGCCGTTGCTGGGATCGAAAAAAACGAATCGAACTGCCTTCCCACAAGGAACAGGTCAAAAAAATGCACAGAAAGCTGTGGCAAGATAGAGATATTCTGTCGTTCATATCTTTAGGGTCCGAGGCAGAGGACTATCTAAAAGCCATTGCCGATGCAGGGCAACCCATTAAAAAAAATGTCGCCAGGCTTTTATCCTTGAAAGATGAATATGGCGCTTTCTCCCTTATCCATGCAATCAAAAGAGCTCTTCAATACAAAGCATATGGGGCGGATTATATTGAAAACATTCTCTATCAGGAATGGAACATCTTCTTGATCTAGAATTGGAAGCAAGAAGGATACGAAGAATCGCCTTACGCTTCAAAGAATCGAAACTCATTGAAAAACTCACGATAAACCAGTTCGATTTTAATTTTCATGTTTCAAGAAAAAAAACAAAAAACCCTGATTCTAAACCTTATGTCCCTGGAGTTTATTAAACTTAAAAAAGGACATCATACTGATTGGTAATCCCGGAGTCGGCAAGAGCTTTATGGCCAAATGCATTGCGTATGCCGCAACGCAGGCTGGCATCAAAACACTCTTTACAACCGCAATGGATATGATCAATCACCTGATTTCTGCAGAGGCAGACCATTCTCTGTTGAAAAAGCTCCAATTCTATCAATCACCGGACATCCTGGTTTGTGACGAAATCGGGTATCTCCCGCTGGGCACGCAGGGATCAAATCTATTTTTCCAGGTTATCAGCACAAGGCATGAGAGGAAGTCGACTATTATAACGACAAACCTGACCTTTACTGAATGGGGAAAGATTTTTGACAGTACCACTGTGGCCACAGCGATTGCCGACCGCCTCGTTTACAACTCTGAAATCATAGTCATGGAGGGAAAAAGTTATCGAAAGAGGACAAGATAGAACGACAAAAAAGATAAAGCAATTATTTCTATACCCTGAAATAGAGTTTTTAAGATAAGGAACGGGGGATAAAATAACTTTCACAAACAGGCGCATAGTTGTGGAAGTTATTTTATCCTCGTTCCTAAAATTTGAGAGGTTGATTATCAGTTTGACTATTTGATGATCGGTGCCCCACAAATTTTTTGTCTTGAAATCTCGAAAGGGATTAGTGTGTTTTGTTAAACAACACAAGACGCATAAGTGCGCCCTTTGATCGCTTTGGCTGGTTTTTAAACGATGATTTTGGCTGGTTTCTTGACCGGTGGTGACACTACGGTTGCAAACACCATATTTTATTTGATGTGCATTAAAGCCGACAAATCGCATGGCTGCTTGATTAGGATACGGAGCAGTGGGGCTGGTGGTGAAGCAATTCGTCCAGCGATCGCTCCCTCAACACATGAAAATCTTGTTTTATCGATGTTTCCTTAAATGTTTGCGCTCAGTTTCCATGATTTTGCTTAGAATAAGATCTTTCAGTGATAGCTTTTCAGGTACTTCTCATGTTTACCAGTATCATACTTTATGCAAGGCAATATGTTCGATATTTTAGTTGCTTCAGATTCAAAGTTTATGATTTTACTCATGAACTAAGAAAAGACATTGAAAATTTTTAATTCAGAAGGTTTTCATAAAAATCATTGCCCTTATCATCTATTATTATAAACGCAGGAAAATCCCTGACGGTAATCAAAAAAACAGCCTCCATGCCAAGCTCAGGATATTCAATGGTTTCAATATCAGTTATACACTCTTTGCCCAGTCTGGCTGCAGTTCCACCAATACAGCCAAGGTAAAATCCTCCGTGTTTTTTACAGGATTCTGTCACAATTCCGGAACGGTTTCCTTTTGCCAGCATAATCAAAGAACCCCCATGCTCCTGAAAAAGCGGCACATAGGAATCCATACGCCCCGATGTAGTAGGCCCAAAGGAACCGGAAGGATAGCTTTCAGGAGTCTTTGCCGGACCTGCATAATAAATAATATGTTTCTTGAAATATTCAGGAAGGCCCTGACCTGTTTCAATTTGTTCCTTGATTTTTGCATGGGCTATATCCCTTGCAACAACAAGCTTACCTGTAAGCAAAAGACGCGTTGAAACAGGATATCCGTTTAAAATGCCGCATATCTCATCCATTGATTTATTCAAATCAATATTAACCGCATTATGGTCTGTGCAGGTGGGCTTCGGCAAATATCTTTCCGGATCAGTCTCAAGTCTTTCCAGAAAAATTCCTCCTTTTGTAATTTTCGCCTTAATGTTTCTGTCAGCGCTGCAGCTAACGCCGAGACCAATCGGGCAGGATGCTCCGTGACGCGGAAGGCGTATCACCCTTATGTCATGACAAAAATATTTACCTCCGAATTGTGCGCCTATTCCAAGTTTTCGTGATATGCCAAGCAACTCAGCTTCAAGTTCATGATCTCTGAATGCCCGCCCAAATTCGTTCCCTGTGCAAGGAAGACTGTCAAGATATCCTGCTGAAGCAAGTTTCACTGTCTTCAGGTTCGCTTCAGCAGAAGTTCCCCCCACTACAAAAACAAGATGATAAGGCGGACATGCTGAAGTGCCCACCGACTTTATTTTGCTTTTCATAAAGGTTATAAGCTCACCCTGTTTCAAAACAGCTTTTGTTTCCTGGTAAAGATAAGTCTTATTGGCGGAGCCTCCTCCTTTTGCAATAAAAAGAAAATCATATTCATCTCCCTGTGTTGCATACAGTTCAATCTGGGCGGGAAGATTGCAACCTGTATTTTTTTCATCATACATTGTTAAGGGAGCTAATTGTGAATAACGAAGATTGTTTTTTGTATAAGCATTAAAAACACCCCTTGATAGAGACTCTTCATCGGAAAAGCTTGTCCAGACCTGCTGCCCCTTTTTACCTGTTATAATAGCTGTTCCTGTGTCCTGGCACATGGGGAATACGCCTTCGGCAGAGATAACCGCATTTTTCAGCATCTCAACCGCAACATATCTGTCATTATCGGAACTTTCAGGGTCATCAAGAATATTTGCCAGCAGTTTAAGATGTGACGGCCTCAGCAGAAAGGATATATCTCTAAACGCCTGCTCGGCAAGAAGAGTAAGCCCCTCTGGGTCAATTTTTACTATATCCAATCCTTCAAAGGATTTTGTGACAACATGCTCCTGAGTTAACAGGCGATATTCCGTATAATCATCTCCAACAGGAAACATATCCTGATATGAAAATTCTGCCATTAAAAGACCTTTTTTAATAATACGTAACCGTTCACGGAACATTGAAATTGGAAATTGGAAATTTGGCCTTCATGCTTTTGCACTGTTCTTCCCAATTTCCAATTTCTATTTTATCTCTCCCAAATTTCTACTTTCCAATTTCAAGTTTCAAGCCGTGAACGGCTACCTTATTGTTTACAATTTTCAGTGAAACTCTGTGTCGTTCCGTGGTAAAGGGCTCGGTCAAAAATAACTTGACATTTTTGCATCCCAACTTCACCATATCTTTAACCGATCTTCATTCGCAAAAGTCCTCGAAATAGCTCGCTATTCCTGCGGTTTTGTTCAATCAGATTGATTAAATCTACGGCAAATTTGGGCGCAAATTCTACCAAGTAATTTTTGACCGAGCCCTAACTCATACAATTAATGATTCTTCAATCTCGTCAAGAAATCTGCTTCGGAGGTTTGATTGTCCCTTTCGGTAGCCGGCATGACTTAAAAACAAATAGTGCTCCGCTCTTGTCATCGCTACGTACATAAGGCGGCGCTCCTCGTAAAGACCCATTTCTGTGTCCATGGCTTTCCAGTGAGGGAAAAGCTGTTCTTCACATGCAACCACAAAAACCACCCTGTATTCCAGCCCCTTGGAAGCATGTATAGTTGACATAATTACTCCGCTTTTTTTATCTTCATCTTCTTTATCTTCTTCATCTTCTTTGTCCTCCTTAATTAGAGCGGCTTCTTCAAGATATTCTACAATTGTATCTTTCAGTGAAGCTGAATAAATAAGCTGGTCAATATTCTCCTCTCTTGAGGTATAATCCATGGAATTGGCTTTGGAATAATGCTTAATATAATCCATATAGTTAACTTTTGACAATATCGCGTTGATTGCAGCATCAGGTTTCATGTCCTTAATATCATCAAGCAACCTGATTACCTCACTGAGAGAATTATATATTTGGGGAGCCATAAGCTTTTCTCTAAGAGCATTGCGCGCTGCATCCTGAAGGCTCATTTCCTCTGTTTTTATCTGAGCGATCTTATTGATAGCGGCCGGGCCGATCCCACGTTTGGGAATATTTACAATCCGCTCAAAGGATGCATCATCTTTTTCAAAAACCGCTGCAGCAAGATAACAGTTTATATCCATAATCTCTTTACGTTCAAAAAATCCCTTTCCACCTAACATTTGGTAGGGAATTCCAAAAGATCTGAATGCCTTCTCAAAGGAAAGAGAGCAAAATTTAGTCCGATATAAAACAGCCATTTTACTATAGGCAAGACCCATTTCGCGAAGCGATTTAATCTTTCCCGCAACCCAATCAGCCTCTTCTTTTTCATTGAAAAAATCATAAAGCTCAACCAGTCCCCCGTGCTTGTCGGAAAAGCACTTTTTTTCCATTTTGCAGTCGTTATGCCCGATCAGATCATTTGCCGTCCGAACAATCTCATCCGCAGAACGATAGTTCTGTTCCAGCCTGAAAACCCGTGCCTCTTTGTACTTTTCAGGAAACGACAGGAAATGATTCATATTGCTTCCTCTGAATGAATAAATAGCCTGCCAGTCATCACCTACACAAAAGAGGTTGCCGTTTCGAAGCAACAGCCCTGTAAGATCCTCCTGAAGATTATTGCTGTCCTGATATTCATCCACAAGAATAAACTGGAAAATTTTTCTGTACTGCTTGCGCACATTTTTGTGATCCCGAAGCAAATTGCGTGTCAAAAGCAAAATATTATCAAAATCAACCGCATTATTTGATTTCAGTTCCTTTTCGTAAAGATTAAAAACATCAAGCAATCTGATACGGAAAGCGTAAAGCTTATTGTCAAGATAATCAAAAGGATTGCCGGAGTTTTTTGCTCTGGAAAGCTGAGATAGAACAGGTTGGACATACTTTTTGTCAAAATTCAACTTCCCGACAATAATATCCTTGAGTATCTTTTGCTGCTGGTATCCTGCGTAGATCTGTAGAGGAGTGTTATATCCAAGCAGGGAGCAATGTTTTTTCAAGATTTTAAAACATGCTGAGTGAAATGTTCTAACCCAGGGGAAACGGTTTGACGGGATTTTTGTCATACGAACAAGACGGCTTTTCATCTCACCGGCAGCCTTATTAGTAAATGTAATTGCAAGAATGCGCTCAGGCTCATAGCCGTTTGACATAAGATGAACAATTTTAGCAGTCAACGTACGTGTTTTCCCTGAGCCGGCGCCGGCTACAACCAGAGCAGGAGTCCCGATATATTCTACAGCATCTCTTTGTTGATCTGACAGTTGCATAATTTTCCTATTGGGTATTTTATTTTGAGAATGCTATGATGGTAATTTCTAATGAGGAAGTTATTTCTGTTCGTGTCCTTAGGGTTCGCTAAAGTAGCGCCAGATGAATTTTTGTGGCTTTTTCGATCTTGCTCATCTCTTTCTTTCCTATTGTCCCGATTAATTTCACGATCCTGCTTTTGTCGAGAGTGCGGATTTGGTCTGTCTTAACCTTTGAGGCCTTTGGAAGTTTTCCGGTTCCTTTGGGTAAAAGTACCTCAAAAGGATAGATATTTTGGAGATTCTTAGAAGTAACGGGCAAGATGGTTACCGTTGCAGAAAATTCGTTGTTTTTGTTATTGGATACAATAACGACCGGGCGGGTCTTTGAAATCTCTTTTCCCACAACAGGATCCAGAGCGACAAGATATATTTGCCCCATCTTAATATTCATCCCATCCCTCCAGATCACCGGGCTCAAATTCCTTTGTTATGGCAAGGCTCTCTGCTTTCCTGGCCTTATAGCCTTTTTCCATGAGCCTCTGCATTTGCTCATTTTGAATTTTTTCAATCCGTTGTCTCAAGGTTTCACTAATGAAACTACTCTTTTTTCTGGGGCCCACTAATTCGTTTAACTGGTGAGACAGATCTGCCGGAAGGGTGATGTTTAACCGAACCATATCCATAATACACCTCCGTAAGGACATTATTACAAACATTCATAATACATATTATAAGGAGCCGTCAAGGGAAAAATACAAGGAACCGTAAATGAGACCACATGTCAACCTTTCCGCCTGAGGATTAGCTAAAGATTCTTTATTTTTTCAAATAATCTCTAATGCTACATAAGACCTTCAGAAAGCCGGTTTTAAAATTTTCTGACATAAAAGCTTCACCTTTCAAAGAGCTGTTTCAGGCGTTTTTCATATATGTGTTCAGCCTGTTCTAAACCACGAATAGGATAGTTATAAAGGTCAAGATAAAGTTGAATGTCTGAAACAACCCAAGATTCTTTTACTTTTTGCTTTTTATAAAAAACTGAATGCTTGTAATAAGGAATTAAGAAAATAACATTTTCTCCTTGCTGGACTTTGCTTAGTTTCAACTTTTCCTTGAAAAACTCGATACTCTCCAAGTCTTGTATATAAACATGAATCTCATTAAACACAGCATATGGTGAAATGATATTAGCACCGGCATGAAGACTAAATGCGTGATTAATTTTGTTTGGAACATTCAGGCTGCGTATTTTTTTTATTATCTCGTTCGGGTCTTTTGCCATACAGAAATATTTAGCTTCTTGATTTTTTTTGTAATTATATTCACGAGTCCAGTCTTCCAAAATATATTTTGGATCTTTTACTCTTATTTTCGAATTCAGCCGCAGAGCATAATTCCTGCTTTCTAGTTCACGTGCCATTCTTGATACAAAACCAGGATCGAGTTTTACTGATTGGGCAAGTTCCCGAACACCCCACAGTTTTTCTTTATCAGATAGTATAGCCCGAAGAATAAGCGAAGCTTTATCGGAGAAAGGGCTTCTACTTTTCCTTATTTCAGGAAAACTATTCGGAAAACCCACACGTTCGATATATAAACTCCCATGCTCTAAAAAAACATTTCCAGAAAGGTCTAAAAAATTTATACCTGCCTTTTTTAATTCTGTTCTTCTGTCCTGGCTTAAATATCGCGCTATAATAACTGGTTCGAAACCATGATTTTGCTCAACATAGGACTTCAACTGTAATATTTTATCCCTAAAAATCGGCAAATTTTTCTGCAATATCACTTCGCCGGCTAATTTAAACTTTTGGTTTTTAAAACAAACCTGCGCTATAAAATCAGGATCCCCCGGTTCATTAGAAAAAGGCATTTTCTCTATATAAAGATTTAGGCCCCTGACAGGAATCAAATCTTTTATGCGTTTTCTGAGTTGTTCAATTATTTCGGATTCAATTTTCATCGTTGTCTATATTTAACATGTTGTCCAGTTGGTCAACATTTACATTATAAGCAACATAAGATCAAGAGGATTATAACTAAGTTGAGCGATTTTTTGCGAAGAAATGTGCCGAGATCTTGATGCAGCAAGGTTTGCGAAAAGCGTAGGCATACCAATGGACCGGTTAGAGTTGCCGGCAAATCATTTCTTTCACTGCTTAGGAACGGGGACGAAATAACTTTCCCAAGTAGGCGTATAGATTTGGGTCAAATTTGTTCGATCTCAAATCACAAAAGTTGATGGAATAGCGGGCTATTTTGATATTTTTGTGATTTGAGATCGGGCAAAGGTGGCCTGAAGCTGTGATGCATAGTTGGGGAAGTTATTTCGTCCCCGTTCCTTATCTGAGTGGTAAGGAAATTCTATATTATCAAGTCCGTTTTCTGACATTTTAAAAATACAAGACCCGCCCAGTCTTTCTCGCATTTTTGCCATTTACATTCAAAGTATTTTCCCGTGTACAAATCAATTAGGGCTGAAACCTCATCCTGTTTTATCCCGGAAAGAATAACCGCCCCCTTTTTTTCAGTTATTTCTACGACCTTTTGATATATATTCATTAATGTCGGATATCTTAAATTTGCAGTTATCAATGTAAACTTAGTATTTAAATCCTCTAAGGACATATTTTTAATTACAAATTTATCTTCAAGTTTGTTAATTTTTGCATTATCCTTGGCTTCTTTTATGGAACATGGATCAATATCAACACCAACAGCATCTTTAATTCCCATCATTAATGCCGTTATTCCCAAAACACCGGAGCCTGTTCCAATATCAAGAACGCTTGTTTTATCTTTTGCTTTTAATAAATTTGTTTTATTTAAAGCATACTCTATACCTCTTATTGCCAGCCTGGTTGTTGGATGTTGACCATTGCCGAATGAAACGCCCTGCCCTATCTCAATTACCACATCATCTGCTTTGGGTTTATAATAGAATCCCGGCGGTTTCAGAATGACATGCTTTGATATGCGAACAGGTTTGTTGAAAGATTTCTCTATAAATGTCCGGCCATAATGATTTGTATATGTCAGGAAGTTTTCTGTTACCAAGCCCCTTATAAGTGATCTTATTTCTTTTTTTTCTAAAGAATATTTCCTGGATAATGCTTTTTCCAGTTCTCCGGGCGTGATCTTTCTTCGGCTATTTTCTATTATATCAAGCAATTCCTTTTTAATCGCCTTTTCATCGGCCTGTAAATACAATCTTTATAATCCTCCAGAAAATGTTCACCTAAATTGACTCTGTATCATCCATTATTCCCAGCCTCGTCAATGCAAAATCATACTTTCGGCGCTTAGAGGCCTAAAATTCTCCATCAACGATGTTCATGAAATTAAGGCGTATCAGCTCCGCAGATTTTTGACTCAGTTTGCGTGTCAATTGCTTCTGCTCTTTTTTTTCAAGTCCATTATATTCCTCGAGGTAGTCTTTGAAAAAGTCATCAAGTATATCTTTTGAAAAAAGTTGTATGAGTTTGCCGAATTCCTTTTGTCCAATCGGCCCGGTTTTTGATAATACGTTACAAAGTCGGTTTTCTGTGATAAGGCTCTCCATCTCGTTAAATAGTTCCTCGCCTTTTTCAGACAACGTCATCTTAGGCTTTTTGGGCCTATCCCTTGCCTTTGCTTTTTCCGCCCATTTCTCATTCTTGTTTTTAAGAATTACTCTTGTTTTATCACTAAGAAATTTGGGAATTGCCGGTTTTATCACAACACCTTCACATATGTTATCTTCGAGTTCGGGAAGACCCAGCCATACGGAAATCTGAGAAGGAAAGCTGTTTGAATATTTCAAGCATTCTTCAAACGTACCCCTGAAAATAGTTTTTGCATACAGAAAACCGGCCTTCTCCATGACATGGTTGAACTTATCTACATCGATCAATTGGCCGTCTATCGCCACATCAATGGCATAAAACTCGTTGTGCGGTGTGTAAAAAATACCTTTCTGAATTCTTGTGGCAGAAGTATCCTTTTCCACATCCTTGTGAGGATATGTTCCACCAACTAATTCACCATATACACCCAACTCGGTAAAATCGCAGCCTTCTTTCTTTAAAATCGCATAGAGCTTTTTAACTCTTTCCCTGTTTTTGTCTTCAACCGGCATATAGTCATAAAAGTTATCTTGTATAAAACTGCTCCTCTTGGCGGATTTCAGATCCTTTCCGTCATACCAGAAAGAAAGATTGGCGCCATGCGCCTTTTCCTGAACAACAAATTCGCCTTGGTCTAACTTTTCCACAGCAAGACTTTTAAGAAACTTTTTGCGATAACTATTTTCAATGTCGAAATATTTTCTAAATCTCATAGTTTCTGTCCTCACTTACTCCCATATCCAAAACAATTTTCCGTTTTGCCTTTCTGATGTCATTTATAAACTCGTAAAGTGAAAAAATCAATGAGTCTAATTGGAACAAAGTTGAAAGAGGAATTTTGCCCCCGCCTCAAGGTGATGAAAAACTCGACGCGAAAAGCCTACTGCTGAAG
>Ga0255368_10165_pt1 | contig 16706 bp, 16 predicted proteins | sample ANMaggSeSYBR01E6_FD_182094 | JGI IMG/M metagenome (GOLD analysis project Ga0255368, IMG submission 182094) | Sediment cell enrichment communities from methane seep in Santa Monica Basin, California, United Staets - ANME aggregate JGI... | ecosystem: Environmental > Aquatic > Marine > Cold seeps >...
GGCACTATGAACGTTTTTTTTCAAGCTCATTGAGTATTCTTTTTGCATAAAAATCAAATTTGAAATGAGGTGTTTTTAGGTGCACTATTTTGCTTCCCTTCCTTATTCTTACTTGTTGTGCCATATCATCTTGCAAATTATCGAGATATTTCCTTGCAACTTGCCCATAAATATCCTGTGCAAGAATCTCATTTTCGAGATATTCAATACAATTGATATTGTCATCGTTTATAGAAACTTCCACATTCATTTTTCGTATAGGCATGTGCAACTAAATGAGTAACTTTTTTATTAAAATTTATTACGAATTGATTGATAAGTAATGTTGTGCCCTTGTAAAAATTAGTCCAAAAATATTATACTTGAAGAGAGACGTGCGGAATGTGCGTATAAAGATACATATATTAACAATAAGTATTACATATAAATTCGAAAATGAATAAAATTTTAGCTCAAATATGGGATGAAATAGATGAAATAGTTATTCATTTGATTAGTATAACAATTATATTAATCCTCGTGAGTTTTCAGTATTTTTTAATCAAAACATTGTTAGATTATTTATTCACTGATGAACATTTTTTGATAACTTATTTAGAATTGACGTCACACTTAGCGATTCTTATACTTTACATCCTTTCTGTTATAAGAGCAATTTCACGTACAGTTAAAAAATTAATATGGTAATTATGAAACAAATTGAAATAGAATTGAGAAAAGATGCATTCAAAAGAACAATCTTATTGAGAATCGTTTTTTACACATTATTTTTATTCTCTTCAACAATAATCCTTTATTTTATAGATACATTACTAAATCAACAAATTATCAAATATATTTTATCTTTAATAATTCTTATAAGTCTAGCTTTTTTTTCCCAATATCTTATTTATGCCAAATCGCTCAGGAAAAAAATATCGTATAATAATTTTAAAGATACTTTGCTTGAAAATGAATTAGATCATCCAATAAAATTTATTTTCCCTGAATTCAACTTCTTTTATAAATTAGAAGACTCGGTTATCGATAAATTAGATTCACAAAAATTTGACGACATTATAGATAATTACTTAATTCAGGAGAAAACCTCGGAAATAAAGGGTGAATTTAAGATATTCATTTCTTCCATTTTAGAAGAATTATTAGAATATGAAATTGTTATTAAAATGAAGAGAAAAGGAAAAGCAATTTTTGATGATTTGGTAGAAGATTTTCAACCACTTGAAAAGCTAATTCCATTTACGGATGCAGCTGTACCATATAACACTCCAAAAATTAAAAATCACAAAATATTAATTTTTGATGATTCTATTCATTATGGGAAAAGTGCAAGGGAGATAATTGACCTATTGAAAAAAATCGGGTATAACGAAATTTTATTTGTAACTGTGATATCTCAGCATTCTGCACTTGAATCATTGAAAAAAGATTATTCTGAAGATGAGAATATCTTCTTTAAGCAATACGCAGTAAAAGAGGAGAGTGGATATAAAAAATTTTATGCAGAATATATGATAGGATACCTAGATTATGTGAATAAATCATTAGAAAGTGATCATACTTTGATTAAGTTAAAAATAGATACTTTAATAGAGAAGGATGATTTTATAAATTTATTCAATGAAACTGAAAATTATATTTATGAAGTTGAACGACACTCCGAAAAGGAAAATGAGTATAAAATTTCATTAGAATGTCCATGGTTATATGATAAAATGGAAAAATATCATTTCAAAAATATTAAAATGGACATGGTAAAGGTGAGGTTTTTCATTAAATTAAATCAGCCAAATAACATCAATAAACGCGGAACAACAGATGTCAATCTTTCTCCTGCTTTAATACCAAAAGAGTTTGGTTTAGATTTTTGCAGTAAATCAAAAATGGAAGAAATATGTATTTTAAATAAATTGGATTTTGAACCAAATGCAGAAATTAAAGATTTAATCTGTATTAATTGCTTAATAAGAAATTTAACAGACATTTTTATAGGTGATTTTATGAAATATTTCAGAAAAAAATTGATGGGCAATAAAGCAAATATTATTGAAGAAAGTACTACTCTTCCTTATCCACATGAAATTTATAGATTAAAATAGATTGTGAATAACAGTTTAAATTCTTAATTCTTTATTACCTCACTATATATGCTTTCTATGAATCCCTCAGCTTCTCCTGAAATCTGGTAAACTCTAGCCCATTTTTTATTTATTTTCTTAAATTCAGCAGTTAAAATACCATTATCAAATAACCTATCTAAAGCTAGACTAATTCGATTTCTACTAACTCTCCCATCAAGAATTCTAACCAATTTTGAGAAGTATATTTCATCTTTATGAACATTTGAACTATCAAAGATTTGCAAGGCAACTTCCAAATCTTTGCCCAAAATATCTATTTTATTTCCCATAAGTTCACACGCCATTGTATACATAAATAATATATATTTCAACACATAAATTTAAACAATTAATCATCCAAAGTCATACATGTATATATATTTTAGCATAAAGTCTTAAAATCACCCTCCTACCTCGATTAAATACTTAAGTATTAATATTGAACTGCAGTATATATATATCTTTCTACATCAGATAACTACGAACCAATTCGAAGTCTAAACAATATTTATAAAGTCCCCCGCCAATATCCCATTAAACAACCCTTCCCCCATCCGGAGTAATCACCATGAACTCAAACAAGCTCACCCCAATAATAATATCCATATTAGCCATCTCCCTCATACTGCTGATGGTATTCCCCACCATCACCGAACCCATTTCAAACCTCATCAACCAGCCCGCCCATCCATACGACCCAACAGCCACCTACACAGGCAGCGACCTGCTCATCCTGGCCCCACGCGTAATGTTCACAGGCGGCGAATCAGCCATCACCATAGCAGCCACAGACAAAGGCGCACCTGTTGAGCAAAGCATCAGCTTCATGCTCGTAGACGCCGCCGGAGTGGCGACCACCCTCACCAGCGGCTCCACAGGTCCCACAGGTCATGCCGTTGCAACCTTTGACGTGCCAGACCTTGAGCAGGGCACCTACACACTGGTGGCCCAGCCCGCAGGCTCCGATGCCACCTTCAACGGCAGTGTCAGGATCGCCAACAGCAGCGCCCTGTTCCTTGAGACAGACAAGCCCATCTACAAACCAGGCCAGACCATACACGGGCGCATCCTGTCCCTGAACAACAACCTAATACCAGTATCAGGCCAGTGCACAATTGAGATATCCGATGCCAAAGGCATCAAGATCTTCAAGGAGACCCTGGACACCAACGAATACGGCGTAGCATCCTTTGATATGCCACTGGCCAGCGAAGTGAACCTCGGTACCTGGAAGGTCAAAGCTGAGATGGGCCAGGCCCAGACCCAGCTTGACCTGAGGGTCGAGAAATACGTACTCCCTAAGTTCCAGGTCGATGTGACCACACCCAGGGACTGGTTCTTGGTGGATGACCCCATCACCGGCACAGTAGATGCAACCTACTTCTTTGGCAAGCAAGTGGAAGGCAGGGTAAGTGTAGTTGCCTCCAGATACGTAGGTGTATGGGAGGAATATGCCACATATGAAGTGGACCTGGAAGACGGCTCTGCCGAATTCGAACTGCCGGAAGCCGGATGGGTAGCCGGCACCTACGGTGCCGGGGGAATGGGCAGCCTGACCCTGAACATCTCGGTTACAGATACCGGAAACCACACCGAGACCACTACCAAACTGTTAAAGATCACTAAATCACCTGTAGTTCTCCAGATCATACCCGAATCCAGGCTGGTCAAGCCAGGCATGCCCTTTAATATATTGGTTGTTACCGAAACCCCTGACGGTGAACCCCTGGAGCAGGAAGTGGAGATAGAACTTGAATTTGTGGATACGAACTACAATTACCAGACCCAGTCCTCCACCGTGACCACCAGTAACGGTGTAGCACTTGCCGAATTCCAGGCACCTGAAGATGTCAGGAGTGCAAATATCCAAGCCAGTTCTGCCGATGCATCCCAGAGCATGAACCTTGGTGCCGTTTATTCGCCAAGCGGCAGTTTCCTGCACTTGGTACAGGATGGCGGCGGCACCCCGGCAGTTGGAGATATCATCAATTTTAATGTTTACAGCACCAACCCGGGTACTGTCTATTATGATGTCATGGCAGGCGGCAGGACAGTGTTCTCTGCCACAAGCAGTGAGCGCAACATCAGCCTGACAGTCACACCCCAGATGAGCCCCAAAGCAAAAGTTGTGGCCTATATCATCAATCCCAACAGCGAAGTATCGGCAGACACCCTGCCATTTGACGTGATAATGGAAGCACCTGTTGACCTGCAGGTTTCGTTCGACCAGGATGAAGTTGAACCCGGCGGCGATGTGAGTGTGAATTTCGATGCCGGCTCCAGGTCAATGATAGGATATTCCATAGTGGACGAATCAGTGTTCGCCCTTAGTGAGGGACGGCTGAACCTCCAGCAAGTATTTAACGAACTGGAGCAGCGGTTCATGGAACCACAGGCCGAAGCACATCCAGAGTACTGGACCCCGGTTCCAATGGGTGCACAGGATATTATCGAAGAGGCGGGCCTGCAGGTACTGAAATCCCCAAACCTTGACGTACCTGAACAGGTGCACGAACCGGAAGTAGAAGGCGGGATGCGCAAAGGTGGTTTCTTTGGAGATGTGATGGTGATGGAAGAGGCCATGGACTCCGCGCCTGCGCCCCAGGCAACGGGCGTACCTACGGCTGCACCCATATCTCATGACCAGGGTGAACTGGCCGAAGTAGAGCGGGTCAGGCAGTTCTTCCCAGAGACCTGGGTATGGGAGCCCGAACTGCTCACCGATGGCTATGGCAGGGCAGAAGTTGACCTGACCGCCCCTGACTCCATTACCACATGGAGACTCCATGCAGTTTCCTCATCCCCTGATGGTTTTGGCATTGCAGAGACCGGCCTGAAGGTGTTCCAGGACTTCTTTGTAGACCCTGACCTGCCCTATGAAGTGACAAGGGGAGAGGAGTTCCCTGTCACTGTACAGGTGTATAATTATCTGGATAAGGAACAGCAGGTGACTGTTACACTGGCCAGCACCAACTGGTTTGATATTATCGGCAGCAGTAACAGCCAGATAAGCGTCTCTGCCAACAGTGTGCAACCTGTCAGCTTCACTATCAGGCCCACACAGGTGGGTACACAACTGGTAGAGATCACAGGCCAGACCACGTCCCGCGCTGATGCTGTAAAGAAAGAGATCATTGTTGAGCCTGAGGGGACCCGGCGTGAGATAGTGATAAACGGCATCCTGCAGAACCAGGATGTGATACTGGATGCGGCCCTGCCACATGGTATTGTCGCCGATTCGGGCAAAGTACTGCTCACCTTCACCCCATCCCTGGTGGCGCAATCCATCAGCGGCGTGGACGACCTGTTGGGTATGCCTTACGGCTGCGGTGAGCAGAACATGATGTTCTTTGCCCCGGATGTGGAAATACTGCGATACCTGAAGACATCCGGCCAGACCAATCCCGAGATACAGGCCAAAGCCGAGTTGTTTATCATTACCGGGTACCAGCGTCAACTGACCTACCAGCACAGGGACGGTTCGTTCTCAGCATTCGGGGACAGCGACCCTGTAGGCAGCCTGTGGCTTACCGCTTTTGTGCTCCAGTCCTTCAGTAGTGCCAGGGATGTGACCACCATAGATGATTCGGTACTGAATGGGGCTGCTGACTGGATCGTTAACCACCAGAACCAGGATGGTTCCTGGGACCAGATAGGGTTCGTGCACCACCAGGAGATCTTAGGTGGAATGAGCGGCAAGTACTCGCTGAGTGCTTACACAGCACTGTCACTGCTGGAATACGGCAGGGCTAGTGGCCCGCTTGACAATGCACAGGAATTCCTGGAGGATAACCTTGACGACCAGCAGGACGACCCCTATGCACTGGCACTGGCTGCACTGGTACTGGAACGCATGGGCAGCGACCGGGCAGATGATGCACTTGACATGCTTATGGACCTGGCACAGCAGGACGAGAACGGCATGTACTGGGAACTGGAACCTGCTGTGGAGCCAATGAGGGAAATGTACTGGCAGCCCCCTTCCAGCAAGAATGTTGAAGTGACTGCATACGGCGCACTTGTACTTATCGAGCACAGGGACGCCAGTGCCAATGAAGTCCTGAAATGGCTATCTGCTCAGCGCAACAGCCTTGGCGGATATGGCAGCACCCAGGATACGGTATTGGCATTCAAGGCACTGATGACGGCAGCCGCTACCCAGGCAAAGGATACGGATGCCACGATAACTGTCACAGTAGATGGAAAGAAGATCACCCAGGTCAGCGTGGATGCCGGTAACTACGATGTGCTGCAGATTGTGGAAATCCCTGGATCCGCAGAATTAATTACACTGAGCATATCAGGCAAGGGCGATATCAATTACCAGCTTGTCAAGCGGTTCAATGTGATACTGCCTGTTGAACCTGTATTCACTGACCTGGAGTTTGAAGTGGAGTACGATGCTACGGATGTGGCAGTGAACGACATCGTTGATGTTCATGCAAGGGTGAACTACACTGGAAGAGCCAATTCAACAGGCATGCTTATCCTGGATGTGGCAGTACCTACAGGCTTTGCTCCAGTGGTATCTACACTGGATGAATTAAAAACGGATGGTCTTATCAGCAGGTACGAGATAGCGGGCCGCAAGATCATCCTGTATGTGGATGACCTGCCAGGAGGTGAGGAACTTTTGTTCGATCTTCAGGTGCAGGCACAGTTCCCTGTAAAGGCTATAATACCCGACAGCAGTGCCTACTCCTACTATAATCCGGAGATAAAGGCAGAGTCCAGAGGCCGGGAGATCGTGGTAGTATAGAAAATTTATAAGGTACTGATCGCTGGCGTGCGCAGGAATATGAGTATATGGAGTTGTGCCATGTGTACTGTAACAAACCCGCAAAATAAGCGGGTTTGTTTACTTATATACGTTCCTTCGGTGTCCGATTCGCAAATCAATTTTCGTTTAGCCATATTCAACTAAGTTATCCATGTTTTTATTAAAAAATGTTACGAATTAATTTGAAATGGATACTGTACCCGGGTAAAAACTTGTCCCAATTTTTTTCACACAATTGAAGCGAAAAGTACCCTGCTCACAACCATGGAAATTGTAAAGACCAAAATCGACAAAGGCAGCCCCTTTCCAAGTTCATACATGAATTGGGCTTTGTCCCCGCCGTATTCAATACCCCCTGCAAACCTGATCAGGATAACAACCAGTATGATAATATAAAATCCTACTGCCAGCATGAACACATCAGGTGGGATGCTCTGTTCCATCCCACCCCCCACATCTGACATGATAGATGAAATACTGATATCATCAGGCAGCCTGCTAAACTCGTGTGAAATATCTTGCAGTATCTTCTGGATAACCTCTGAAAGGGCCAGGGTTACACCTGCGATCAGGGGGGCAAATATTATAGCCGTCGTTTTCATTGTGGATGTCACATCATACAGTGAGCTTTTAATATTATCCTCAACATCTTGCAGCTCTTTCAAGTGGTCTGCCAGTTTTACAATAGCAACACCGGCTGCCTCATGACTTTTATATACACTTTCGGTAAACAGCCGCATAGTGGTGTGCACCCGCTCTGAATATATATTCCTGAACGCACCGTACTCCTGGTCAAAGATTGCACCTGCCAGCGTTGTCCTGAGAAAAGAGATGTTCTGCGCCACGTTCTGGAATGCTTCTCCAATGCCGGTACCCTTCATGGTCTGGGCGGTTTGCATAAAGGCCCATTCCGGGGAGCGGCCCTCACTGATCCGGCGTCCCAGCACGAACAGGGCATCTGCAAACTGGCGCTCTATCTCCTTAATCTCATCCCTGATACTTTTATATGGTGCATAGACCATGAATGCATATATGGATATCAGGGCTGTGACACCCCAGATCACTGGGAACGAAACAGGCACGAGTCCGGTCATCACACCTGTACTTACAATGCCACCCGGATTGCCCAGTTGCAGCCAAATATACCCGGATGCACCAATCAATACCGCTACTGTTACTGATAATATCATTGTACTACGTCTGGTACTCCTGATGTTTACAAGGCGCGGGTGTTCATCCGGGATATTGGGCGGCGAGAAGGCAGCAGGACGCTGAAGCAATATATACTCGGCATATGCAAAAGTGGCCAGCGGCAGGATCAGGTCATAGAGCAGTATAAGGGTAATGGCATTGATACGCACTCCCACAATGCTCACAGCAGGAAGTAGCGCCACCAGTGCCAGCGGGATCAGGATAAAGATGCTGTACAATACATAGGTGGGTGTCTTAAGCCTGGCCGCAAACCCTTCCATCATATGCCTGGTACCCTCCAACACAATATCCAGGCTCTTGTTCAGTGTCATCACACGCTGTGCTTCATCAGGCTCATTTGTACTGCTCTTAACCAGGTACAGTGCACGCTTGAAGTACTCACTATTCTTACCCCATTGATTGGCAAAGGCTATGAGGGCATCATCGATGTCGGTGTATACTCTCACATGCATATCCCAGATCAGTTTACGCAGGTCCCGGGCCAGGGGCCTATCTGAATTGGCAGCTGCAAAAGAGATCGCACGTTCCATGTTCGATACTAGTTTCATGCTCATGACAACGTACGATAGTATCTCAGGGATATCTCCCAGGGAGTGTATTTTTTCGAACCTGGCATGGATCTTGGGATATTCGCTGAGATAAAGCAGCAGGGCTGAAGGTATGAGCACAGTGGTCATTACCATGAAGATTATGGTCGTGGAGTCGAATACCATGAACTTGAAAAGTACAAGGTCTATGACAATAAGCAGTATAAATGAGATTAAAGCACCCGATATAGCCAGTATTTGGGTTTCGTAGGGTTCAACATCAAATCCGCAAAAATTCAGGCTATCCATGAATTCCTGACTGACAGAGGCTTCGCTTTTCTTTTTAAAGCGTTCAAGGTCGCCTACAAGCCAGCCACAGTAGTTGACTGAGTGCTTACATGCAGTTGAGTACCAGTTGCCAGTAATTGTATCTCACCTGGGCTTAGGTGGAATTGGATGTATATAAACACAGTGAATGTTGGAACATTTTCTTGTTGATCTGATAATATTATTTCTCTTCGAATCAATTGGGTAGTGCATTCAGCTCGGTTTAGGAGATAAACTCCTGCAAGTCTTCTTATATAATTAGTGAGTTTGTTACCGTATTGGCTTTTACATCGCGGTATCCAAGACTTTCTTTAAAAAACGGAATTAAAAACTTATCTTGCAGGTGTATTTCGTTCATTATTCATCTCGTTGATAAAAAACAATGCCTATGCGCTGGATATGATCAATTAAGTTCACATTATCAATGTGCTTGAAAAGAGAAAGATCGACGGAGTAAGGCAGCAGCAAATCATCTATCTGTGTTTCAATGCGGGTAAGTTGTATATGGCTTAGCGCATCCCCAATCAACGTTAAATCAATATCCGAACCACTTTGGTAGTTGCCCTTAGCGCGAGAACCATAAAGCACGACTTGTTCAATATCCGGATACTTGGAAAACACCGTATTGATGCGATTAATGGTGCTTTCCTGTAGACCAAAACGGGGAGCGATTTCAGTGAGCATCCTGTAAACTCCGCATTTTTTCCTGAAGCATAACAAACAAAGTAAAGAAACGCCCGGTAATATTGGTAGCAATCGCCTGTGCAGTTTCCTGGTTATAGGTATGGCTGGTTCGATTGCGATCTCTAATCATATCCATCCAGCTATCGCCATCCTGGATCAATTCCAGCTTAAAGGCTTCGCGCGTCGCATCACGCGAGCCATGTATATTGAGGTTTCCCTGTTCGTGCAAATAATCGCGCAGCACATTCCACGCGAGTTCATGGGTGTATTTAAAGGCTTGAATTAGGCCTTGCTCCTCCAGCTCATTCAGTTCACCTTTATTAATAAATTTTGTAAGTTGCGCCAGGGCTCTTTGGTAATTATCAAAACGCTGCACCCAGCGAATATCATCTTCATGTTTCATCCTGTCATGCCTCCTTGTTATTGCCAGTAATCAGAGAGTTTGTTACCGTATTGGCTTTTACCTTGCGGTAACCAGGGTCGTCTCTAAAAAACGGAATTAAAAACTTATCTTGCAGGTGTAGTTCGTTCATTATTCATTCACCTTATGTTCATTGCGTGTGATATAGCGTTGTTTGGGACTTTTTGGTTTATCAGGGATGGTGAGGGCGAGTTTTCCTTCTTTGATAAGAGGATTCAATATTTCTTTTCGGAAATAGTCACGATTTTTAAGGTCAAGAAATGACTGTATCTCATTACGGCTTCGTGGCTCTATACAGAATTGGAGCACTTTTTCAGCTTGCATGGTAGCATGCATGGTAGCTTGGTCGGTTAAAGCAGTCTGACCACTTGTTTGACCACCTGTCTGACCACCCTCTAGGCTCTCCTCAAAGGGAAAAATGATGCGAATAAAGTTTGGAGTAAATGTGAATATAGAGCGCGGGTATTTGCGCAGAATGCGCGGTACTCCAGATTCAAGGTATTCAACCATTTCAAGGTCTTTAAAGATCCGCATCAGTTCTTTGTTACGCGGAACTGAGTATCCCATAAAAAATTCGTTTTCATCGAATTCCGGCACAAGTCCACCTGCAGACGTTATCTCCAAGCGATCAGGGAAGAGTTCAAACTTGGGCGGTATTTCATTGGCATAATTGTTGTGGATCATGGCATTGATGACAGCTTTACGAAGTGCAACCGGATCAATAAGTTTGCGCTCCTGTCGTTTTTGAGGAGTGATTTTGGCAAACGTTTTGTTTTCGATCTCCAGTTTAGCCAGAACCTGTTTGGTTGCTTTGATAAGAGAACAATATCCGTATTCCTCATTCTCGATCAGATCAACACGGTCAAGACTGGAATATTTTGCAACCTTTATGGAAAGTCCATTTGAATCTGAGAGCAGATAAGCGGCATAGTTGAAATCACCGTCTTCGGTAAGTAGTTCCAGATTGTGGGCAAATTTGTCGTTCAGTTTAAAAGGTGTCTCGCTGTAATAGATTTTTAACTGCTCAAAGGTCAGATCTTTCTTGCGAGACTTTATTGTCCCGATGGAATTACGAATCCTGCGGGAAAAGAGATCCTCGATCATGCGTAACGACATCGGTTCTGATGCACTGCCAATCCGAATAAAACAGCCTCGTTCAGACATACCCTGTTTTCTTAAGTAATATGGTTTTTCAGAACCGCTGGCAACGGTGATCTTGATAACTGTTTTAGCATCGTGTTGTTCAGCAATGACATCGAAGAGACCCAGAGCAGAGGGCATAATATTGTTTTTGATACGATCTTTTATCTTAAGTTGAACCGCATCGGGATTTGACACTCCCACTACCTTGCCGGTAGCATCGTCAACTCCAATATAAATGTAGCCACCTTCCCGATAATTAAGAAAAGCCACAACTTCTTTTTCAAGAGAATCGTTGAGCTTTCTTTTGAGTTCAATTCGATTTGATTCTTTCATTGAGGCACCTTGATTTTATCTGATGTTACATTATTAATCAGCCATTGTATGATGTTATTGTTTTTCTCTTGTTTAATTATAATATAACACTGATTTGGACTAAAGAATTTATCAATTATTCTCATCGCCACCCCCCTCCAATATCTGATATAGCTCATTCATCTTTCGTCTTAGCACTTCACGTGGAATCAGCATTGTCTCATATTCCGATACAACAGCGGGAGAAAATGAACGACTGAGTGCATACTTGACAACCTCATCATCCTTTTCCCGACAAAGAAGAATACCTATTGAGGGATTTTCATGTTCGAATTTCACGTCACGATCAAGTGCTTCAAGATAGAACTCCAACTGTCCCAAATGAGCAGGTCTGAATTTATCCACTTTTAACTCAAAAACAACCAGACAATTCAAATTGCGGTGATAAAATAGTAGATCAAGATAGAAATCGTCGTTTCCCACCTGTAAGCGATACTCCTCTCCGATAAATGCAAATCCACCACCCAGTTCAAGTATAAACTTTTTCAGCGATGCTATAATCGCTTTTTGTAGATCTTTTTCGGAGTGTTCTGCGGGAAGATTGAGAAAATCAAGCAGATAGCTGTCACGAAATACTGATTCTGTTTCTTGAGGTAGTTTTTTGACGGTTTCAGACAATTTGCCATTAGCAAGCATCGCTCGTTCAAAAGTACCGCTACTTATCTGCCTCTCCATCTCCCTGACTGAAAGACGGTTTTTTGTAGTTAAATGGAGGTAAAATGCTCGCTCTTCATCCGTTTTACAACGAGAAAATATTGTCCTGTTATGTGTCCATGACAATTCTCGCCACAGTGAGGCGAGTTTTTGATTTTCCGCATAGGTCTCATAAAATTGCTTCATTCTCCAAATATTGGATGCAGTAAATCCTTTAATGTCGGGATGTTCTCGTTGAATAAATAAAGATAATTCCTTAACCGTTGATTTCCCCCAAACTTCCTGATCAACTTTTTTCGAGACATACTCTCCCACACGCCAGTAAAGTTCAACAAGAGTTCTGTTTACGGTAGCAAAAACATGATTCCTGGAATCCTGAATAAGAGTCAGTATTGTCTGAAACGATTCCTGTTTTTGTATATCCATCATGCCACCTTAATTTTACCTGTAACAACATCATTAATTAAAGTTTTGCGCAGTTCTTTGAGTTTATCGATCTGGGTGTTGATGGCTTCAACAATGCGGTCAATGTGGGCGGTTTTGGTGTCGAGGTAATCTACTATTGCTCGTTGCTCTTCAATATCACCAAAGGCTATCGTAAAGTTTTGAAACATTGGCATTCTTAGAGAGTCAACAGTGGATTTAGCATTAAGACGAAGAGCATCTTTATGAAAGTTTTCTCTCATATAATAGAAAACGAATTTACCAATAACACCTCTAAAGTTGCTTATTTTGTATACGCGCTGATGATAATCAAATTTACAGTTCACATAATGGAATACTTTCCCAACACCAACGCCATCGCCAGCAGTCAATATTGCCTCGCCATCAAAAGAGTATGAATTAATTCGTTCCATGGTTTGAGAGCGAACGAAAAATGGATAGGCACCTTCTTCGACACTATCAATAGTGTCTTTTCCCCCAGTCTTTATATAAGCGAGGTTCTTCAGTCTATTAACCTTCCAGTGCTCAGGTACATCTCCCAACCAATCAACCCCGCTATCTTTCATCGCCACGGTTTTATTCAAACCACGGGTGACGGTTTCGTTAATGAGAGATTGTTTGAGCTTGCCATATTGAATCGCCTTTTGGGTGAGCAGGTCTATTTTGCAATCAATCTGCGTGGTTTTGGTGTCGAGGTAATCGACTATGACTTTTTGTGTATCAAATGGTGGCACTGGAACCGTTATTGCACCAAATTTATCAAAATATAATCTAAGCCTCATATCCATAATGCCACGCGATGACTTTTTAAAAATTTGCTTGGATTTTTCGATTCTAAATAAATATGAAAAAAATCTTTCATCAATCCCATAATCAAGTTTTCTCAAAATATCGTAAGCTGGGCTAGCAACACCGTTGTAGTCTGACAAACCAATTGCCCCCATCCAAGCTAAAAGTTTATTAACGACGATATCGCCCTTTTTTACGATCCAGTAACCATCCGTAGAACTTGCTTTATTACCTCGTGCTTCTAAATCCTTGCGAGGTCTAACTCCTATGTGAGTGTAAAGAGACAACAACTCAAAATCGTTATTATCTGGAGCTTTATTTGTCACAAGCCTAAATAAATCTTTTACTCTTTTTTCAGTCCATTTAGAAGGAAGATGTTCAAACCATTCGTTATGACTCACCCCATAATTTTCATATGGTTGAGAATGTAACTTCATAGCAACATTCCCTCATCAAGCATCTTCAACTCACCATCAAGCGCATCGATCTCAGCCAGAATATCCACCACTTTGCGCAGCTTTTCCGGCTTGTAAAAGATCTTGTTAAAATTAAGCTCCACACCCACCACATTTTCAAAGTATCTAAATGACTTGGTGATGTATTTCGCCATAAATTCTGCAATCACTACAAGGTTTTCGGCTTCGTCTTTATGAAAAGGTATAATCTCGTAATCTTTCTGGTAATCTGGTGTTAGATCAACGCTGATCTCGATGCACTCTGGCTGTTTTTTGCTTGCTTTTTTATAGGCAGATTTCACTACGATCTTTCCGCAGCCCAGACACTCTTTTTTACCATTCACTTCTTTGATCAGGGTTTCTTGCCCGCCATCATACCAATACTGTGCCTTAACAGTGGTGATCACAAGTGGCTGTTCTTTGTAATCCAGCGATGCAATGAATGGTTTGATGTCCTGTGCAAAAGCATCGGCCAAAGAATCGTATTGAGTGGAATCAAATGACATAATCAAAAACTCACTCAGTTCGCGCTCGCCGTTGGCAAGTCTGGTTGGCGTAAGCTTTTCACTCTTCTTGCCTTCCTTTAACTTCGTTTCAAAACTGTTGCCGTATTCATCCACATTAGTAAGCATGATAGCCTGTTTGTTGAAGTAAAAAAACTCCTTGTCGAATACCCTGGCGTAATCATTGTCCTGGTACTTTGTGAGTGCATCAACAATCTCTAAACGGCTGGCTTCATCTACTTCTCTGCGCTTGGAACCTTTGCTCTTTTTCAGTGGCTTAAATTTATCACTGGCATTGATCAGCATCACTTTATCTTTCTGCTCTGGCTGTTTGTTCTTATTCAGCACCCAGAGGTAGGTGTAAATACCGGTGTTGAAAAACTCATCTGTCGGTAACTGGATCACCGCTTCCACAATGTCGCTATCAAGCATCCATTTGCGGATATTGCTTTCTGACGAGCCCGCATCGCCACTAAACAAGGTGGAACCGTTGTGTACCACTACCCCCATGCCGACTGCATCAAGCTTGGAAATAAGATGCTGCATGAATAAAAGTTGCCCATCTGAGACCGATGGCAGGAATTTAAATCGCTCTGTTTTGTCATTGTTAATGTCTTTTTGGTACCCCTTCCAGCTCAAGCCATAGGGCGGATTGGCAACGACCACATCAAACTCTTCGTTGTAGAACTTATCCTCTACCAAGGTATTACCATATTCTATTTTAGAATCAAGTCGAAAGCGACTTTCAATTTTAGCAAGAGCGTAAAGCGGGTCGTTCCAGTCCTGACCATAGGTCTGGGTGAGGCGTTTGAATTTTTGATTTATGCGGTCTTCAACCCCAAACAACAAGTTGCCGCCGCCACAGGTACAGTCGTATATTTTAAGCAGTGTATCGGCCTCTTTAATTTTGGAAGCTATGATTTCAGCAATCAACGAAATCACATCATCCGGGGTGTAATGCTCCCCTGCTGTTTCCGCCGAAATGTCTGCCCATTTGCGCTTGATGTGTTCTTCAAGCGTGGTGATTTCGGAATTGTCAAATGGTTTGAGGTCGATCTCCGCCCATAGTTTGGTGTAGCCCATCAGCACTTTTTTAGCTTTTAGCGTGCTAATCACCCCCTTAATATCAAGGAATTTCTCGCCTTCATTGACATCCACCCCAAGCAAATCTTTTGTTTCACCATCAAAACCATTGAGATAAGCATCAAAATCAATATCGAACGACTTATCATTTTTGCAGATATCGGTTAAGGTCTTGTTGTGCTCAAAAATATATAGGTTGTAGCCTTGCCCCTGATCTTTAATCATATCGTACAGGTCATCTTTGTCGATATTGGCAAAAGCTTCTTCTCCAATTTCAGCTTTTAAACCATCAAACATTCTAACAAGACGGCTTTCAATCATAGCAAGGGCAAAAAATGGCATCATATATGATGGCCATTCGGATTCTTTGATACCACTGCCGCGTAACAAATCTGCGGTTGCCCATATTTTTGATTCGTATTGGAGTATATTCATTTAGTTTAGTCTCTTTCTCCATTAAAATTTTTTAAATGTTCAGGTTGAGTTAAACATAACGGTTTTTATAATTTTATTAAAACATAGTTTTAATACAAAACATTTGCTAAAATTTATTTGTTATGTTTTTCAACAAACCAATTTTTTTCACTGATGCCTGTGCCTTTTCCATACGATTTCGGTGTCCGGTCTTCTGTGATGGGGATGTACCGTGGTTGCATGAAATAATGCTGAAAAATTAGCTCCCTCAAAATCTGCTTTATCTCAAAATGTTGCATTTTTCAAAATAACATTTTTTTGAAAATATATATTTGTAAAATTAGCTGAATCAGGAGGAAAATAAAAACCACTAAAGTCAATTGAATCTTCTTCTGTTTCTAATAATTCATTTATACCACTGTTAAATTCATCAACATTTTTATCATCATCTTTTAAGTGGAAAATACAATAATCACTGTCTACTAGACTTTCATGTGGACATTTATAATCCATTTCATCTGAATAATCACACATCATTTAAGAAAATATATTAGTTACTATTCAGCCATCCTTAACACCGGATGTAGATGGCGAAAATCCACTTTTTTGTGTCAATGGTAATACATTTTTTAGTTTTTAATACTGAGTCCAAGTCCATCGATTTCAAAGGTTTTTGACAATTCTGTGCAATTATCTATTTGTGGACTATTCAGTCTAACGATAACGTTTATGTATGGCTGAATAGTTACATATATTAAATGTATCTAAATTTTCCAGA
>Ga0255368_10119_pt1 | contig 16683 bp, 15 predicted proteins | sample ANMaggSeSYBR01E6_FD_182094 | JGI IMG/M metagenome (GOLD analysis project Ga0255368, IMG submission 182094) | Sediment cell enrichment communities from methane seep in Santa Monica Basin, California, United Staets - ANME aggregate JGI... | ecosystem: Environmental > Aquatic > Marine > Cold seeps >...
AATATCGCAGAAAAGAAAACGAGTGGTGTCCAAAAGCGCGGCTCGACTACGAAGTTGATCCGGATCTTACTCTATATGCTGCAGTGAGCCGCGAAATGCGGATGCCTTGAATCTGAGACCTATGGAGATGGGCGCAGGGTGCGTCCACAGAAAAATATATGGCGACAAATTCCGAATTGGCAACAGAAACATCATGGACATACGAGCTTGGCTTATTAAAAAAACTCTGGTTTGATACAAAATTCAGGGCATCGGTCCATTACACTGACATTACCGATTATCAGTTCATGTCCTTTCCTGAAAGTAAGTGGGACGCTGTTGTTTATAACACCGATGTGGAACTCTACGGCATTGAATTGGAGTTGACAAGGAGCTTCACTCATGATTTGAGCGGATACCTCACATACGCATGGGAGAACTGGTCCGCAGACGATTTTGAACGAACTCACCCACTTGATATAGGAGATGAAACCTATTATTTTATGCAAAACATACCCAGAAACAAGGTTACGCTGGGACTCAATTATAAGCTTTGGGACGGTGGTGTGGTCACGCTAAACTCTCAATATGCGGATGACCGTGAGAGCAAGAGAGGTAATAAGATTGCTGACTTTATAACGGTGGATGTTGGGGCTCAACATACCTTCAACTTCACAGATTTTGACTTCATACTTAAAGGCTATGTCAATAATGTCACGGACGAAGAGTATGAAATGCGTGCTGGTTATCCGATGCCAGGTATCACCGCTGGTATTCTTGGCAAGGTGAGTTTTTAAGGATAACTAACCCACAAAGCATTCCCTGCACCTTATTGCTTTGATGAAATTCGAGTTAGCACAAAAATAAGATGCGCTAAGGTGTCAGGTGGATGCAGCATTAGAATTATTTATCGTTCCCACGCTCCAGCGTGGGAACGATAAATAATTACAGCAAAATTAAGGAGGTAAATCAGTGAAAAGAATAGAGCGGATTTTTTTTATTGCGATACTTGTTGGGGTTGTTGTTGGTTTTGTTTTTCCATCTCAGACCATTGCAGCCTGGGGCCGCGGTCACTTTTATATTATCGGAACCGGTCCTGCCGGACCTCAGACAGCCACACTACAAGCCTTAAATACAATCAAACAAATGGATGTTATTGCAGCTCCTGAACAACATATAAAGCTCTTTGCCGAATACATAGGGGACAAACCTGTCCTGTTTGATCCGTGGAAAGGTTTCTGGGATTACAAGGGGAAAGGCTACAGGGAACTGACCGACAAGGAAATAGCCATGTTTAAAGTTGAGCGTATCCGGCTACGAGATGAAAGAGTCGAACAGATCAAGCGTCTTCTGAAAGAGGGGAAGAATGTTGGTATCCTTGACTCCGGCAACCCTTGTCTTTTTGGTCCGAGCCACTGGTATATTGAGGAGTTTGACCCCGCCGATCTGGTCATTATTCCTGGAATGGGGTGCGATGCGGCTGCAATGGCTGCTCTTGGGAAGAGTACTATTCCCGCATACGACGCCCGCTTTGTCATGCAGACAGCGCCCAGATTTTTAATGGATCAGGCCATGAAAGATACCGAAATTTTAAAAGATCTCGGAAAATATCAGCCCACCATGATCCTGTATATGGCGTTGCGGAATCCCAAAAAGCTTTTTGCCGTCCTTGGGGAAACATTTCCGTCTGATATGCCATGCGCGGTGGTTTTCTGGGCAGGGCACCCTGACAGGCAGCGTATTATACGAGGGACAGTTGCTGATATGGGAGAAAAACTTTCAAAAGATAAGGAAAGGTTCATGGGGCTTTTGTTTATCGGGCGTTTCTTAGAAGGGAAGCCTTATGCGGCGGCTGTAAATCCATGATTTCCCCTTTAAAGGAGGATAAAATAAAATGAGGAAAACGCGATTTGTATCCATATTGGCGCTTGGTCTGATCATTTTTTTTGCTTCTCAGTCAGGAGCACATACGCACAGAATTTCACTCCTGATTGATACGGACATGGCTCTGGATGACATTCGGGCGCTTGTCATGGTCTTAAATTCCGATTGGGTTGACGTTCCTTTGATTGTTTGCTCTGACGGCGCTGTCTCACCGCAGACCGGGTGTCGCAACCTGAGGACACTTCTGGAATATTTTGAAAAAAGGGATACAGATATTGTTGCTGGAAGGACATTGGGAAAACCCGCCCCTCCCTGGAGGTCATGGTCTGAAAACCTGAACTGGCCTGAATTATCTACAATCACTACCAAAACAACGAAAATCCCATCAGCGACAGATGCAATTCTGAAAACCCTCAACAGATCAGCGAAACAGGTAATCTATCTTTGCCTTGGGCCTTTAACGAATCTGGCTGATGCAATCCGCCGGGATCCAACTATAAAAGAAAAGATCTCAAGAGTCATATTCTACGGAAGCTCTCCCAACGCTGTAGATCCTGATTGGAACTATACACGAGATCGCGAATCAGCCGACTTTATTTTTAAATCCGGCCTGAATATCCACTCACTCCATATTCCTCAAGAGAAATCATTATTGTTTGATCAAAATTTCTACGACAGGATAAAGACTATGCATACGCGTGCAGCGCATATCGTAACTACTCTTCACGATACACCGGTGATATCAGGTCTTTTGGATAATAATCATTTTCGCGTGTGGGATGAGATAACAATAATTTACCTGAATCACCCATCTTTATTCGAGCTCGCGCCAGAGGAAGAGAGCGCTCGTGTTATGGTTCTTGAGGATTTCAGAACCGATCTTGTTGAGCAAGCGTATTTGAAGCTTTTGGATTATTCTGCCGACCTTCACCTGAACCGACGGACGGCAGTGGTTTTGAATAACTTTCCTGTTGATCCATCCATGTTTAAAGAGGATATCAGGCCGTATGTGACAAGAATCATTGAAAGACATGGCCTTGAGGAGTGGAAGGCCTGCCTTTTGACCAACGAGTTTCACCGTCACCTTGGGATATATTCGATTGTTGGAGCCAAGATGGGAATAAGGGCCCGGGAGATTCTGGAAGCACCTTTTGACGAACTCAAGGTCATTTCAATTACAGGCAAATCTCCTCCCTTGAGCTGTATGAATGACGGGCTCCAGGCAGCAACCGGCGCGAGCCTTGGCCGGGGCGCTATTGAGGTTTTAGAACAAAATCCGAAAGCAGCGGCTATTTTTGTTTACAAGGATAAGAAACTGACCCTGGAGATCAAGAAAGATGTGCTCAACAGGATAAAGAAAGATATCAATGCCGCACTTAAAACATATGGGGGATTGAACCGGGAATATTTTGCACATATCCGTAAGTTGTCAATAGATTACTGGCTTGAACTTGATAGAAAGAAAATATTTGATGAAGGTTAAAAGGAGAACAAAAATGAAAAAAGAAAAAGAACAAAGATCGTGGTTAAAAGTTTGTATTTTAGTTGTGTTGTTGTCGGTAATTGCTTCACAGGCAAAAGCGCACAACCTCTGGCTGGCGCTTGATCACTATTCTCATAGGGTCGGCGAGAACGCAAAGGTATTTCTGTACCTGGCACATTCGCTTCCCTTTGCCGATCTTGGAAAACCGGAAAATATGAAGGAATTCTTTTATCTTGATCCATCCGGCAAGCAAAAAGAATTCGAGCTGAAAAAGCCTGATCCTGAATCATTTTTCAATGAAGTAGGTGTTCCATTGGCCATGCAGCAAGAAGGGACATATATGGCGAGCGCTGTAATGAAGCCGATCTTTATGACCACAACTCCCAAGGGAAGGAAAATGCAAAGCAAGAAAGACCTTCCGGATGCCATAAGCTGTCGTTATATTGAGTTTTTTGCCAAGGCGATCTTTCATGCTGGAAAACCAGGTGGAAATGCTTACAAAACCGTATTGGATCAGACAATTGAGATGGTGCCGCAAAAGGATCCATGCCTGCTCAAGTCAGGCGAATATCTTCCTGTTAAAGTGTTATTCAAAGGCAAACCGCTTACAGGTGAATTTGTATATGCCACCTATGTCGGATTTTCAACAAGAGAAGACTATGCTTACACTACCAAAACTGATCATAAGGGCATTGCCATGATTCGTATCACAAATCCTGGTATCTGGTGGGTCAAGGTGCCGCACAAGGAGCATTATGAAGATCAAGTGGAGTGCGATGTCGGCCAATATGCTGCTATCATGACTTTTGAGGTGAAGTGATAAGGGCTGAAGGTGAGCAGGTGGGAAAGTGAGAAGATTGATGAAACATGATTAGGGTCTTCTGATAATCGGAGAATGTGCAAAGTAAATATGTTGACGGTTGACGGTTGACGGTTTTTTCAATGAAATATGCAACGACTGAAGCATTTTAACCATAAACTGTAAACCGTAAAAGGATATTGAATTGAAAGATATACTGAACAATCATCATCTGAAAAGAGAAATCGGTCTTTTTTCAGCAACTATTCTGGTGATCGCCAACATGGTGGGCACCGGCATTTTCACTACTTCCGGTTTCATCATGGAAGAGTTGGGCAATCCTCAGGCAATGCTTTTATGCTGGCTTGTCGGGGGCATTTTTGCCCTGTGCGGTGCACTTTGTTACGGAGAGTTGGGCGCGATGTTTCCCAGAGCAGGCGGAGAATATGTCTTCTTGAGAGAAAGCTTTGGCAAAGGGATGGGCTTTCTCTCCGGCTGGATATCTTTAATTGTCGGATTTTCAGCCCCTATTGCAGCAGCAGCAATTGCCTTTGCCACATATTTTTTCCGCATACTGCCGGCTTCGTTTAGCGCAAAACTCACTGCTCCTTTCCTTGAAATCGGCATTCTTGCAATATCCCCGATTACCATGCTGGCAACAACTGTTATCATTATCTTTTCGCTGATTCATTATCACAGCATTTTTTTAGGCGCCAGAGTGCAAAACAGTCTGACTATATTTAAAGTATGTCTTATCGTTGTCTTTGTTGCGGCAGGTTTCTGTCTGGGGCAGGGCTCAACAGAAAATTTCTCCCAAGGCCTGGAGATAAGTTTGATTTTTCAGGACAAATTTGCCATCTCACTGATATTTATCACATTTGCCTACAGCGGGTGGAATGCTGCTGCTTATCTTGGAGGTGAGATAAAAAACCCTGTTAGAAATATTCCGCTTGCTCTTTTTACCGGCACAGCCTTGGTAGTCTGTTTATATCTTCTTTTAAATATCGTCTATATCTATGCGCTATCGCCGGCCGAGATGAGCGGAGTGCTTGAAGTTGGAACAAAATCCGCTGTTTCCCTGTTTGGCGATAATATCAGCAGATATTTCAGCGGCGCTATTGCCCTGGGTATTCTATCGGTTCTAAGCGCTATGATCATGACCGGACCAAGGGTCTATTACGCCATGTCAAAAGACGGTGTCTTTTTTGAACTTTTCGGCAAGATCAATGGTCTTCGGCAGACGCCTGTGTATGCCATATTCCTGCAAGCGGTTATTGCCATCATCATGGTTATCACCGCATCCTTTGATAAGCTTCTTTTATATATCGGTTTTACGCTTTCACTGTGCGCTATGCTGACTGTAGTCGGAATGATGCTCCTCAGGATAAAAAAGCCTGATCTAAAGCGTAGTTATAAGACTTTCGGATATCCTGTGACTCCATTGCTCTTTATCCTGGGCAATTTATGGATCATCTATTTTTGCATAAAAAGCAGGCCGATTACCTCTTTGTTCGGATTAGGAACCATAGGATTAGGCATTTTATTTTACTCATATTTTAGAAGAAAAAACAGGATCGCCGGAAAGGAGAATTAAGTGATGAAAAAGATTACCTGTTTATTGATTTTCCTTTTTTTAATTTCTGCTGGTTGTGCGCCTTTGATTTCCAGAGAATTAAGAAGGGAGTTGTCACTGGATATAACCTTCAAACAGGTTATCAAAGACCCGGATGTCCATAAGGGGAAGACAATTTTTATCAGCGGAATAATTCTTGGCTCCAGGAACACGAAAGAAGGGACCCTGATTGAGATACTTCAAAAACCGGCGGACATAGGGGGAAGGCCAAAGGATGTGGATGATTCCGATGGAAGGCTTCTGGCTCTATACGACGGGTATTTGGATACAGCGATCTATAGCCGCGGGCGAGATGTGGCAGTGGCAGGGGAAATTACAGGGAAAAGGGTCCTGCCTCTTGGGGAAATAGATTATATATATCCTCTTATCTCTATCAAGGAGGTTCATCTCTTCAAGGTCAGAAAAGAAGAAGGATTCCGTTATTGTTCCTATCCTTATTGGTGGTGGTACGCCCCACGGTGGTATCATCCATAGTTGTGTTTGGAACATACAAAAGGTTGTTGTGGTCCGTTTCTGCTCGCAGTAGCGCAAAAATAAATAACTCAAGCGTACGCCAAAATACAAGAACAAACACATAAATACCTTAAAGAAATAAGGAGGTAAAAAAATGAACAAACGACTGATTTTATCCATTGTATGTATTTTTTTTCTAATCGTGGCAACTAATTCCATAGCCGGTGATGAAGGTAAAAAGGTTTATTCATTGGGAACGATTACAGTGCAGGACCAATTGATTCTTCCTACCAGGCAAACCGGAGATTCTCTTTATACAGGAAGTTCGATAACTAAGAAAGGGCTTGAACTTTTAGGCACGCCTGCTGAAACAAGCATTTATAGTGCATTAAGTATTCTGCCGGGAACTAATGTGGAAAGTCTTGACCCTTACGGGCTGAGTCATTCATATACGCGGGTAAGGGGACTAAAAGACAGATATATCGGGATGACGGTTGAAGGTGTTCCTAATTACGGGATCATGTCAATAGGTGCGCGTGAACATATATATGATACGCAAAATGTAAAAAGCGTCAGTCTGTATAAAGGAGCAAGTCCTGCTGACCTTGGAACTGGTTCCGGCAATAGAGGGGGCGCGATAGAATTAGAATTAAGACGACCGGAAGACAAAATTGGAGCCGAGATAACTCAAAGTTTTGGTTCCGACGATTTTATTAGAACATTCTTGAGGGTTGATTCCGGAAGGCTGCCGACAAAAACAAAGTTTTTCGCCTCATATTCTTATTCAAAAGCTGATAAATGGAAAGGAGAAGGAGAGCTTGGCCCAAGGGATCATATCACATTAGGATTAAGTCAGGAATTTGGCGATAAGGTGAATTGCGATATCTTCTTCAATTTCAATGAAATCGAGAGACATTCCTTTCAAAGCCTGGATTATGATGAAGCCAAAGATATAGATCGCAATTATGATAAATCGTTTATTTCAGAAGTTACATCTGTTGCCAGCAAGAATAAAGACTATTATGATTACAATCATGAAAAATACATAAACAGAGACCTCATGGCAATCATTGATGTAGCAGTTTCTGAAAACACCAATCTGTCTTTGAAGCCTTATTATTCCAGTGAAGATGCAACCACAAAAGGGGAATCGAAATTTATGGTTCCGGCTCCAGGCGGTGGGAAGGTGGAGAAACCTGGGATAGTGGACAAGATCAAGGATTTAGAACGGTATGGGATTATCCCTGAACTTAGCGTTGATTTTTCAGCATATACGGTAACTGCCGGTTATTGGTTTGAATCGCATAATCTGGAAAAATACATGAAAAAGTATTTCACTACTGACAACGACGGGTTAGACTACCAGGGCTATGGTTACTATGCAGAAAATGACGGAAATGGTGAAATTCACAGTCCATACGCCAAGATATCCGGCAAACTGGATAAATTTAAATTTCAGGCAGGACTGAAATATTTTTATTATGAAGAGCCGGCAAGCACAGGATACACTACTAATAAAATAACAAAACAATTAGAAGAAAATCCTGCTATCAGTCTAAAAGCAGTTGATTATGATGCGTTTCTCCCTACAGCGGGCATTGGCTGGGAATTTAACAAAAACAGTGAAATGTACTTTAATTACGGTAGAAACTATATGAGGCCATATGCTTATGTTCCAGTTAGTACGAACTATGTAGGAAACAAACCTGCTTTTGACGCTGCTAATATGACATTGCAGGACATTTTAGACAAATGGGAGATGGAAACATCGGATAACTTTGATATCAGTTTCAGATATCATAGCAAAAACTTTTCAATAGCTCCTGTTGCTTTTTACAGCAAACATCATGACCTGCTGGTAGCCATTGATGATCCAAATGTAATTAATCCCGCTACCACTAAACCGGTTAGTTATCACCAAAATGTAGGCGATGCGACTTCTTATGGATTTGAACTGGAAACAAGTTTTTGTCCGTCAAAAAATCTGATTGTCTATTTCAACCCCAGTTACACTGAAATGAGTTTTGACGACGACTTTAAAACAGGAGACAGTGTGCTGAAAATTAAGGGCAATCAGCTTCCTGATACTCCTAACTGGGTCATAAAATCAGGCCTGATTTACACTATTTTCGATTTTGAGATCAGCCCGGTAGTTAGATGGGTTGACAAAAGATACGGCGATGCTGCAAACAAAGAAGAAGTTGATGATTACATTATTGTCGATTTGGGTATAAAATATTCAAAAGAAGATTTTTGGTGGTTAAGACATGCAAGCATCGGGCTTGAATTAAAGAACCTGTTTGATGAAAAATATGTCGGTGCAATCTATGCGAGTGACACAGCAACGAGCGTAGACTATTATGCCGGTTCTCCATTTACGGTGATATTCAGCATAGGTGGGAAGTTCTAATTAAAAGACGTCAGGGGTCAGAATATACCTCGGAAGGTCATAAATTGCGTTTTTTTCGGTGAGCAATGAGCATCAAGAGCAAGGCGCGAAGGCGCGGAATAGCAAGCTATTTCAAGCCTGAGCAACACAGCTATTGATGTTCAGGGCCAGCGAAAAATCGTAAGTTGTGGCCTTTCGAGGTATAATATCGTGGTTATGAATTCTGACTCCTGACTCCTATTCTTGCTCTACTGAAGACTCTGGATGACCGCATAGGGGTCTGTTCCTTCCATTGCAAGCTTTTGGGCCAAAGCTGCCTGCCCGAAGAACTTTTTTATTTGTTTTATGTATGTCAGTTTTTTGGCCATGCTGATAGAGGCCATTTTGACAGACGCTTTTGCCCTGGAAATGAAATAAACGGGATTTGCTTTTCCTCCAGGCGGAGCAAAATCCTGATAATTCTGGCCCGTATCTGCAAATATACTTTTCCAATCCACACCCAGGACTACTCCCTCACAAGAATTGCTTTTTTTATTGACTCGCATGACTATGACTGCCAGGGGAGATATAGGGGCATCCTTAAACCACAGGTCTTGCGCATATTTTTCTATTTTTTGTTTACTGACAGCCTTGGAAAAAGCAGCCGATTTTCCAGTTGTGGTGTCAAATATAATCTGGAGGGCATCAAGTAAGCAACCTGGAGGTGCGCCTATGAACATGTATTTTTCCCCCTTGCGTAGCGGGTATTTTTTCTGCAAATATTCCCCTATAATAAAACCGGTATTAAGGCCGGGGCAGATGTGATTATGGAATTCGGCTGTTTTCAGTAAAGACCAGGAAACATCTGCTGCCCAGCAATGAGAAATCGTTACAACAGAAAAAAGGGTTTTACTGCCGATTATCCCTGAGGCTGCTTTTTTCCAGTCCTGGGATTTAAAAATTTTTTTCGGAGAAATATCAATCTGCTGTTGTGTGAATCCTTTTTCACTCCATTTGGTAAAAATCAGTTTGCCGTTATCCTTTCTGTATAGTGCACACCACAACGGCTCAGCAAACGGGGTATGAACAGTTAAAAGACTTTTTGTACCCATAGTACAGGCAGTAACATTCGACACTATGTCAAGGAAAGCCTCTGTGGTTTTTCCGTTTACAGTTCCGTATCCTGCATTGGTTAAAGCGAGAAGCCTTTCATCGCCCTTTTCAAGACCTATCTTGTTACGGGCATTGAAAACAGCATTCATGGCTTGGACCATTTCCTTATTGTAGTTTATTTCTCTGTATTCATCAAATCCACAGGCAAAGAGATTAAGCTCCATTAACAAAAAGACCATACATCCAACAAGTAAACTACCGGCAAATTTTTTCATCATCTTCTCCTAAGATTGAAAACTGACTATTGAAAAGTGAAAATTGATGGTACGCCTTTGGCGTGCTAATTGATAAGCCAAAGTTATTTATGGTTTTCCATAAACGCACTGGCAATGATTTCAAGGTTATTGCGCATACTTTTTAAATACCCATCAGGGTCAATCCTGCCTTCCTTGCCTAAGGCCGGATCCATCGAATTGAGCACTACCAATTTTGCTCCAGCATCCATTACAGCCCGGATTATTTCTGGCTTTGGTTCCCATTTGTGAATTACAACTTTAATCTTGTCCTGTTGAAGTCTTGTCTTCAGATTGGATAGATCTTCTTCTGTCCAGTGGAAATCATCTTTTAAGAAATAGCCTGCTACATGTAGGTTCAGGTCGTTTGTAAAGTAGGGAAAGACATCTGTCAGGCCAAATACTTCAAGCGATTCCATTTCTGCAAACATATTTTCATATTTGAGTCTGAGCCTGAAAAGTTCTTTTTTGAAAGTAACCAGATTTTTGTCAATCACCGCAGCATCTTTTGGGCTGAGGCGTTTCAAATCTCCGGCAATGATGCTGAGCATTTTTGAGGCATTTGAGAGGCTGAGCCAGATATAGGGAGAGATGTTCCGATGATCTTTACGGAGAGATTTACCTGTTTGTGTACCCGGCAAAAGAGGGCAGCTATCCGGAATTTCAAGAATGGAAACACCCGTGAGGGCAGGGTCAAACGGCATAGATGCATCTATTTCAATAATCCTGACATTCCATTTTCTTGCATAGATATAAAGTGGGTCATGTTTCCATACACTCCTGATCGTAATAACCGCATCAGCCCTTGCAGCATAATCTTTAACTTCTTTTTCATGCTTCTTGAAATACTGTCCAAGTCTTCCCATGGGGTATCCGGCCGGACCCAGGTTGCTGACTTTTATTGATGTGCCTTTGGTCAGGATACTTGCAAAGGAATAAGTAGACTGAAGACAGGCAAGCACAAGCGGACACTCCTGGCTTGCCTGTCCGGATGCTCCAAAAAGGACAAATATATTAAAAACAAACAGAGAAAGCACAATACCAACATGTTTCAATTTATATCTCCTCTTAGGGCTCGAATCGCCCTGATTAGGGCGAACACAAGATTCGCCCCTACATTGTGCCGATAAAACAATAACACTATGAAAAATGGAAGTTGTCTAATCTCAATCCGTCTGGTCAACTGCGAGATCGAATTCTGCATTATGACCTTCCGACGCGTTGAGCACTATTCTCAAATCCGTGCACGCCGGCAATTTAAAAGCGAATTTGCCTTTTTTATCGGTTTTACCGGACATGATCAACTTTCCGTAGTTGTTAAAGACCTCTATTTGAGCATGAACCGCTTTGTTTCCATTCGAGAAGTAGCTTTCGGTATAGACTGTATCTCCTTCCACCCAGGCAAATACGTGCACCTTGTGACCCCACGCTGAACTTGCCGTTAACAGACAAAAAACTAAAACAACTCCGACAAAAAACAATCTTTTAATCTTCATGATATTCTCCCCAAGATTTTTCAAAAGGAAACACTTCAAGCTGAATCATATTTTCCCAAACGCTGGATAGGCCTGTTTCAACCACCTTATTGCAGTTGTGACAGCAAAGAAAAAGGCTGCAACCAGTATAATGGCTCCACCTGATGGAACCGGTATCTCCAATTCCATCGGAACAACAATCCCGATAACACAACTCAATGTGGAAAAGGTGGCGCTGTAAAAGAAAAAACCTCTCATTGACCTGCTCAAGTTGCGGGCTGAGGCCGCGGGTATAACAAGCAGTGCTTCCACCAGGATCGCTCCGATGATTTTTACTGAAGCTACAGTGATTATGGTAACCATGAGGATAAAGAGATAGTCGAGAAAGATTACCTTTATCCCTCGTACACGGGCAAGGTTAGGATTAAAACTGGAAAGAACCATCCGGTTATAAAAGCGCAATCCGCAGAATATACAGATAAAAGAAATTACAAACAGAACATTCAGATCAAGCTCGTTTACAGTGAGGATCGAGCCAAAAAGGACATTGTCCAAGACGTGAACATTTACCTTGGCAGTCACATAGAGCAGGATACAGGCACCGATCGCCAATGAGATACAGAGGAATACGGCAATCAGGGTGTCAGTAGTCATTTTTGTTCTATTCTTGGTGAATACCATGGCCATTCCAAAAATGATGCAAAAACTGAACAATGAAACGTATGGAGAGGTATAAGGCTCTCCCAGTATGATTCCGATAGCAACACCTGTAAGCGCGGCATTTCCGATCGCCTGGGAAAAGAAAGCAAGTCTCTTTGTGACAACCAGTGTGCCGATACCGCCGAGCACCGGCCCCAGGATAAGGGCAGCTACAAGAGAATTGAACACAAATGCGTATTTGAGCGACTCCGGCAGCCAGCCGGACTCTGCCAGGCGCTGCACAACCGGCATTATAGAATTGTAGATACTAATCACCTTTTTGATTTCTCCTGACGAACTTCATGGCCCGGTGCTGGTCGTGCCAAAGGCCTGAAAGACTCTTTCCGTTGTCAGGACTTCATCCGGAGTTCCTGAGAAAAGCACCTGTTTATGAATACACGTAACAGCATCAGCCATATGTTTGACCTGCTTCAAGTCGTGATTTGTCCAGACCATAGTAACTTTCTGTTTTTTCAAAACAAGGATGATCTCCTCAATGACCCTTGCCCCGACACTGTCTATCCCTGCGCCCGGTTCATCAAGGATCAAGAGATCGGGAAACGGAATAAGCGCCTGGGCAAATAAGACCCGTTGCATCTCACCACCTGATAACTCCCCCAGTCTCCGTTCTCCTTTGGTATCCATACTGACCAGCCGAAGCGCATTATTTATGATATCCTTATATCTTTTCCTTGTACGGATAAATGCAGGCATATTCTGGCAAATCATTGTCATGAAGTTATTTACCGTAACCGGAAGTGTCCGATCAAAATCGAGTACCTGGGGCACATATCCGATTGTTGTTCCACCTGTCCAATTGATCTCGATACGGCCGGTATGAGGCATTTGCCCGAGTAGTGAAAGGATAAGGCTGGTTTTCCCCCCTCCGTTCGGCCCGATAAGGCAATGCATGTCTCCTGCCTTTACGGTAAAGCTTACGTCTTGCAAGATAGTGATATTACTCAGGCAGAGACCGACCATCTCAAAGCATATGGACGGCCCGCGAGGCGGGTCCTCATTTTTTGTAAGCATCTCACATCTCTTTCTTCTCGTTGCTCGTTACTCGTTACTGGTTGCATAAGTGAGAAATTTTGTTCATTTTCTCACCTGCTCACTTTCCCACTTTCTCACTTTCTCAAGTAAGCTACTTGCAGGCATCCATCAAGGCAATGGTCAAAATGTCAAGGTTGAATTTCATCTCTTCTTCGAATTTTTTGACTGTATAATCCCCTCCGGTGATATGAGAGAATGCGTAAAGCCTTATACTTGTGGCTTCTTTAATTGTGTCTACATATTTGTCAGGAAAGTGCATCTCAGAAAAAACCACATCCACACCTGATTTCTCAATGAGATCAATAGTAGTCCGCAACTGACTGGCAGTCGGTTTTAACCCGTGCCTCGGTTCTATTACCGCTGTAACTTCCAGGCCGAATTCCTGCAAAAGGTAGCTATAGCCGCCATGGATAGTAGCGCAGCGAAAATCAATATCCGGCATATCAGCCACTTTTTTCATATACTCAGCCTTCATCCGGCGCAATCTTGATGCATAGTTGCGGGTATTTTCCCGATAGATTTGAGCGTTTTCCGGATCAAGCTTTGTCAATTCGGCGCAAATATTATATATTTGTTGTATTGAGGTGGTTATGGATACAAAAGTGTGGGAATCGACTATCTTGTCGGCGGGGTCGGTTCCAGGTATGGGGATAAGGGCAACTCCCTTATTTGCGTAAATAATATCGAGTTTGTCCTTCATCCTGGCTGCCTCGATAATCTCAAAGACAAATTCATCGTGACCGATTCCGTTTATCACGATTGCATCCATTTTCATTACTTTTTTTATGTCATTCGGTTTAGGCTCGTAGCTGTGAGGGTTGAATCCGGCCCCTATCAGCGGCACCACATCTGCCCTATCACCCACTATATTTTTCACAAAGCTGTAATATGGATGTAAAGTAATTCCGATACAGAGTCTTTTTTCCGCAATTGCGGGATTAGTTCCACCTGAAATTATAGCCAGCATAAATAACATGATTAACAATAGTCTTTGCATAGTGCCTATCCTCATAGACTTTCAGATAATTCATTTCACAACATTTTATCCTTTTATCCGTTTCATCTCATCATCACCTGTATACGGGATAACCTCTTTCCATCCCATTATAGCCAGACTGCGTACGCTCAACTTTTCAGGGAAATCCACAGCAGTTTCGCCAGAATACCATATTTTAAATGGCTCCTCATCGTGTTCCGGCTCTCCGATCTGGTAGTCTCCTTCTGTGCTGTGGTTATGTAGCAGGACAAGCAAAAAAGAGCCTGAGATATCAGAAATGGACGGTTTCCCAAGATACGCTGTTGCATGTATCATATCATTGTTTAATATCTTTTGTGTCCAGATAAGTTTTCCGCTCATGGCCCATGCACGATCATGAGCGAATGGAGGCATAAATCGCTCTTGCAGGTCTTTCACTGAAAGCCACGTTCCCTCATTATTGTCGTGGGCGGCATCAATCTCCATGGCTGCGGTATAGAGGGCGACAAACGTCCCCTGCTTGAAACTGTTAAGATCTTTGTACCCGCTTATCTGGTATTCGAACAGAACCCTTTCAGGTTCAGCTTTGGTCCTGTGCATAATGCAGATTGCTGCCACTGCAATAACTACAGCAGTGGTCAAAACAAAATACAGGCCCTCACGACTTGAACCGGCCGGTTTTACTACTTGTGTATGCATATCAGAATCGAAGGATGTTCCGGATTGATTTTAATAAGTCCTCATAGATGTGTTTGATTCCCTCAGAAGGACCTTTCTTATTGAGACCCCTTTCCAGTGAGGTCAAAAGTGTTTGTATCTCCTCCTTTTTCGCCAAACGCATCGCTACCTCAAGATACCGCAGTTCCCTGCGCGCGTTTGTTCCCACAGTAGAGGCGTTCTTACCTTCCAGTAATTTTGTGCTCCGGGAGAGATATATCTGCTCAATCTCAGAGTAAGTATAATAGAGAATGAGGAATCGGATGAATATTTCACTCATCTCTCTGTTCTGCTCTGAATTCATCTGGTACCAGTAACGGAAGCTGGTTGCGGAAAGCCGATATAGCGCCCACTCATCTTCTTTGATTAATTTTTCTATCTCTTTGACAAAACAGGTCGATTTAAGTCTTTGCAGGTGGGCTGTCACTTCATCGGTCGACATATGAATATTTCGGCCAACTTCCTCAGGTCCAAGAAACTCAGGTCCCTCTGCAAAAGCCACCAGGACTTTTTCCTCCTGAGCAGTCAACTGAGCCATGCATGACTGGAAATAGGGTGTGAGATCCTCCAGCAGACTGAAAAAACCGGCTTCAACGTTCGTTATGTTTGCATCCGAATTCCGGATAAGGACATAGAGCATTATCAGCAAGCGGGGATTTCCTCCTGCAAGTGTGTATATCGCTTGAGCCCTGTTGGTTCTTGTCTTAAGTTTCTTTGCAAGCGCTGTGCGTCCTTCCTCAGCGGCATACTTTATCAGCAGTTCAGTTGATTCCTCAAGACTCAATTCATCAATTACGTCGACCTGGAAAAGCCCACAGAGAGGATGATCCTTGTCTGTTGTCTGTTTAAAAAAGGCGGCTGAGGTGGCAATCAGATAGAATATGTCCTCATTCATCAAAAGATCGGCCAGCCATCTTTCGTCCGGAAGCCTTTTTGTTATGCGATCTCCGATCACTCGATCTGCATTTTCCAGTAATATCAAAATTTTTCTCTGATTTTTCTCTGTCCATTCGATCAAAAAAGACCTAATCTGATTTGTGGCCTTCTGGTTGCTTGACTCTCCATCCGTAACCTCAAGTATTTCCCTGAGTCTCATGGCATCATCAGATAATCCCTCGTTTTCCAGTTCTTCACCGGAAAGCCTTGTCACTTTCTCCATGAAGTCTCTAAGCGTAATAATTCCTGCTGCCTCCTCAGGAAAAGAGACAGGTAGCCATTTTGCCATTAAGCGCGAGGAGTTTTTTATCTTGTGATGAAGTAATGCAATGATGTGACTCTTCCCGATACCCCGAGGACCGATCAAAAGCTGGTGCTTAGGTTGTCGTGATTTTTGTTCAATGCCGGCGAGCAAGGTTGATAAGAGCTTATCACGACCCGTTGCCGTTCTTTCCAAAAAACCGGGATCCTGCCTTGATGGTATATAGGGATGGTATACTGTTTTCACTACTACTCCGTAATCTCTGAGCCTGGTACTGTCACGGAGTGCTCAAAGCCTGCATCAAGAATGACCGTATATTCGCCTGAAGGCTTATTGAATCTGAATTCGCTTTTTTTATCCATATATCCTTCAATTAGTATTTTTCCATTGGCATCTACCACTTGTATTCTTACACCAACAGCCGAGGAACCATCAAGAAATCCACCCTCGCAAAGAATAGTTCCATCCCTATTATCCAAACACGAACAAAAGGGTGTATGTGCAAAAGCGTATGAGGTAAAAAAGAGACTTAAAACCATGTATACAAGTAATAGTTTGGT
>Ga0255368_10164_pt2 | contig 16586 bp, 13 predicted proteins | sample ANMaggSeSYBR01E6_FD_182094 | JGI IMG/M metagenome (GOLD analysis project Ga0255368, IMG submission 182094) | Sediment cell enrichment communities from methane seep in Santa Monica Basin, California, United Staets - ANME aggregate JGI... | ecosystem: Environmental > Aquatic > Marine > Cold seeps >...
TGGATCCAGGCGTCAATAAAATCAGGTTTAATGGACAGGGCTTTTTCAAATGACTTTATGGCAGGTAGAGGTTGGTTGCCTTTCAAGTGCAGTTTACCCAAGGCCAAGAAATGGGTGGCATACTCTGGTTCCAATTCAATTGCCTGGTAGTAATGGTTGACTGCCGATGGGTAATCCAGGGTCATTTCTGCTGCCAGTGCATACCAGCGGGGTTCGTCCTCCCAGATTTGAAGCGCTTTCTGGATTGATTCTTCTGCAGAGACCAGGTCATCGATGTGTTTTGCCGCCAACCCGAGCAGAACCATAAAGAGAGGAATCTGGGAATGGTTGGCTCTTTTAGCGACTTCCAGGGCAGAAGCGGCTGCTTTGTAGGCTGTTTCCGGCTTGGTTTTTAGCAGCGCAAGGGCAATTTGTGCGTCCAGGATGGCATTTTTTCCCAGATCTTGCAGGTTATCCAGGGCTGTCTGGGAGGCAAATACTTTTTGCCGGCTGTGTCGGAACGCCGCAATCAGAGCTGCCGTTTCTTCAGGGGTTTCTGCGGTTCTTTTGAGCTCCTCTGCATTTTCCTGGTTTGGTGAGAACACTGCATTTCCCCGGGCTTTTAATTTATCGATCAGCTTTGAATCTACTTCCTGTTGATAAAGGGCTTGAATACATTCCTGGAATGATTTTGAGACCTCGTTGGATAAAGCACTTTGATCAGGAGCATGGCGAATGGCTTTAAGGGCCTCTGCAAAACGGCGGGCTTCCGCTCTGGTGACATATGACCGGGCAAGTTCAAATATGACTCTTTTTTCTGTGGAAGCCAGATCAGCTGCATGCTGGATATGTTTAGCGGACTCGTCCCAACGATGAAGTTCCTGGGCGGTTTTTCCAAAAGTAATTTCAACTGCAGTGCTGAAGGATTTTTCTTCTCCAGCCAGTTTGTGCCATTTTTCCACTGCCTGAACAAAACCTTCCCGGGCTTTTTCTAGATTGCCCTGCCTGTTTATGATCCGGGACTGAAGGGCAAGTGCCCTGGGGAGATCAATTTCCTTTGAGACTAGCAGATTGCTGATTTCCGCAGCTTTCACTTCCTGATTATGATCAAGGGCAATCTCAGCAGCCAAACAAAGAGAATGAATCTGGTCCGGTAAAAGTTTTCCGTTTTTTCCTAGTTGATTCAGGTCAAGGCTGGAAAGAATCTCCTCGGCCTGATCAATCCTTAATGTGGCAGAGGCTAAATCGGCTGCATAAGCACGGGCTTCAGCAAGCTTTTCTTTCCTGTCTGATTCAGCCAGGAATCCTGCTAAAGCTTCCTGAGAATGATAGAAAGCTTCTTCATGGGAGGAAACTTGCTGTTGAACCCTGGCCATCTTTGCATGTAAATCCGGATCATCAGGAGATAAATCCAAAGCATTTGAGAGACTGGCAATCGCAGCCTGGAAGCGGTCCTGTCCTATCAGTAAATCGGCCTTTTGTATTCTCCACTCCGGCTGATCCAGGTCGGCGCTGATGGCTTGATCAAGCAGTTCCAATGCTTGTTTAGGATTGCTGTTCATCTCAAATCCGGCTGCCAGGCGAGACCAGATTTTTGGCAGCAGGGGGGAGGGCGTTGGATTTGCCTCGCAGATGTTGACAGCTGTTGTGAGGCATTTCATACTGGTATCAAAATCGCCTATTTTAATTAATTCGTCCCCAGCCAGGAGTAAATCTTCGGGCTGGATTTCTTCAAAGGTGAGGAATTTGGAGAAAGTGGCCACTGCCTCTTCTTCATTGCCAGCTGAAGAATATGCTTTTCCAAGAAGGATATATGCGGCATGGTGATCGGGATCAATCCGTACGAGTTCTTTTAGGGCTGAAATTCCCTGCTCTGGAGATCCCAGAGTTAAGGTAAAGTCAGCAATCCAGGATAAATTCTCCGGATCATGCGGTGCGATCTCTGCGGCATGTTTTGCTGTTTCAAGCGCGTTGGGGGTTAAGTTTGCAGTTTGATACGCTTCTGCTAAACCATGGGTGAGAGGCAGATTCTGGGGATATTTTTCATGTCCTTCTTTGAGAGATGCAATTGCCGTTTCAACCTGTCCCAATTGTACAGCAGTCTTTCCCAATCCCAGGCTGATTCTTGGAGACCAGGAAGGATCTGAATTTAATGAGGTGTTTTGTGCTTTTTGGAACGATGAGATTGCTTCCTGGTAATTTCCTTCAGATGCATGTGCTTCTCCGAGGAGGGCAAAAGCGATCTCGTTTTCTGGATCAATCGAAAGGGCTTTACCCAGGGCTGCGGCAGCAGCTTGGGGATTGGCGCCGATTCGTAAATGAGCATCTGCGTACTGCAGATAAGGTTCAGCTTGCTGGGGATCTTCGTCTACCACCCTGGCAAGATAGGGGAGAGCTCCCCGGGGTTCATTCATGTCCAGCATTAGTTTTCCGTAAACAGCATTGGCTTTGCCATTTGCCGGGTATCGTTTCTGAAGGTCTTTAAATGTGGTGCGGGCTTGTTTCAGGTGCCCCAGTTTGTAATAAGACAGGCCTAATCCGTATTGAATATCATAAAAGGTCTTTTGATCAACACCTTCTGTTTCTGCTGAAGCCGCAGCATTTTTGAATGTTTCCAATGCTTTCGATTGATGATGATTATTGTTTTGAATCTCTCCCAGCTTTAACAACACACGGGCGTGTGTCGAAGCGGCAGCGGCACCTGATTTTAAAGTTTGAATTGCTTTATCGGGCGCTTTTGATGCCAGCTGGCTGGCTGCAAGGGCAATCCAGGGTTCCTCCAGCTCAGGCGAAACCTCAACTGCCTGGTTCAGATGGGCAAATCCTTCATCCTGTTTTCCTTGAGAGAAGAGAGACTTTCCTTTTAACGAATGAGCACTGCTGTTATCTGGGTCTTGTTCGAGGATTTGATTGCAGGCTGTAATGGCTCGTTTGGGCTGTCCTGCCTCATAGGCGCAAGCAGCAAAAGACAATAAATCTATCAAAGGTAAATAGGGTTCTGGCTGTGATTTTGCTTCTTTTACAGATTGAAGCTTGCTCAAAATATTTGAGCGAGTTTCCAGTGCGTCCTTCCAGGATTCTGCCTGTTCTTGATATTCTGCCAGTTTCCTATGCAGCGAGATGTCCTGGGGGTTAAGTATTGATCCGATTTGAGCTTGTTTCGCTGCAGATGAATGATTTCCCAACCGACTTAATGCTTCAGCAAATACCAAATTGGTCTGCAGGTGGTTGGGATGTTTTGATAAATATGATTGGGCTGATTGGATACACTCTTCCAGGCTCCCAACCTGGAGCAGTACTGAACTTAAGTTTTCCGGATGAGATTTCCCTTCAGCGGTTTTTTCTAAAGCCAGTAATGCTAACTGCCCCGCCCGGGTTTTCTGGTTCTGAGACAGCGCGTATTCTGCAAGCGCGGTTATAAGTTCTGGATGTTCTGGCAGCGGATCCTGTAGTTTGCTGATTAGATCACCTGCTGCGGCATAGTATTTATTATCCAGCAAAGAGCGGATGATGTCGGATATCTCCTGAACATTCTCGTCCATTCCCTCTGGTTCGCTGATGGCTTCTGTTAATTCCTGCCATGCCTTGTCATTAACCTGGGGCTGCTGAAGACCCGCTTTAACCTTGTTCAGGTTGGCAGCGAGTTTGCCATGCAGTTTCTGGTTCTTCTCGGATGCTTCTTTGAGCAGCTTTAAAGCGGCTTCTGAGTTTCCAGTCAGCTGATTGAGGAGACTGAGGGTAACGCTCTCTTGCACGCTTGAGGGTTCCAGTTTTTGATTTGCCAATAAGGATTGAGCAACTTTTGGCGCGAGGTCAGGAACTTCCTTATTTAACGCCTTAATCCATTTTTCCAGGTTGGCGGTATCCATAGTAAACAAAATCCCGCTCAGCATTTCCACCCGGGCTTCCGGGGTTAAAGGCCTGGAAAGCAGGATGTGCATCCCGAGATCCGGGTCCAGAACCTGGATAAATTCCGACTGATCTTCAACTAAATCAAATAGACAAGTCAATGGGAAAAGCCAACCGTCCAGGGGAGAAAGCTGACCGATAATTTCCTGCCAGGTTTTGCCTGAATTCTTTTCTCCAAGCAAAGCAAGACTTAATTGGAAAGCATCGCCTAGACTCAGGATCTGATCTGTGCTATTTTCATAATCCTGATAGGTTTGGTGAATCTGGGTCCTTAACTCAGCAGGAAGATCACTGAATGAATTAATCGGCCAATTCACCAAATCCGAATATTCCCTGTTCAGTACAGCAGCTCCAATCCTTCCTGGAGTCCAGTCAGTTGGCTCACTGCCAATTTCCTGGACCAGGATTTGAGGGAAACCTTCGGATTCCAATTTTCCCCAGATTGGCGCAGAGCGTCTAAGTGCAGGGATAGCCCAGGACCAGGACGCTTCTGGAAATATATTTTTAAGAGCGTTGATGATAAGAAGTTCCTGTTTTGCCATAATGATCCTGTTAATTAAGTCCGAGATAGAGTGTCAGGGTAATCCCCAGCAGCATAAATACGGAACCGCTGACGACTAGAAATACACCGATGCCTTTTGTGGTTTGAATCAGATTGGTTGTTGAGTCCATTAGCGCAGAAGCATTGCTGACCAGTCCAGAAAGATCATCCGCAATCCCTTTATTGGTGATTTGCGCGATCGATTTGCTGATTGAACGTGTGTCCTGGCCGATGGACCTGACGATCAGAACTGCAACGCCGGTTGCAAAGGTGATCAAGCCGATCAGGAATAATCCTGAAGCCATGGCAGATAATACGCGGGCAATATCATAAATAGTCATTTTAAAACTCCTTTATACTGATTTCCTGTTATTGTGCAAGATGCATGCCGTATAGATAAGGGAAGCCGGTTGTCTTTTTTGTTCTTTTTTTGCCTGCTGAATAATGGATCTGGAAGCTTCATCCGGCTTGATCTAATTATCTGTCGGTTATGATGCAAGACTTAAGCCACTCATGTTTGGCAGTATTTGTGGGATACTTGGTTTTTGCGGGAATGAACGAGACGGTGACAGCCCGAGGTTCTTGTGCTATTGACGAATACAGGCTGGCAAGTTACAATTTTCCCTGCTGAAAAGTTATGTCGTCACCTGAATGTGGCGGTCTTTTTTTGTTCTGGCATCTTGCCAGATTTGGTTATGGTGAGTTTTCAGTAGAACAATTAATTCTTATCATTCTAGAGGAGCGAAGGTAACTCTGCTTCAGCAGCAGTGAGAGGCGCTTCGAGGAAGGAAATAATGGAAAAGTATGTATTAGAAGCAAAGAAAAGGGAAGTTATTGGGAAGCAGGTAAAAGCGCTCAGGCGGGAAGGATTACTCCCTGCAGTGATTTACGGCAGTGATATTGAGCCGATGCCGCTTACTTTAAATACCTACGAAGTCCGCCAGATCCTTGGTGTGATTGGTGCTAATACTCTGGTAACTATAAAGATCGGTAAAAAAGAACACCTGGCGCTGGTCCGTGATTTGCAGAGGGAAGTGATTAACCGAAATTTACTGCATATTGACTTCCAGGCAGTTTCAATGGAAGAGACCATCTCCACCACCGTGCCCGTAGTGGTAGTGGGTGAAGCCCCAGCAGTTAAGGAACTAAACGCGCTGCTGGTTACCAGTTTGGAATTTCTTCAGATTGAAGCCAAAGCAAAAGATTTACCGGATACGATTCAGGTGGATATTTCTGAGCTGGCTGAGATCGGAGACAATATCCGGATCAAGGATTTGATTATCTCTGGAGATGTCAATGTCCTGGATGACCAGGAGCTAACTGTTGTCGTAGTTGCTGCTCCAACTCTGATGGAGATTGAACCTGAGGTTGAGGAAGGCGCTGAACTCTTGGAAGAGCTCACTGACGCTGAACTCCTAGAAGAAGGGGAAGCAGTTGAAGGAGAGGTAGTGGAAGAGGCTGCTGATGAAGGTTAATCAAATTTAATAACTAAGAAGAACCATCCCGGAAGAGTTTATCTAACCGGGATGGTTTTTCAATTAAATAGAACTATTCTGAAGAGTGTATGAAAAGAACCCCGCATCATTTCAGCCTGAATATTCTGGTGATAATGGTTGTTTTCCTCTCTGGATGCAGCGCTGCGGTGGTAGAAGAAGATTTGCTTTCAGAGCAAACCCCGGCGGCAGCCACGCAGGCTGGGGATGAGCTCACCAACGGACACCGTTTCCCTGAATCCGGAGTTATTTATCAATGGGCTATGTCGGCAGAAGCGAGCTCAGAGTTTTCAAGTCCGGAATGGAGCGCAGAGCAAGCAGTTGGAGCGCCGGATTCCCCGGGATGTGGTGATTACCAATTTTCCTGGGCGTCAGCGGCTAGTGATTCAATTGATACCTTAATTGTTAGGTTTCCCATACTCGTTTACCCTCTTGAAATCATTATCCATGAGAGTTTTAACTCTGATCAGGTTACCAAGGTGGAGGTTCAGGATCCTGAGCGGCTGGGTTTTTATACTGTCCTCCAAAAGAACCCCACCCAGGTAGATAGACCCTGTCCCTATCAATTAATTGTTCCTGTAGAGGGGATTGATTTTCTTACCAATACAGTACGGATCACTGTGGATCAATCTCAGCTAGGTTTGGGATGGAATGAAATTGACGCAGTACAATTGATTGGTACAAAAGGGGAAGAGTAAGCTATTTATCAGGTCAGGGGGTCAGATCAATTAATTCAAAAAAATCCAGCACTATTTGAGCGGTAACTCCCCATAATATATCTCCCAGGTATTCTTTAAAAAAGATCACCGGAATTCCTTCTTCAGCAGAAGGATCAGGCTTCCAGAATTTTATCTGATGGTTTTGGGGATCTATCAGCCAATTTATTGGAATCAGGATGGTTTTTTCCACTTCAACTTTGGAGAGTTTAAGAGGATAAGGCCAGGGAAGAATACCCACGAAGGGTGTAACCTCATAATCAGTAACGGTGGTAATTGGGCAGGATTGCCCTAAAATTTCTACATCCTCCGGATTGAGCCCAATTTCTTCCTCGGCTTCCCGGAGCGCAGTATATAGCAGGGAAGTGTCGTTCACGTCAGCCCGGCCGCCGGGGAATGCGACTTGACCGCTGTGCCGATCGTCCTGATGATGGGTTCGCTTGATAAAAAGGATTTTCCAATCTTCCTGATCAAGCAGCAGCGGGATAAGGACTGCCGCGGGCTGCTTCTCTTTTCCTTCGCTGCCAGGCAGAGGAGGAGAGGGTTTTACCAGCTTGTTCTGCGCTTGCAGTAATTGCCCCTTGATTAGAACTGGATTAATGATCATAGTTCATCGAGCTGGCTGATCCAGTTTCCCAGAAAGAGGAAAAGCAAACTCCCCAGAGCACCAAATCCCCCGAATACTGATCCGATCATCAGGAACTGAATATCCCAGGAAGTACCTAATAGATGTCCGAGGTAAAAACCAACCCAGGACAAGATCATCATCATCAGGAATTTGCCTCCACTGCCGCCCTTCCAAAAGTGGAACGCTGACCCCAGGAATGATGCCAGGAGAAAACTGTAGAATATGGTTGGAGCTGTCATGTTATTCTGATCTGATGATCCCTCCTCCGAGACAGACGTCATCTTGATAAAAGACAGATGCTTGGCCCGGTGTGATGTCTGCTAAAGGCGAATCCAATTGTATGGAAACTGTGTTGGAATTTGTGGCCGTAATAACGGAAGGCACTTCCCGTGATTTATACCGGATTTTGACATTGGCCGGGATAGGATCGGCGGGCGCTTCTCCGGAAATCCAGTTTACATTATCAACATAGAATTTCCCCTGGCCCAGATATTCCCTGCTTCCAACAATCAGAGTATTGTTTTTCAGATCCTTCCGAATCACATAAAGCGGTTCCGGGCTTGAGATACCCAATTTCTTTCTCTGTCCAATCGTAAAATCTGCCAGTCCTGGATGTTCTCCGCGGGATTTTCCATCCAGATCGATAATGGGACCTGGTTTCATCGAGGAGGGGCTGGATTTGCGCAGGAAATCACGGTAATCTCCCTGCCCGACGAAACACAAATCCTGGCTGTCAGGACGATCTGCAACAGGCAGAGCATATTCTTCGGCCAGCTTTCGAACCTGTTTTTTGGTGAGATTGGCCAGGGGAAAGATTGTCTGACTTAATTTGTTTTGAGTCAGCACATGCAGGAAATATGTCTGATCTTTATCAGCGTCCCTGCTTTTAAGGAGCTGGTAGGGGCCGGCTGCGGTGTTTTGAATCCGGGCGTAATGTCCGGTTGCCAGATAATCGGCACCCAGTGCCTTTGCTCTCTCCAGTAAAAAATCCCACCGGACAAAGCGATTGCAATTCAGGCAAGGATTTGGGGTAATTCCCTGCGTATAGCCATTGATAAAGGGGATGACTACCTGCTGATAAAAGTGGTCCTGGGCATCTATCACGTAAAACGGAATATCGAGCAGCCCGGCAATATACCTGGCTTCTTGTTGTGCATCAGGTGCGCAGCAGCGGTTGTGGGTGCCAGTGTCGCTCCAGAGGCGAAGCATCATCCCGATGACATCATAACCCTGGTCTTTGAGAAGAGCAGCAGCCACGGAGCTGTCCACTCCGCCGCTCATTCCTACAATCACGCGTGCACCTGGCGGGGGGGTCAACTTTTCAATTCCCGAACCTGATGAATACAGCCTGGCAGGACATTCAGGAATGAGTCAATATCCTCTGCTGTTGTGTCTTTTCCCAGGGTGACCCGGAGGGATCCCAATGCCCAGGATGGTGAATACCCCAAATGGGTTAAAACTGAGCTGGGTTCAGGATCTCCCGTTTTACAGGCGGAGCCGGAGGAACAAGCAAATCCGGTCCCATCGAGGATCGAGATCAGCAGGTTTCCGTCTACGCCTTCAAATACAAAACTGGCATGATTAACAAGTCGTTCTTCCGGGTGTCCAGTCAGCTGACTGGAGGGTATTTTTGTTAAAATTTGTTTAATCAGATAATCTCGCAGGGGAAGGATGTGATTGGTCCGCTGATCATGCTCTACCTGGACCAGTTCAAACGCGGCTGCCATACCTGCAATCAAAGGGACATTTTCAGTTGCGGCTCTCTGTCCAAATTCCTGGGACCCCCCGGTCAGCATCGGGCTTAGATCTGTCCCTGATCTGATATAAAGTGCTCCCACGCCTTTGGGTCCATAAAACTTGTGGGCGCCCAAAGACAATAAATCAACATTTAATGAATTTACATCAAGCGGGGAATGCGCCCCACTTTGAACCGCATCCGTGTGGAGGTAGATACCTCGCTCCCGACAGATGCCGCCTATCTCCGCGATTGGATTTATGGTTCCTATTTCATTATTTGCATCCATAACTGAAACCAGGAAAGTATCCTCTCTCAGGTTTTTCTGGACCTCTGCAGGGGAAACCATGCCGTATTTGTCGACTGGCAAAAAGCTTAAATCAAATCCATGCAAATCAGCCAACTGGTTGGCTGTATTAAGAACTGCGGGATGCTCGATTGGAGAAATCAGCAGATGGTTCGCTCTGGATTGTTGCCGGGCTGCGAATGCAGCTCCCTTGATTGCCAGGTTGTCGCTTTCTGATCCGCAAGACGTAAAGATAATCTCGGATGGTTTGGCGCCCAGAAATCCTGCCAGTACCCGGCGGGATTTCTCTAGGGCTGATTCAGCTTGCTGCCCAAATCGATGCAGGGAGGATGGATTGCCAAAGACCTGGGTGAAATATGGCTGCATGGCGGCTGTTACCCGTTCATCGACCGGGGTAGTTGCCGCGTAATCAAGGTAGATGTTATTCATAGTTTCCTTTCCCTGCGATTATAGCATGACCAGCTGAATGCCATGAACTGCCTACTGGTTATATTTTGGAATTTGGGCTTGTGCGATTATTGAATTTCGGAGAAATTTTTTGGTCTGAACGTTTGAATCCCCCTGATAAAAAATTTTCCCTTCCTGGTAGAGCAGTGATTGGACAGGATCCCTTTATCTTTTGATCAGGGCGATAAGGCTTGAGCCAGACTGTCGTGGTAATTTCCTCATTAACAGGAGATTGCTTCGCTGTGCTCGCAATGACAGGCTCTCCCTGTCCCCTGGTCACAACGTTACCCTCTCTCCAATTCTCCCTCTCACTACGTCCCCCAGCCAATCTCCTCAGGCCCTAAGCAGGGATATCACTCGATCGCCGCCCACACACCAGGAACAGTATTCCAGGAATGGCAACCACTATCGTTATAAGATAAGGGACCGCTGAGCGAAAGAAATCATCAGTGATAGGCTTTGAAATTAGAAGCACCACAATCACCCCTAACAGGAAAACAAGGTTAATTACACCTCCTAATTTTTCCCGGCGCCAGGCGATGGCTAATCCCATGATCCCCAGAAACAGCAAGATTGGGGGTACTGCTTCTATAAAGGGATAACCCTCCACTGCATAGGGGTCTGCTTTTCCGATAGTTAACCAATTCCAGGCGTAGCCGGTAAGCATCAATAGGGAGTAAAGAATGATTGGTGCGGACCAAATACGTGCAACAAGGCGTATCCTTTTTGTCCCACGATCACCAGAGTCACTTATATTTGCCATAGCTTATCCTCCTTATTTTTTAAAATGAGCCTAACGGTTGATGTCACTCGCAACCTGTGCCGTCCCCGGTCCCCCATCCTTAACTGGCTGTTAGTATCCAGCGGCATAAGGTGTAGACAGACGCCGAAAAATTACTTCCGATAAGAGCCAGGGTAGCTAATTCAGGACATGCACCTGCGGCTTGAGAGGCACGCGGGCTATGATGTCCTTGAGGTCCGCCTCTGTAATAAGGTCATCAGGTTTGTCAATCAAACAACGGCACATAGCCTCGATGACATTCGTGCCGAAAGAACGTCCCTCCAGGCGGGGAGTGTTTGTCACCAGGACCTCCAGATTACGCTTTTGAAGCTCCTCAACATTCTTCTCCGTGGTGGTGTTGGTGATAATGATCTTTCCGCTCAGGTCGTCGGGCAGGTTTGACCAAACCTGCAGGAAGTCGCCGGCGATGATATCCGCCTCCTCATAGAAATGACTGTACTTTTTGGAAGGTTCCTTCTCTTGCTCTGCTCCCAAAGGATAGAGCCAGCGGAAGGGAAGCTGAGTCATGATGGGCAGAAGCAGAACTGCCACAATGTGCACAGTGTGAATGCTGCGGATGGGGATCGGGAGGTCGAGCGCGAACATGAAGTCGCCGAAGGTCACATCACAACCTGCATCGACGAGGGCCTTAGCCAGACCGTACCGATCAACAGCTGTTGTCTTGAGGGCTTTCTTACCGCGCAGTTCATAACCGTGCTCCTGAAGAGCCTCAATTGCCAGCGGCGCCAGGAGGTGCTTGATGCCGTTGCCATCTCCTACCTTGGAGATCTTGATCGCTTTGCGGAATTGTTTTGCCTCGCGGAAATAGTAGCGCCGACCGTTCACCCACAGATAGAATTCAGAGCCACCAATGCCAAAGGCATCCACCTTGCCATCGTTGTCGCGGTACATCTGAAGGCAGCGATCAACATTACCGTCCGTACCCTGGCGGCTAAGCCAAAAATGCTGCCCCATGAACTCGGCTTCTGTTGTGTGATCTCGTGTTGTGGAGCCAAGGCTGACACTCAGTATTTTCTTCATTGACCGTCCTTAGAAGTTAAATGTTCTAGAAAACTGTAAAGTGTATTGTTTATTCGATTGATCGCCTGCAGCGAATGGCAGGGCAGTATTTTTCCACGCTTTGCATCCCTGCCTAAAACATAGCAAGTCTCCACCCGCACCAATGAATTCGACAAGGCCAGTCTCTATGACTTCCTCTGGAAATGGCCTGCGTGGGACATGCTCGTTATTTCCACGTTCAGCTTTAAGATTGCTTATCTCTAAAATTTACCTGGTTGAAACCTGGAATCAAGCGCTGCGTTCATACCTGGCTCCTCGCTCTTGGTACAACCCGCAGTTGGAGTCAAAGTGACGAGTATGGTCAATATCTATTTATTGACCATACTCAGATAAGTCAATATTGTTGGGCCTAAACCCACGTCCGCAGCCCAATGATCCCCCAATGAATGAGATAAAGGGAGACAGCCGCATTTGCCAGTGACACCAACAGGGCATGAACCCAGACACTCTGTTTGATACCCCACCGCCGGGTACGTACAACTTGCGCCAACCCGGTAAAGGACGTTAACGCAAACAGATAACTTAAAAGCCAGACAAGCACTGACCTAACCGTTGCATTTCCGAATTGTTGGATCATGGCCCCGCTGGATATAAATAGTACGGCGATGGCGAACAAACACAGGATAGGGAGCATAGGCAAAATCCGGACACTCAAGTGATGTACCTTTGTTTTCCTCATCAGTCTGCGTGGTATCCATACCAGCGCGAACAGTAAGGAACTCATCATCAGGAGAAGTGAACCGATCGATGTTCCCCAACGAAACCAAACTTGCCAGGTCGGGATTTTGTGAAAATTTCCTCTGAACTGACCGCCGGAAGCTTGCAAAATCCAGCCCCCCGTTTTCTCATCTTTAATGAAAATGGTTGTAGCGATAGGATCGTCCGGTCCCCGAAATTGACGTTCAGCGACAGGAAGCAGCCTGGTCGGCTTCCCCATGATGGAGGTCACCACCAATTGACCCGGCTGCGATTTGACATGGACAATACCAGAAATCCGCTCGATAAAATGACCCACTTCCAAGCGGGGTGTCACCGGTTCGTAATACCCAGTCAATTCCTGAAGATGCTCCAGGGGTATTGTTGCCCTGGGCGCATCCGGCGGCACGAGATCATGCACCAGGTAGGCGCGAATGAGGCGGCCAATTTGCTGGAATGCTCTCTCGTTGCTGGCATTGATCACGTACATATAGCCCACTCCATTTTCGGGCAAATAACCATAGGAGGCAAGAAAACCGTCAATTTCACCATCGTGCCCCTGAAACAGAAAACCATTTTCAGGAGTTGTGAAGTTGCCCAATCCATATCCGGCTTGTATTCCCTGGTGTGCGGCGAGCGTCGTCGTGGAAGTCTCCATGCGTGCAATAGATTTTGGTTGTAAAATGACAGTTCCGTTGTATCTTCCGCTGTTCAGGAACATCTGTACAAAATGAGCCATATCCCTGGGAGTGGCACTAATCGCGCCCGAAGGACGCATGATGATATGTGCGTAAGGAATTTCACTCACTCCGTCGGACTGGTAGCTTTTGGAGAGTCTTGCTTCCACGTCCGTGGTCAAAAAAAAGTCAGCGGTTTCCATTGCCAATGGTTCGAACAGGTTTTGCTGGACAACCTCCTCAAAAGGTTGCCCAGCAATCTTTTCAACCACATACGCCGCCACCACCGGACCTGAGTTGGAGTAAGACATGTACCTGCCGGGCAGCCAGCGAGACGTGCGTGAGGCTGGATTGAAAGCCAGACTATCTTGCAGTGAGATGGTAGGGTGGTTGTAGGCAAACTCCCGGAGGTGAATATCCTCAAAGCCGGTTGTGTGTTCCAGCAAATGTACTAACCGCACGGGGTCACTTTCCTCCCAGGGGTTGGAGAAGGCAATTTCCGGGGCCAACTCCCCGAGGGTATCGTCGAGAGATAATTTGCCCTGCTCTTGTAGCTGCAATACTGCCAATGAGACAAAGCTTTTCGTGATAGAGCCAATGCGGAACAAGGTATCCGTGTCTACGGCTTTTCCTGTGGCTATGTCGGCCGTGCCGAAACCTGCAACCCAAAGGATTTCATCCCTGGAAACCAGCGCAATGCCTACCCCCGGAATATCGTTTTCCGCCATTATTGCCTTAACTCGCTGCTCCAGTCCCTCCAATGTTTGGGGGATAGGTTTCTCCGTTTCCTGGGCTTGAGCGCCCATCGTGGAGAATACAAGGGACAGCATAATTATCATGCAAGCGAGTTTTAGTGGTTCGATTTGTCGTAACTTCATAGTTTCTCCATTCGAAAAGGCTCGGCCACCTCCGAATTGGCTATTTATAATTAATAACTAAGAACCAAGAAATAAAAAAAAAGTGGTCGATTATTTTCGCCGCCGCCGAGTATGGTTTATGTTGGATTGAGCTGAATTCAATCATTCTTTTTGGCTAATCGTTTTTCGATTTCTTTTGAAGTCTTTGTAATTGATAAGCCTCCAAGCGCTGTGCAGCGTAAAGCTGAGGGGAGCATCTTGCCAACTTTGTCCATGGTTTGAATCACTTCATCGAGGGGGATGACTGGGTCATAATCGGCCAGGGCCATATTGGCACAAGCCAGGGCGTTGCTGGCGGCCATTACGTTTTTGCCCAGGCAGGGCACTTCCACCCGGTTGGCAACCGGGTCACAGATCATACCAAGTGTATTTTGGAGCGCCATAGAGGCTGCATTGACTGCCTGCTGAGTTGACCCACCCACTAAAGTAACCAGCGCCGCGGCGGCCATCCCTGATCCAGCTCCGCATTCGGCCTGGCATCCACCGACCTCAGCAGCAAAAGTTGCCTGATCTGCGATAAATACACCGATGATTCCAGCAGCAAGCATGGCCCGTGTTATATCATCCTTAGAAAGGCCCAACGCACTGGCAGCGCCGATGCACGCGCCGGGCAACCCTCCGCAAGCCCCGGCTGTCGGTGCTGCAACGATCAAACCCATTGCGCTCTTCGATTCCATCAAGGCGGTTGTATACAGAATGATCTGATTCAGCACGCCTCCGTCGATCAAACGACGATTTTCCATCTGAGCCTGGAATTTTCCGGATTGATAACCCAGAATCCTGTCGGCATACTCTGTGCCTGCGAGACCTTCATTAATGGCGTTTTGCATAATGTCGATAACGTCTGCCATCTTTTGGGTTACCTGAGCATCGGTGATGGCTCCTCTTGAGCACTCATAATTAACAGCTAATTCCCATAAATCGAGATTTTTATTGCGGTTATAAGCCATCATCTCCGAGCAGGTGATAAACGGGATTTCCATTCCCTGGAACGATAAAATTGGGAGTACTGGCCTGATTTGCTTGATGGATTGAATATCGAATTTGGAGCGCAATTCAGAGATCGTTTCCTGGTCAATAAATCCCTGGGATTTGATCTCAACAAACTGAGTCGCCTCACCGTGCAAGATGCGAATTTCATCAGCCGAGATATTCTCATTCAAGTGGACCAGCAGCCGATCTTTATCAGATTTGAAATAAATAAGGGTTTCGTAGTAGTCGCCTGCCATTGAAACTTTGGTACCATCGATCTCAATTACTTCGATAATGCCTCCCCCGGTGGATAGAGCAGTTATTGTGTGCGTTTCTCTGGAGTTGGTGACCGTCATTTTGTATGTGTTCGGGTGGTCGGTGTCTAGGGGGGGTAATTACGGTTTTGACGTTGATACCCGCTTCTTGAATCGCCTTTGGGGAATCCGCTAACCGACTATCCGTAGCATCCCACCCCAAAAGTCCACCAAATAAACCCATTTCCGAGCCTTGACTTACATGCGTGGTTGCCAGCGAGCCATCCGGGTCGAATTCGATGAGTACATCTTTGATTTCCCCGTCCATTAAGTCTCGGACCATCTTGCCAATCCGGACAGCTGCAGCACAATGAGAACTGGAAGGCCCACGCATGACGGGGCCAATCACATCATTGAAAATACTTGGGTAGGTTTGGGTTGAGTTGCTCAAAACTGGTTTCCTTTCTTGTACTTTGATTAAAACAACCGTGTGCTGAGCTATTTTGCTTTATTGCTTTTTGTTCGCAGGACTTTTTCCTGTAATATCAAATCTTTATGCATTTGAAGTATGTTGGAAGGCAGCGTATCCGATGAATAGAAACGGGCTTCAATGATTTCTTCCTCTTGTAGTTTTATTATTTGCTCATCATCTGTTTCGAGAAGTTTTGCTCGAAAATATGCCTCCATTCGCAAATGATAACCACTTACCAGGCTTATCAGTTCAACATTTGAAATGGCAAGGCCAGTTTCTTCAAGTACTTCACGAGAAAACGCATTTTCCAGCGATTCTCTACTCTCCACAATTCCACCTGGTAAGCCCCAAGCATCTGTCACCCAATGACGGTGACGTTGAAGTAGTATACGATCATCTCTGTCATAAACGATACCCGCGACGCTGACCATGAATTTGTTATTGAAGAGCCATAACAAGCGCCATTGCACAGAAGCATTTAATCTACGCCAGATTTGAAAAATGAAATCAAGGACCATAAGTTGGGTTTGCTCCACTAAAGTGCCTGAGGGATGAGCTTCGCTCCGCCGGGTTGTTCTCTCCGGTCATCAGTCCCCGGTCTCCTGTCGAAGGGAAGCATGGGTTATGTTTCCAGCCATTTAAACATGACCAGGGCGTCAATGTAACCAAGAGAGGGGTGATTGAATGCCATGGGTAAACGGCCAACTGTGTCAAAACCCAGCTTATTCCAGAGCCTTATAGCACCTTCATTGCTTGCGGCTACAAAATTAAATTGCATTGCCTTATAACCTAATTTAATTGCTATTCTTTGAGAATGCTTACACATTGATGTAGCTAGACCCTTGTTCCTTGCTTTTGAAGAGACCATGTATCCGCAGTTACAAACATGGCTGCCTGGACCTGCCTGGTTTGTCTTGATGTAGTAAGTTCCAAGAATTTGTCCTTCTTCTTCAGCTACATACGTTTTACGAGGCAATTGCAT
>Ga0255368_10167_pt1 | contig 16586 bp, 13 predicted proteins | sample ANMaggSeSYBR01E6_FD_182094 | JGI IMG/M metagenome (GOLD analysis project Ga0255368, IMG submission 182094) | Sediment cell enrichment communities from methane seep in Santa Monica Basin, California, United Staets - ANME aggregate JGI... | ecosystem: Environmental > Aquatic > Marine > Cold seeps >...
TAAGCGCCAGGTAACACTTGAGAAGTGCCCACGTTGCAATAATGTGCTTAAACCGTCTGATCGTTTTTGTTCTCAGTGCAGCCTTGTGCTGGACCAAAGTATGGCAGAAGAGATTAAAATGGCTGGTGAAAAGGTGCCTGATGCTTTGACATTACTAATGGCGGACCCTGCGACACAAGCATTGATTGCAGATAAAATGAAAGAGATTATAGAAGGATAAGGGGGCTATTACTTTCAATATTCTGCCTCAATGTCTTTCTGGATTTTAAATATTTGATATATCTGTAGTCTATATTGTGTGCCAGGAATCCAAATCTGGAATTCTAAAACCTTAGAAAGTAAAACCAAGGTAATAATTTAAGTTTGATTTTTTTAATCTGTTTGGAAGTTTTCATTAGGATATGGGGTATTTTCAATTATCTGTAAAAGATAAACGACTTGAAAGATTTCTTTTGTTGCGAAATCGAAATCAATAGCGGTCGACATTCCACAAGGTATATAATGTACCAATGCTAAGTTAATAATGTTTATGAAAAGTACGGGCGATGCTCGAACATCGCCCAGTGAGGAACTGAATTTGTAGCACTCACATTTAAATTATGGATTTTATGTGATTTAATAATTTTGCTCCTCCGATACTTTTGAAAATTTAAACATATCAGGAGGAGAAATTGAAACTTTCAGAGAATCCAACCATCCGATATCTTGCAACCACTGACCCCACACTTATGCAGTTTTTCTCACCAGTGGAGCGGGCCATAATTGAACTCTGTCGAAAAGTTGTGGAAGAATCAGGAGGGACCCAAAGTGGAAAGTGAGGGGGACGAGTCACATATTATTTCTTCAATTAAAAGATTGAAAGATTTCGACTCACAAGGAGCCCTCAAATTGCCAGAAGACATCCAAATGGTAGAAAAAATCAAGCCAAAAATCCCAGGAGATGATTATATATACCGTTTTGAAATATCGGGCAGGACCCTAATAATCCCCTCGAGCAAGATGTTTACTCCGTCAATGTTTTCCAGACGATATTTGGAAGAGTTTAATGAACTGCCACAGGAGGACATATTTGAAAACTGGGGATTAATCATCAATGCACTGAATGAAGAAGGGTTGATTGTACATGTGGAGGACAATGAGGAGACTGATGAAACATATGTGGCTGAGATATTTCTGAATGTCATCAGAAAATTTCAAATACTTAAAAAGGAAGAACGAGACCAATACAAACAGAACAAGCAGGTCCTATTTTGCCATAATGAAAAACTGTATCTGCCCAGTGAAATGGTTAAGAAAGTTATCGACAGTGCACATATCAGAATTAAAATACAACGTTTGAACAAACTAATTTCAAAATACAAGATTGGTGCGGGTACTATTCGTCATGGTAAGGAGTCTAATGAGACCATACGATGCTGGATATTTTCTCAAAATTTAATATCTGAACCATTGATATCCATCAATGATCTTCCTGAGTACACACAACAAAACCAAGTGCAAGAGTATCAATAAAATCATTCATAGAGGTGTCATGGTGGATATAAACTCAGGATCAACAAAAGAACCATCACATCATCACAATATCACAAGAAGTCTACGGACAATGGATTTATGTGATGGAAAATTCAGAAATTATCACAAACAGTCTAATGATGCTGGAAATTTTGTGATGATTTCAATATTATTTATAGGGGAATGTGGAAAAATAGTATCGTATATAGGAGGATTTTGAGCATCATGGGAGAACATATCTTCACCATTAAAGCTCTGCTGTCTGATGTTTTATTGGAATTTAAATATCTGTCCGTTTATGCCACATTTCAATCAAATATTGCATTATGTGCTATTAAAACACATCAAAAACATGCTCAAACGGCACTACAAAACTCAAAAACACGTGCAGGTTCATGGGTGACCCAAATACTCTGGGTCTCCACACACAGGGGGGATCCCCCCTCCTATATCACTTCGGCGACCACCATCCTGGTGGTTGCTCTTCAGCAATACGATAGAAACAATGGTCAAATCACCCTGAATAAAGAGGTAAAAACCATACATGAATGACAGCATTTTCAAACCAGATCAATATGTATTCACTGGGTAGTTATTTAATATGAGGATATTAACATGACATTGATAGACTTTGATGATCCGAAATGTCCGTCCTGCGGTCGTCTAAAACAAGATTCAACCAAGAAAGATATGTCAAACGCAGTTGTTTGTTTTTATTGTTATCTCCGGGGTGACCTTTCGAATCAAAAAATGTTTATTCTCTATGTATTGAATGAAATAAACCGGCCAGTTACTATCTATGAACTGGCAGAGATCATGACCAATCACCCTGCTTTGAAAGGGAGATGTATATTTACACGGAATAGAATCAAGGGTGCGTTGGATTTAATGACCCGTCCAAAGAACAAGTTGATACTGAAAGGACAGAAAAAAAACAATAGTGAAAACGGTGCCGGTAGGAAAGTAAATACCTATAAGATCGGGAAGAGAAAGGGTGTAAAATATCTTGAAAGATACCTGGACCGATGGGATCGAGGAAAGATTATTTACCTGAAAACAAAAAAAGCTAAAGGATTAAGTATAATATTACGACGGAACGAAAACTTCACCAAGGGCATTTCTATTAAGAACAAAATTGATAAAGGACAATACGATCGGTTTGATTTTCTTTTTATAAGGGATTTAGTTAAGAGCTTGGATAAAAAATAATGTATTAATGCTGACAATACGGGATTAATAAAGTATGTTCATAGCGAACTTGATGAAAATATTAATTTTCAAATCTGCTGCCAGTGGACATTTTTGATTTTTCCATGGAATTCATTTACTCATTTACGATTTCTACTCTTGTTTTACTATATTTTTGACCGCCGTTGACATCGCCTCTACATGGTGATATCCTCGTCGCGGACATAATGAGATAAATTATGAAAATCTTCAGTTTTTGCAACTCTGCCTTGATCAGGCCTGCAGGAATCCTGACAGGATCTGCCTAGTTACATCTCCTAATCTTAATACTTGATGTCCTGGCAGCTCCCTGATCAGTTCAATTCCCTTGCATTAGTTCCTAAAGCGGTCCCTGTCATCCAGGAAGCTATTCTCTGGTCACAAGGGATATAGAGGAGGGATGATCTGTCAAGACGATCTACTTGATCCCATGGGAGGGATCGCCTTCGGAACAGCAGGGAAGAGATATGACCATGGCATTAAGGCCTCCGATACATTTATGTTTCATTCTGTCCAAACCTTATTGTTATGTGTGAAGGGGGACTGCGCAAAATCTCCCTCCGGGCAACACACCAATCCAACCGTTCATTTTTTTTGATTTGTGTGTGGTCAAAACCGTTCCATTGACAGTGTCCTGCTTATACTCATAGAACCACACAGACGGGTATTATACCCGACAGTTTCGTGGTATTTTACCACAAATACCACATAGTGGTATTTGTATATAAAGGTACCTGAGTCATAGCATAGCGATTGAGTATTACAACATTATGTGAAGTTCGCTGATCTGCCCATAAAAATCTGATGCCAGGACTACAGAGACTGAAGAACTGTCATGAAAAGAGATATGTCGATTATTGTTGCTGCGAACAAAGACGATGCAATCATCAACATAACGAAAAGCGGAGTGTATATCTCACCACTCTCAACAGTCAGACTGTATAATTTTTATATACTTGTTTAGTTGATATATTCACTAGCAAGAGGCCAGATTGATTAAATTAAGCATAAATCCAGAATTTCATACAATGTTACGCTTGTTATTGTTTTAAAATTTGAAAACTTCAAACCCACTCATTAAAAAAGTGGAAAAAAACCGGTCCATTCAGACCGCTCGCTGCAAGATCAATCACTTTGGTATTGTTCCCGAAACTCAATTAGTTCCCTGATTACATCAGAAACGTTCCGCCGTTGTGAATCCTTATGATCAAGGAGCCAGGCATGAATATCATCCTCTATTCGAATCTGTTTTGACATTTACATCATTTCCTTTAATTTTTGTTCAGTTCCTTCATCTCTGACATCAACTGAAAAACAGTCATGTGTTTCATCGTAAATATGTCATGAATGCCACACGATTCATACGTTTTCATCATCTTCTGTATTCATTTTTACTCCACAAAGGGAGCCATTTGTTTCTGGTTTGTTTGCCATTTCAGTTTAAGCCACAATGTCAATTTTTACCACAATATGGTATTAGTATATAACGGTATCTATGTCGCACTATAGCGATTAAGTATTATAACATTATATGAAGTTCGCTGATCTGCCCATATAAATCTCTCAGATCCCTGGATGAGATCCAGGTGATGGGCGACGGCCTCGCTAATATCGATCCTGACATCCAGGTATGCGTGCTGGACTACAGGCCCACGTTCAGGCGCATGGATATACTGCGACCGACCAGGACAGAGATGCTCACTGTTAAGAAGACATTGAACAATGCAGGGCTCAGCACCGTGATCGTCCAGACGGGAGAGGGTCATATAGGACCATGAATAATGGTACTCTTATGGGGGGAAACAGATGACAAATCACAAGCTTTCTATCCACTTCTGCGTGTTTGCTGTCTCTATTGCCATGCTGATGCTGCAGGTATCATTTATCAGGATACTCTCTGTGGCCCAGTGGTACCATTTTGCCTTCCTTGTTATCAGTATCGCCCTTTTTGGGATCGGTGCAGCAGGTACTTTCTTATCAGTGTTTCCGTCTTTAATAGAGCGGGAACTCACAAGAATGCTGCAATTGTTGACCTTTCTCTTTTCCCTGTCCATAATCCTCAGTTTCTGGCTTGCAAACACCATTCCCTTTGACCCGTTCAGGATAACGTGGGATACCATGCAGTTGACCTATATCATGGTATATTACCTGGCTCTGTCAATCCCGTTCTTTTTCGGTGGCATGATCATAACCCTCGCACTCTTAAAAATGGAGGATGTGGGCAGGATATATTTTTCAAGCCTCATAGGCAGCGGTCTGGGGTCTGTTCTTGTAATACCTCTTTCTGCACTGGGAGCTATAACGATCGGACTGTCCGCATTTATCGCCGCCCTCTCATTGGCAGGATTCACTGAGAAAAGGCGGCTTTCAATGATCTGGCTGGCCCTGCTCTGCATAGTGATCCTTTATTTTCCCGAGATACACATCTCTCCCTACAAGACCCTGAACATTGCTCTCAGCTATCCTGACAGCCAGATTCTTACTACCCAGTGGAATGCCCATTCACGGGTTGATGTCATAGAAAGCCCACTGGTACGATACGCCCCGGGTCTGAGCATCATGTACTGGGGAGAGATCCCTGACCAACTGGGAATAACAGTGGATGGAGACCAGCTCACAGCCGTGACCAGGTGGGATGGCACTCATTCTTCCATTGATTTTATTGAATACCTTCCCACCTCCCTACCCTTTCACCTCAACCAGGGCAGTACGCTTATATTGGGAGCAGGGGGCGGCATGGATGTCCTGACGGCTCTCTACTTCAATGCCACTCCTGTGACAGCTGTGGAATCCAACCAGCTGGTGGCCGATATGATGGAAACAACATACAGGGATTTTTCAGGAGGGTTGTATGGTCGGGCTAATGTGGAGATAAGTGATAGCAGGAGCTTTGTCAAAAGAAGCCAAGATGAATACGACACCATCCTCCTCACCCTGACCGACAGTACTCCCGCATCCACCGGCATTTATGCCCTTACTGAGAATTATGTCTATACAGTAGAAGCCTTTCAGGATTATTATGATCATCTATCAGAGAACGGAACGCTGAGCATCACCCGGTATGTGTTGCCGCCACCCAGGGAAAGCCTGCGGATTGTATCCCTGGCAGTCGCAGCCATGGAGAAAAACGGTATCGAACATCCTGAACATCACATTGCGATCATGCGAAGCTGGGGGACCATTACCATCATTATCAAGAAAAGTGAACTCACCCCCCATGAGATCGTCGCCATTAGGGCGTTCTCACGTGAAAGAAAATTCGACCTGGTATATGTACCGGGCATTACTCTGGATGAGGCAAATGTGTACAACAAATTCCCAGAACCCTATTATTACCAGAACATCAACAAGCTGTTCAGCGATAAGGACCGGTTCTATGGGGATTATCTTTTCGAAGTCTCGCCTGTTACCGATGAACAGCCTTTTTTCTTCCAGTTCTTCAAGTTTGAAAAAATGGGACCCACCTATGAGAGCATGGGAAAAAAATGGCAGCCCTTTGTGGAAGGCGGGTACATGACACCCATTATCTTCATCCAGGCACTGGTACTGTCCCTAGTATTTATCCTGCTGCCTCTAAGAAGAATTGGGAAATATCCACAAAAGAAAGGGATACTGGTGTATTTTCTGTGTCTGGGCTTCGGATTTATGTTCATAGAGATAACACTTATCCAGAAATTCATCCTGTTTCTGGGACACCCTGTATATGCGGTCTCAGCGGTCCTCTTCTCCCTGCTGCTCTTTGCAGGACTGGGCAGCTTCTATAGTGAAAGGCTCAAGAGCCCGGTTAAAGTGATACCAGCCCTGAGTCTCCTGATCATCCTGTACCTTATGCTCCTCCCCCAGATATTCAACCTGTTCCTGGGTCACGAAATAATGATTCGCTACCTGATCTCCCTTGTTACGATCGCCCCACTGGGCTTTTTAATGGGCATGCCCTTCCCCCTGGGGGTGAGGATCACTAAAAAGATCAATCCAGAGCTGATACCCTGGGCCTGGGCTGTCAATGGCTGTGCGTCGGTCCTGGGTTCAATACTTGTGATAATGATTGCTCTGTCCTGGGGATTTAGCATTGTATTGGTGCTGGCCAGTGCGGTGTATCTGACAGGGCTGGTATTTATATGCTCTTCTTCTCGGCTTCTCCTGTCAGAGGAACGAACATAACGCTCGTGATGTGGGTGACATAAAGTTCATTGCCCTGTTTCTCGACCAGGGTAAGGGTCTGGTAATAGGCCGTACTTCCCAGGGGAAGTATGAGTTTGCCCCCGTCCTTGAGCTGGTCTAACAGTGATGGCGGGATATGATTCACGGCTGCCGTTACCATGATGGCATCATAGGGAGCATGTTCTTCCCACCCCAAATATCCGTCCGCATTCTTCACGTTGATATTCTTATAACCCATGCTGTCCAGCCGCTCCTCTGCCTTTTTGGCCAACGTGGGCTTGATTTCGATAGTATATACCTCCTCCACCAGCTCTGCCAGGACGGTAGCCTGGTAACCTGACCCGGTACCAATCTCCAGCACGGTCTCGTTCCCTTTCAATCCCAGGGACTGGGTCATGAGGGCCACCACATAGGGCTGGGATATGGTCTGGCCTTCACCTATGGGAAGGGGATTGTCATCATAGGCAACATGCTGAAGATTCTCATCCACAAAGAGATGTCTTGGAATATTCCCCATTACTTCCAGAACACGGGGGTCTGTGATGTCCCTCCCCATAAGGTCCTCTCTCACCATTTTTTCCCTTGCCTGGATAATGGATTCAGTTGTATCATCGGCCAGACAGCCAGTGGTGATGAGAGCACTTAAGAGGAGCAGCCATGTAAGGGAATATTTCATTGAAATATATTGGTGAAGGGAATTGATAAGATGTTCTGTCAGTGGTGGAGGGAAAATTAGAACATTTTCCTGGAAAAATAGGAAAAAAAAGTATAGGAGCGGGAGAATTATCTCCCAAAGATAATCTGAGGAAGTGAATGAGGCAAAGGTAAAATTCACTTCAAAGTACAGAAGAAATATTATTTCTCTGCACCTGTTAGGCTAAGTGTATAATTTTCATAATATGCTTCTATGGGGTTACTTCACTCTCTTCACTTTTCTTTTTTTTAGATTACATATTAAGGAAGTAGACCATAATTTTGAAGATATATTTTTTAATTTTAAATCTTATCTCCGGGCATCAAAGTGGATCTTCATACCGAAATTTAGCCTCAAAAACCCCCTCTTCAAAACCACTATCAGTGAACATGTTTTGGCTTTTTGACCAAAATACCTTCTCTCGCATATGATATTAGTCTGAAAATTCAGGTCTTTTTGAGCACCGTAACTATCGTATTGCCGAAAGGCGACCCCTGAGAAGGGGGTCTCCTCGGTAATGGCGTGTAGTGGTGGAGACCCCTGTGTGTGAGACCCTGAGTATTTTGGTCACCCACGAGCTTGCATGTGTTTTTGATTTTTTTAGTGTCGATTGAGCTTGTTTTTGAGGTGTTTTTATATCAAAAAATGCAATATATGATGGAAATGTTGCATAATTCGGCAGAAATTCTGAATTTGATAAAATATCAGGTGACAGAGCTTTGACCTTGTTGATATGTTCTCTTATGATGCTCAAAATCCTTCCCGTACAAGTACTATTTTCCTCGATTCCCTACAAATAATATCGAAATCATCACAAAATTCCTGTATCATTAGACTGTTTGTGATATTGTCTGAATTTTCTATCACATAGATTCAACATCAGTAGACTTCCTGTGATAATGTGATGGTGTGATGCTTTTTTCTGTTGACTTTCTTAACTCACAAATATAAATATCTGGAAAGGCTCAACACATCGTTTACAATTGTGGTGATTCACCGTCGAAAATCCATAGCGCATATAGATGATGCGTTATGGCAAAATCAGACGAAACATATACAGACGAGGAACTGGAGCGTATCGATGCGGTCAATCGATATCAGCGAGGCGAACGCCCCTCCCAAATCTGCAAAAGTCTTTGCAGATCAAGAGTGTGGTTGCGGAAATGGATCAGAAGATACAACGATTCCGAGAAGAGTAGTAATACGGGGTGGTTCAAGGAAGAATCCAGAGCACCGAAGAATGTTCACCGGAAAACGGATTCGGAGATAGAACAGCTTGTGGTAAACGTGCGGAAGTCACTCTTGGAAGGGGCAACCGAAGATACAAAGTATTGCTGTATCGGAGCCGTTGAGATACAATTTCGTATGCACGAGCTTGGTTACTCAGAAGATGAGACCCCAAGCCTGTCAACAATCAAACGCATCATTAAAAGGAACGGCCTGATAGTCCAAAAGAGGAAGCGATACATCAGATGCAAGTCCAAGAAACGCTACACTCTGTTAAATCCTACTAAAGCTAACGATGTCCATCAGATGGACTTTGTGGGACCGCGACACATCAAGGGCTATGGGAGGATCTCGTCCCTGAATTTGATTGATGTTGTTGGCAACAAGGCACACATCCAACAGTACGCAGGGCAGACTATGGATAACGTGATCGAGTTCTTGCTCGATTGCTGGACTAAAAATGCGATTCCAAATTATCTTCAAATGGATAATGGAGCCTCTTTTATCGGAGATTTAATACATTCAAGGCATTTCAGCCGTGTCGTGAGGTTGTGCCTCCATCTCGGTGTCGAGCCCGTGTTTATTGCACCAAGCAAGCCATGGATGAACGGTACAATAGAAGATTTCAATGGGGATTTTGGGGGAAAGTTGTGGGAACGAGAACAATGGACAGATCTGGAACACATTCGGAGCGAGGCGAAAACTTTCCTGATGCGGCACAATAATCGCCAGGATTGGAAGTATCGGAAGTCTGATTTGGAGGCTATACCGCACCGCAAACTTCCAGAGGATTTCGAGATTGGTGCGGATAGTCTGCCAATCACAGAGGGAAAAGTGCACTTTATCCGACAGGTGAAGGGAGACGGAACAATCAGTGTGCTGAATGAGGACTTTGATGTCGGCGAATCGTTGGCTTATGAATATGTCTGGGCTACTATCGACACAAAACAGGAACAATTAAAGGTATACTATCGGGAGAATAACGCAGAAGAGGCGAGTCTTGTCAAGATTTATGAGTACAAGATCGGTGAAAATGTAAAAAAATTCGAAGAGAAGTTCTGAACGTGAAAAGTGTACACGATGTTATGGACCTAACATGCACTTGAGGTGTACTCGATGTGTTGAGCCTTTCCAGCTACGGATAATGAGTTGAATGGTAATCCGGATTATTATAAGATAACAGTTCTTGACAAAGAAGGGTTGGAATATCATAATGCAACGGGTTCATTAGAGGGAGGAAATATCGTGATACATGATAAGAAATCAAAATAATTATCTTCAGGATGTATATCCGACCAACCAGAGCAAGAAACCCAAACAAAGGAGGAGACCATAATGAAACAAATCTCAATCTCTTCAGATGCCTTTAATGATGGCAGCAGCATACCAGTCGAACACACCTCGATGGGGAGGACCGCTCCCCTGCACTCATATGGGGTGGTATCCCAGAAGGCACACAGTCCATCGCCCTGATAGTAGACGACCCGGACGCCCCCAGTCAGACCTTTGTCCACTGGGTGATCTACAACATTCCTGCCAACAGCAGCGGACTGCCCCAGGCTGTGCCTAGGAACAAGACCCTGGACGACGGCAGCCTGCAGGGCAAGAACGACTTCGGCAGGATCGGCTATAACGGACCCTGCCCGCCGCCGGGCAAGCCCCACAGGTATTTCTTCAAGGTATATGCCCTGGATACTACACTTAGCTTAAAGAGCGGTGCAACCAGATCCCAGCTTGAGGCTGCCATGTCAGGACACATCCTGGCACAGGGGGAGATGGTAGGGAAATACGGGCGCTGATAGAACTGGTTGGGGGAGGAAATGAGGAGTATGCGATGTCAAGCCTATGAACGGTGAGACTACGCAAATGGCATACTGGGAGTCGAATCAGTTCATAGTACTGTTGAAGCAGGGCAATGCCTGTAGAGGGAAGGGACTGACAGTTGAACTGTTAGGACCGGGACACATCCTCCGCACTCAGATGTGGGTCAATTTTAGGTAGGAATTTTCACGATTTATATTGGTGACTTTTCATTCATTTCCCTACTCATCATTTTTCAAGCTATAGACCCACAATGGTTTTGATTCACTTCGCACATTTACACGGTCGATGCTATCAGATTCAAGCATTTTTTTAATCAATGATTCGACTGTTTTTTTATGGCAACCCAGTCCATCTGAAATCTGACGAGCCGACATTATGTTGTTTTTCTTCAAGAGATCAAGTATTTGGTCTTCGGTATATTTTCGTTGAAATGATGTTTTAGTGGGCTGTGTATTCGTCATACACTTTAATCCTTTATCGTTTAAAGTGTAAAAACATATTGATTAATTTATTATCTCATATTCCAATTTTCACACACAATCGGTTTGCAATCATTACCGATCGAGCCGTTGATCTGGCATCTATATATTATTCCATTTCCATCGGGATTATAAACAAAGTTTTTGCAATTCCCACAATTCTTAACCACACGTTCTATCTTTATCGCTCCAGAAAAAAATTAATTGTTGCTAAATCCCTGCTCGATCAAGTTTTTCAGCCAATAATTTAAGAATTTGTTTAATTCCTTCTTAAGTGTAGGATTGAATCTGCCATCTTCAAGGTATACTTGCTGATATGTCCCAGTTGAATCTTGCTGGAATGTTAGGGCTTCAACCATCTTCATAGATGGGATGATTCTAACTTCCATGTCTGGGTCTGCCATAACATCGCCTTCTTGGATATAATTATGAGACAATGAAATCACAATACTCTGGTCATCGTTTTTGTGGTTTAAGTGGTCAATGTTTAAGTCCATAAAATTCCCAGATTTAAGTTTGACATATTCATCAAATTTCAGGCTACCATCCTTGTTTATGATGCCAAGTTTAACCAGTTTATTGTACATTGTCTCATAGATTATTTTTTTCATTATGTTTTTCCTCCAGAGCATTTTACTAAATTAGTATTTGGATCAAGTATTATTTATAACTTGCCTTTAACAGTTAAAGGTAAATAATATAAATGTGAACAGATATAGGCAGATATAGGCAAAGATGCACCGGAGAAAAAAATGGAATATATAGACACTAAAGAAGTGGCCAAATTAGTCAGAAAGGAATTAAAAACACAGTTCCCACACCATAAATTTTCCGTTAGGATTGAAAGGTATTCCATGGGTAGTAGCATTAATGTAACCTGGATAGATGGGCCAATGGTAAAGGATGTTGAGGCTATCGCAGGAAAGTTTCATGGATCAAAGCCATACACAAATGATTTCATCTTCTTTAACAGGATTTATTCAGAAAAACTTTTTGCTGGCATGGTCGGGCAAATGAAGGATAACAGTACTTCCGATTGCCCATAGTTCCGAGTATGCATAATTTCATACAGTCCTGAAATACTCGAAAATATATATTTTACGATCAAAAAATGATAAAACCCAACTGTTTAATCCATACATTCCCAAACAAACATCACAAATACTCATTTACCCACATATTTTTACAAAGCTTCCGCTATCAAATTAAAATTGTTTCATCAAAATCAAATCACTATCAAGTTCCTGTTAATTGAGTGCGAAGCACCCTAATTCGATTTTTATTGTAATCACTAATTGTGGTCATGAATATTTTAACAGGAACTACAAATAATGACTCATATCCATGTTTAACACACTGAATAATATCAATATCCATTGTGGATTTTAGCTGATATGCAGTAATATCAAGACCTGATTTAAGCATACTCAAAACATTGTACAGTATACACTGAAGTACGAAATACAATGTTCGCACCACAGGAGATTTTGAACAAGTTCGTATCTTGAAAGCGTTTTTTACCCTATATCCAGTTTCGATATTCCACCTTTTTCTATACTCTTCTGGAACTATCGCAATGAATTCATGAATTGAACGAAATTTCAAATTTGTTGCAAACAAGTAAAACTCCCTGTTTCCTTTACCTGTCTTTTTCATTGGATCATATTCAGAATTAACTACTGCCACAATATTGAAAGTAGGACCACCTTTACCAAAATGATACTTGAATATCGTTGAAATGCGACCGAATTTCTTTTTATGTTCTTGGAGCATCCCATTGATCTTTGCATTTGACTTGGCTGCAATCACAAAATCAATTTTTAATTTATGTGCTACAGATATAGGTTCAATATGGAAAAATTCTCGATCCATAAACAAAGTACCAATATTGATTCCAGTTTTTTGAACCCTCTCCAACATTGATTGTATGAGCATCCTATAATTCTTTGTAAATCCGTTGATATCGATTACATCCAATGTCAATTTAATATTTCCAATTATGTCTATTGTACAGAATGAATATCCCCATGAAGTTCCATTTTTAGCTTTAATTCCCCTTACATTAGGTGTATTTTTGTTTCCGTAGAAAGATATATCGTGGAAATCAATGGCAACATCGTGAGTCGTACCTTGAAGATTTAGTGTATTTACGATGCTTTGGTTAATCTTTCTAAAGGAAGATAGAAGATCCCCTATGTTGTTTGATTTTATGTATTTATTAATAGTATCGGATGACGGTATTTTTTTATCCTGACTATTTAGTCTAAGGTCATTACTTGCTGATTCTGATGAGTTACTGGTTGAAGTGGCTGCGTGAAGTAAAACGGTTAATGTGTCTTGAAGACTGTACTTTGCACTTTTTGGTAACTTTATTATACTTGTTTCACTAAGTAGTTCAATTGCTAAAGTCAGTATGCTAGCTGACTTTATTTTAGTAAAATCCATTGAATCATCCCCTCCAGGATTTGATACTGAGGGAAATGGTTCACATGGTATAAACTTTTTACATTTGTTGACTTGAGTTAAAATGAAAAATGCTTAATCAATCGGAAGTAGGGCTATTCGGAAGTACTGGATAAGGGAATACCTTCTTATGATTGTGCAGTCGAAGCACGTAAAACACTTGATGAGATGGACTTTTATATTAATTAATGATTAAAAAACACAATGGATTAGAGTTCCCCTCATATCTCCGCTGGGCGAACCTTTCATGGAGAATGAAAAGTCCAACAATAAACACCATCATTAGAAGCTGTCAAATCCAAAAACGCAAGCAAGGTCAGGGGGTACCCCAGATACTCGCAAAAATCCCCAAAGGGTGCTCCCACCCTACAGGCCATCACTGAGGCGGACACCTTCTCGGTGAACGCCGTTCAGCGATACGACAGTTACCCTACTCAAAAGCACCTGAATATTCAGACAAATATCATACACGAGTAAAGGTATTTTTTGAGAAAAGCCGAATCATGTTCACTGATGGCGCTTTTTTATGCCATATTTCCATAATTGAAAATATGATGAATGGGCCTATTTTTAACCTTTATTCATATTTGTTGCACAGATAAACCTATGGCGTCAATCTAGCATCTTTTTTTCGTATTTGTTTAGCTGCCTAACTTTAATTAGTGTTCATTCCTCTTAAATCTTGTTTTTTTTCATCACCTCATACTGTTTTGTTCATTCTAACCGAAAACTTTATATATATTAATATATATTATAATATTAATGAAACGTATTGAAATAAATACCGGCAAACTTCTCCTAACAGACGGAGTAATAGGTTTCTTTCAGAAAACTGTCACTAAATTTGGCACAGGAGCAAAGATTGATTGTCCCAAAGAATATCTTAACAAACCAGTTTATGTGGTGGTGTGTGAAGACTGAATTCTACTGATTACATCAAAGAACTCGAAGAAAGCATCATAAAAATAACTGCTGAAAGAGACAGGGCTTTCGAAAAGATTCATGAACTTAAGCAAGAAAACGATAAACTCAAAAATCAGTTACATTTTTACGAAAATCCACATACTCCGCCCTCAGTCACAACATTGAAAAAGACCGATGAGAAATCAACCGTCAATCCCACTCCCAAAAAACGTGGTGCACCAAAAGGTCATCGGGGTGCAACACGTCCAACGCCAGTACCTGATGATACAAAGGAAGTAATCGCCGATCATTGTGAAAAGTGTGGCAGTCCAGATCTTGAAGTTTTAGATAGCGTGGAGAAAACTGTAATCGAAGAAATGCTTCCACCGAAAGAGATTAAGGTTACTCAGTATAACAGAAGGAAAGTTAAATGCTTACAGTGTGGTCATATATTCACTTCTAAAGATCCAGACTGCCCGCAGAAAGGAAATTTTGGACTCTACTTATTGGTTTATATCACAATGTTGAAATTTCATCTGCGTGGTGTGTTGAGAAAGATACAGGACTTTCTATTATATGAAAATAATTTTGAAATCAGTGTCAAGGGAATCAATGATGTACTACTAAGAGTTGGAGATGCTTGCAAGATTGAGTATGATCTGAAAATCGAGAAGATACGAAATGCTAAGTGGAGATACATAGACGAAACAGGTTTTAAGATAAACGGTGAAAAATGGTGGCTTTGGATCTTCAGGACGAATGATGATGAAACATTGGTCGTCATACGAAAATCAAGGGGCAGAAAGGTCCTTGATGAAATACTTGGAAAGGATCATCCAGGTCCACATATTGTTGATGGATGGAGTGCATACTGTAAAACAGCTATTCTCCAACGATGCTGGTCCCACCTCCTCCGCGAGGTTAAGGCACATAAAACGACATCAGAATATGGAAAACAGTTATCGAAAGAGATACATGCTTGTTTCAAGGAATTGAGAATGTTTCTCGATGAGGACCATCCTATAGAGGAGAGGGTATCTCAAAAAGCGATATTTGAGAAGAAACTGGAAGATATAGTCGATAAATTTGATGGTTTCGATGAGTTGAAAAAGCCTTTGACTTACATCAAAAATGGTCTTGGGTGCTGGTATACATGTATGCTATATCCCGGAATGGAACCAACAAATAACCTCGGTGAGCAAGCAATACGGGAACACGTCATTTTGCGAAAGATTATTGGATGCTTCCGTTCAGAGAATGGGGCAGAAAATTATCAGTATATTGCATCTTTATTGGCTGATTGGAGGTTACAGGGCAAGAATGGGTTTGAAGAACTGGAGCAACTACTCAGGCAAGAATTGTGTATGAGCTAAACAAATACAAAAGAACAAAAAGAAAATCTTGTTTTATCTTGGGAGTCTTACACCTTTGCAAGAGCAACAAATCCGCGATACACTCAAAGTCACTCAATCCACAGATACATTTATCACAACCTTTGATGACATAATCTTCGAAGACCGCTGGGATTACCTTGACATTGCTTTTCTGAATCATTTATGGGATAAAGAGTGGGGACTGTCAGAGTTATTTCCATTGCCTGATAAAACCAGCAATAAAAGAAAGAAAGATATGCCAAGTGCCGATGTAGCAAAAATCCTTACCTTTTGCAGATGTTTGAATCCGGGAAGTTATTTCTCTACAGCCCAAGTTTCCCACCCAAAAATCAAAACCCCAATCGTATGGCTGCATGCCTCCGTAATTTCTGCTATTTGTTGGTCGTAATTCTCAACACTTTGATGATTAGTTTATACAATTGTGGTTCTTTTTTTTGTGTATCCAGTCTGAAATATAATCAAGTGGTTGATTTGCCAACATCAAAAGTATTTATATCCATTGAAGTTTATTATTTACCTGAACTATGCCACGGTTATAAGACTTTAATAACAATTCAATGATGTTTGGCATATCAATCAGCCATCATGTCGATAAAGTCATTGGTCGTAATTATATTTATAATTATCTCTTTAAAACGCAATTAGTAGGCATCAAATCAGTCTGATTAAAGGTGCAAAATGTTGGTCGTAATAATTATTGAG
>Ga0255368_10169_pt1 | contig 16513 bp, 10 predicted proteins | sample ANMaggSeSYBR01E6_FD_182094 | JGI IMG/M metagenome (GOLD analysis project Ga0255368, IMG submission 182094) | Sediment cell enrichment communities from methane seep in Santa Monica Basin, California, United Staets - ANME aggregate JGI... | ecosystem: Environmental > Aquatic > Marine > Cold seeps >...
TCACGAAGATCAGCGTATGCTGCGTGGTTTCATTATGCGCGACGAGGATATCTCCAGGTTGAAGGTCAGTGATTTCTATACTTGTATCAAAGTTTTTAATCAATCCCTCAGTGTTAAACCCTCCCTTGTTGTGGTCATCCCATACATCCCAAGCGTAACTGATATACCCTGAGCAATCGGAACGATATCCTCCCAGGCCAGATCCAATCTCATCACTGTATTCGATACGGGAAGAACGCGTACCGCCATCTCTAAACAACAGCCACTCTTGTGCTCGGCCAAGGATGCCCTCACGCAATTCATTCTCTGCGTTAGTGAGGTCACCAGATGCAGTATCCCCACCTTGGCCACCACCTCCACATTGAGCAGCAATCAGGGAGAGAAAAAGGGATAATAGTAATACGGTCTTTGTCCAGGATTTATTTTTCTTCATTGTTTGGCCTCAGAATGAATGAACTAAGGATGGTCAATTTCAAGCTCTGAAATGCTAATTAATTTCTTTTTAAATACGAAGATTCTTAAAATGCAACACAGCGCTCCGTAGAGCGCTGTGTTTGGTTTAGATAACATATCTCGATAGCCCTCCATAAGGTGAGGCCATACGTACAACAAACATGACGAGGATTCTAAAGATCGAAAGCCCTCACATTTTTGATAGACGTTAATCCGCTACCAGCTTGTTGCCGCAATTGCTGCAGTGAACTGCGTTTGCCGCATTGATATTCCCACAATTCAAGCAGGCAATTCCGGCTGGACCTTGTGCGAGCGAAGACAGACGAAGACTGGAGAGCCAGGATGGGAGGAACCTGTAAAGGGCAATTCCTGCCCAGGCCAACAATGCAATTGAGATGATCAGAAGTGCGATTTCAAACCACGAAACGATTTCTGGCCCTGCACCGAGTGCGACAATAACGGGCAAAAATGCGTAGTATCCAGCGACAAATACCCCGATGTACACAAGCGCCGATAGAAAAGTTCCAGCTTCAACATAGCGCGGATAGGCTTGTGGCCACAGCACACTCAAGCTGCGTGCGTAGGCAATTATGATTAAGAGGGCGATGAAGTAAATCACAGAACTGATGATTGCCTCGATCGTGATGGGGAAATTAGGGATTCTAACTCCTTGGGTAAAGGGAAGACGTATAAGAATCGCTCTGAAGACGGCAAGTCCAAGGATCGAAAGAAAAGCTCTGAGCGTTAGAATTCCTAACAGCTGCCTTGGTGACCTCGCCAGGGGTTGTGATACCGTCGTTGCGGTGGGCGATAGTTGCTCTCCACAATTCAGACAGAACTGACTGCCTTCTTCATTTTCGGACTGACACTTAGGGCATTCCATCGTATATCTCCTTTCTATATGTACCGTAAATTGATTTGTCCGGACAGATACAGCTGTGAACTATTAGGTGAAAGAAGTCACCATTGACTATAAATCATTCTTGTATAGATAGGAGTATTTGTCAATCAAGCGCCCTTCTACTTTCGTGGATGAATAAGAAACTTGGTTTCTGGGTGATATTCTTTTACAAATGGGAAGAGAATTACTGTGCTTTCCTGCGTATCACAAAGAAGCCACCGATCCCTATCAGAAGTAGAACGGATCCACTGAGCAGAATAACCCCTCCGAAAAATGAAGCTCTATCAGACATAACAGCGTCATCTCCAGCTGTGTTCTCTCCACCAATAAATAATGGGACGATGGATAAATCCGATCGTTCACCATCGTGGAGCGTCAGATACAGCCAATACATCCCTGGTTCGGGGGCACTAATGCTTAGACTTGTCTCTGCAATATCGCCCGGATGAACAACACCAAGCTTCTTGGAGGTAAGTTCTTCGCCATTCAACTCAACTTTCAAAGATAAATTTCCGGAAGCCGCATTCCCGTAATTCGAAACATCGAACTGCAAGTCAATATTCTCGTGAGGGAGTGCTTCGATCAGATCCGGTGGATTTATAATCGTGAGTAGTGAAATGCCTATGGTTTGACCTGACGAAGGAATTCTCTCCAGGCTCTCGGTAAGTGCTATATTTGACTCAGAAATCTTCATTATCCTCTCATCAAGAAGTGTCACTAATGGCTCATAAGGCTCGTCGGTTAAAGCGGCTTCAGCAATCATTTCAGTTATGATTATGTTTGCTTCGAGGGTATAAAGGTCGATCACCAATTGATCGATAAGCCTGTACGCGACTTCGCTATAGTCCGTTTCTGAACTCGCATTGGCAACATCGGGAATGCTATTGGTAATAGTGCTTATATGGGCGATTGTGGGTTCTGATAACTTTAGCGTTTTGGGCGCTATGTAGCTATAGGCTTGCACTTCGCTCGGAGGGGATAACAAAACCATCTGAGTGGCATGAATTCGGGGAGCTAACATATCATGGATGGTCCGAATATCAATATTTGCACTTTCAATTTCTTGACGGTCACCATTCTCAATTGCATGTAACAGGTTCAGGCTACTTGCCTCCAAGTCTGACATACCTGAAGTGATTTGTTCCCATAGAGGAAGTTCGATAATGTGTTCAAGGAAAGGAGGCAGCGCGTCTAGGTCAGAGTACTCAGGACATGTGCGGATCGGAATCTCTGATTGAAATGCCAACTGCGTAGCGCCAACAGAAAGACGGGTTATGCATGCATAAGCCCTTAGACTCATTCTTTGAGCAAGCACATTCAACCAGGCTTCATTCATGCGTGTTGCAAGCATCACTGCGATTGTAATCGGGTTAAGGCTGGTTACAGAAATCGCCAGATCCCCCGTTTCCATCGCCAAGGAATTTATTGACCTCCCCTGGTTCACATCTTCAATGAGAGAGATCGAAGAATCCTTTACACTTTCTGCTTGTGAGATATTCATGTCTAATTTATCTTCAGCTAATTGATATGTGCCATTTAGTTGGTAATAAGGTTCCTCATGCAGGACACTTCTTACCCCCCAATCAAGTGTCGGCTCGACATTCTGCACATATTTATCTAAGAATATTTTGTAATAATAGGCTCGCACTGCCTTACCTAAAACGAGTTCCGTAAGCGCCACAGTAAACTCGGTAAGGTCAGTTTCGGTATTAATGTGACTAAGCTCACCAAGATCAATTATTCCGTCACTCAGATCAACCAGTTCGCTATCAGTGAGCGGATACTCTAATCCGAGTGCTACCAACCAGGGGTTTGCCAACTCCTGTGAGATACCAGGTATGTCAAGTTCGTCTTGGAATCGTATCAAAACCTCCAAACCTGATTGGTTAATATCTGCGAAATGTGCCCTAACATTAATTGCCCCTCCACCTTCAAACACTAAACTGCCGAATCCGGATAGGAGGCTAAAGGCATCAATATATGTATCTGCAACATAGTCAATAACCTCCATCTGATGTGTCGTTAATGTAACAAGTTTCGATTCAGCGAGGACTAATCGTTCGAAGGCAAGAATCTCCTCTGAAGACAATTCCCTGCCATCTTCGATTTCTTGGATTAGTAAAATAGCGTTTTCTTCTTTGAAAATATCAATATCAACGGAAGGAAGAATCAATAGAAACTTGTGCTCTCGTTTTCTTAGAGAATCGATCGCCGCCTTCTTTTCTTCGACAAGTTTGCTAACATCAGATAAATCTAAATATGAAGCATCGTCAAAAATCGGCCGCCATTCAGGCGAGATTCCCCCGTCTATCCAAACCGTTTCTTCACTGTTTACATCAACAATATAGAAGCCAATCGGTGATCCGTAGGGGTAATTGAAGAGAATGAAATCGCCATTATTTGACCAACGCGATTCCATGTCCACCGACGCATAATATTCATGTAAGTAACCAGGGTCATAATCAAATAAAGCACTTTTAGGAGCATTCAGTAAAAGTTGCTTGCTATCTTTAGTTATTGAGTCAACAACCTGCAAACCTCCTTTCGGAGTAGTTATTGAGATTTGTTCTCCAGTTGGAGACCATCTTGGATTCAGGCCACCACTCTCTAGCAGGACTTCTCGCTCTCCTCGGATTACATCATAGATTACAATAGATACATTGTCTCCCATGGGAACAAGACTCACTGGGAAAACGAACCTACTACCGTCTGATGACCAGTCTCCCTTTGCGCCTCCAAAAACCAAACCTGGATTTAGTAGTGATGAATTTAACTCATCAAATGGATATGGGTGGAAACCCCCCTGTTTTGACAGGAAAACCAGATACCCAGTGCCCTCGAAATTATTGCTAACAGCAGCTATCCAGTCTGAAGTCTCTGCTGGGTAAACAGACATAACCCAGTAATACCCAGGCAGATCATCTGGTTCGCTTCGATAGATTAATTCATAAGTCGAGTCCTCAAGTCGAACTTTCCAAAATCCAGACAATCCCTCAGACGGAGAATCCGTATAGAAGAGTTCTTCACCGTTTTCTCCCCATACGGGAAACCAAATACCATGCGGGAATTCGTATTTAACCTCTCCCTCGACGTTTACCATTCTTGCAGAATTCTCGTTAGAACAACCACCACTGCCTTGAACGAGAAGGTGATATCCATCTGGAGCCCAATTATTTGATATATCAACCTGCATGTGAGGAGCACATGGCCCACTTAGTTCGACAACATCTCCTGTTTTTACATCAACCACATGCAAATGCCCAGCATCATTTCGTGCCAGGATGTACAAGCCATTGGGTGACCAGTGAATTTCTGAGTACGAGCCACTCGATGTGATCGGTTGACCTTGTGCATCCCCCACTTGTATTATCCAAATATCTCCATCCTTGATATAAGCAAGCGGCGGAAAGGGAAGATCGCTGACCTGCTCCCACCAGACGATCGCACCAGCATTTCTATCTGCCCCAAGCACGTCCACATCGCCATCGTCATCCAGATCCGTGGGAAAAACAGATTCGGGCCAAATGGAACCGCCTTCGATGGTGTGCTTGGTAAAATTCTCGGATCCGTCATTCTCCCACCAGACGGCACCAGCTTCTGCCCCAAGCACGTCTATATCCCCGTCGCCATCAACATCGGTGCCATAAATCTGGTCTGGCCCAATGACACCAAAAAAGGTGGTGTCGATGGTGTGTTTGGAAAAATTCTCGCTCCCATCATTCTCCCACCAGATGAGCTCATAGGAATCATGGGTACCCCAGGCTATCTCAAGCACATCAATATCCCTGTCGCTGTCCACATCGGTGGTGTGGACTGCCATACCACCGAGGTCGCTGATGGTATGTTTGGAAAAACCCCCCCTTCCATCGTTCTCCCACCAGGCTGTTTCTAATGTACAAGGAGTTGTACCGACCACATCCATATCACCATCACTATCTATATCATTGGCTGTTAAGGAATAATCAAAACATAGATCGGGTGCTGGTCCTTGAAGCGGGCGTTCAACTGGTTTAAAATAAAAAGAACCGAGAGTGTGCCTTGAGAAATTCTCATTTCCGTCGTTTTCCCACCAATCAATGTCATCTCCTCTAATAAGAATGTCCATGTCGTAATCGCCATCAAGGTCAACCGCGAATAATTGGTTCGGACTACTTACATCACTACTGATGATGTGTTTTATGAACGCCTCTTCACCATCGTTCTCCCACCATGCAATCTTACCCATACCCCAACTAGATCCAAGGACGTCGATGTCTCCGTCATTGTCTAAATCAGCGGGGTAGACATGGGGGAAACCTCCATAAAGGTCATCAATGTAGTGTTTGTTGAACCCCTCACTTCCATTGTTTTCCCACCAAGCGATTTCGCTACCTACCCCAAGCACATCCATATCACCATCACCATCCATATCGACGGGGTACGCAGATGAGGCATTTTCGAAGGAGCCGTCAATGGTGTGTTTAATGAAAGTGGCTGTCGATTCTTGTGGATTTTGTTTCTGGTTTGGCCCCTCCGCAAAAGCCTTTTCTACTGCCCCTGTTAGGAGGCTAAAAAGCAACAGCAGACTAATGAAAGAAATCGAGTTACGTCTCATGATGCCTCCGATATTGCACAACGATAGCGTTTGATCTATCAAGATTTGGATGTACATCAAACATCATCAAAACATCTCGGGCGCGGTTAACATAACCGATTCTAAAATGTGTCCGGGATGTATGCAGAGACCAATAATTTGAACTTGCTCTAAATTCCAGCAGCGTAAAAAAACTTCACTAGCCGGTGACATCGACGACACATCGGAACCCCAGATTGTCTAAAGATGTATCCGGAGGTTTACTAATACGGGCGACAACCCGCACACCCCCAATGGGCATACTCCAGCTGCCTCCCCGGATCACATGCCTAGTTCCTGAGACAGGCCCATTGGGATTCTCATAGGGAGAAACAGAATAGAAGGTTGATTGGAACCAATCGAAGGTCCATTCCCAGACATTGCCAGCCATGTCCAGGGCACCATAAGAACTTACTCCCGCCGGGAAGCTGCCGACCGGTGATGTTCCACCAAAGCCATCGTTCAGCTGCGTTTCGACGATCTCACCGCGAGCACAGTTGCGGTCGCACAAGTTGCTCATGTCTGACCCCGGGGATTCGTTACCCCAGGGGAAGAGCCTCCCATCGGTGCCGCGAGCAGCCTTTTCCCACTCCGCCTCGGTGGGTAGACGACCGCCCACCCAGTGACAATAGGCTGCGGCGTGTGTGAAGGAGACGTAGATCACGGGATAATCAGCATAGGCTGAGTTCTCGTAATACTCCTCGGCATCAACAGCGCCCATTTGCACCGGGCGAGGGCATTTTTGCTCTGCCACGCACGCTTGATACATGGTATTGGTCACTTCGGTGCGGTAGATCCAATAAGCATCCAAAGAAACCGGATGTTGCGGGCCTTCCGCCCCCCAGAAGTACGGATCCTGGTTTGAATCGCTTCCCATCAGGAATTCACCAGCAGGGACCTGAACGAGTTCAGCCCCGTCATGAGGATTGACTTCTATGACAGTTGATTCGCTGGTAATCATAGGGGTGGCAGTGGAGGTCTTTTGGGGTATTGGCGAGGGGGTTGTCGTTGGAGATGCACTGGGTTGAAGTGGGGTTTGCTCATGTTCAGTTGTAACGGTGGGGGTGGGGGGCTCTAGATTTTCCTCAAGGGTTATCGCAGTTTCTATGCTCTCGTTGAATGCTTGAGTAGATATGTTGGTTGGATCTCTAGAATCAGATTCCGTTGTCCTCGACGTACTCCCTATTAAACCAGGTAGTGTGATGATGAGTCCTAGGATGATTGTAATAATGCCAATACCGATCAAGAGGATAAAAGGTTTGGATAAATCACGAGTAGGTGTAGGTTTTTGAATAGGGGTGCTAAGCTGAGAGCCACCGCAATGGGGGCAGAACTTGGCGGCATCCGGTATTTCACGACTGCACGAGGAACACCTCATAAGTAGCTCGCTTTCGCTTCAGTCAAGGATCTTGATGTTTTTTCCCTTTTTCCAATCCTGAATGTCTCTGAAGCACTCATTAATAGTATAGAACCCATAGATGATTGAATATTAGATTATGAACAAAACAAGTAAGGCATGAACTCTTGGAGACAGTATTCAAAACCAATAAAGGAGAACCATCCATTTAACATATAGATGATCATTTAATAAATAAAGTAAACCAACGGATGATTGTACTCTCACCTCCAAATACGCCATTCAAAAAAATTATTCCTCGTACTCGCATTCACTCGTGTCGAACCAGGTGTTAAACATCCTAAAGATGTGGTTCTCGCTGAACAGGAAACCATAAGTGTCACGTAGCCATACATCTGCTGATTGACCTGGTCCAAGCGTATAGATAAAATCCGCCGATTCAGGGTGGTCGCGGCTTGCATAGGGCACTTCAGGACGACCCCCAGTCGAATCGCCGCCCCACCAAACAACCTCGCGCGCGATACCTGTGTCTGCATGGATCGACAAAATGGGGACATCGAACACTTGCTTAAGGGAAGTATCATTGAACCTATCAAGATTCTCTATATGTGCTTCTAAATTTCCTTTCATACACCTGCCGGAGAGAGTTATTCTTAGCTTCTCGTTTTCAAGGGTTTTTCCGGTTAATAAGTTAAGCGACGAGAATTCAACAGGGGATTCATCATAAGGAAATTGGGGAGCGGGCGAACCTGGGAGTGGCAACTCAAAATTTAATTCCGGGAAACCCTGAACTTGAATCGTTCTTGGAGTTGCAGCTTCTGCAAACCTGAATTTATAAACCACCGCTGACCCCTTGTTCTCATGATATGGGAATCGAAATCCGACAGGTATTGGATCCACAAGAACGAGCCTCGTTATCGCTTGACCTGCGCGAATCTCGTATGGGATTCCTTCCTCCGTCTTGACGGCTAACCAATCAATATCCAGAAACGGCCCATCATGCTCAAGTTCGCTTTCTCGAAGCAAGAACTCATGCTCGCTAATATTCTCAATTGCAATCGAGAATTCAGCATCAACCCACCCGTTTTCAGGTTCTGAGACGTTATAGTTATATGCTATCAAGCGGATTGGGAGAGTTGTGGACGGACTGGGAGTTACTGGTGGTTCTGGATCTGTTGTTACAAGGTCGCCTTGGTCTTTTGATATTGGTAGGGAAGGAATGATGTTATAAGCACTGAGAAGCCCCAATTCTCTGGAGCCCCCGCCATCACATCCATAATTAAAATACAAGTACTCACCGAATGTGGGAGTAGGTCCAAGTTCAAAATCAAGATAACCCTCATAGGAAGTCTTGTTATGGTATCTTGGAGTCACTATCGTATAATCATGATCGATTGGATGGTAAAATTGTTCTGCACTAGGTCGTGGATACTCGTATGAATAGAATATACAGGAGGAATGGGGATATGTCTGTCGAGAGTGTGCCTCGAAGAATAGTCGTATTCTATCTGGCAGCATCAGCATCCTCTTAATTTTTACTTCCCATAAATCCGTTTCTCCTCTCTTACAAAAACCACCGAAATTGATTTCTTCAGTCGCGAAGACGACATCAGCCAAATTATCTGTAAATTGAAACTTATACCAAAGTACACGGTCAAGCGCAAATTGATAGGGCTCGAATCCTATGAAGTATGTTCCGCCATCTTGCGGTGATAGGATATAGGACTTGTGCCAAAGCTCCGACACTCTAATGTTGGCAAACTCCTCACCAACTTGATTGAAGAATACGATATCAATGGTTCCTACCCCCTGATTAGGATCAAGAACATTGACTCTGAATAAATATTCCTTTTGACCTTGAAGTTGAACTTGGTAGCATTTCCTTGGTGGACGTTCAGGGTCGTAACCAAGCGGCTCTAAAGATATGACATCTTCTAAGACTTTGTTCAGCCCAATTTGAGTAGGATTCGGGCAGAATACTGGACCACCAAGAGCGACAACTGGTTTTATTGTGAAGCACCAATGCATAACATCAACCGGTGATGCTAGAGGATCCCCCTGTGCAAAACAGAAATCCCCTTCTGGTAAGGCTTGTTGGATCTCTATTTCAACTGCACCGTTATCGGAGGTTCGGGTATCAAATGAGTACGAGTTGCGAGTTAGAAGCTCGGTGAATGTGACATACTCCCATTGAATGTCGGGTAACCAGAACAGGAAGGTTGGTCTATTGCTTTCTGAATATGTGAAATCCTTTGTGATTATCGGCTTCCCCCGTGATGAAAAGAGAAGGTGAGCATTACCATTTTGGAACAGATAGACTCCGTAACTCTGTAGATTGAGGTCGCCAATCAAATTTTCTTTTTCTGCTGGAGCTACTTCATGAACATCCTGCGACTTGGTTTCATCAGAGGATTCGGTATCGATCGTGTCTTTGCCACCACTGGTGGAACAAGCGACTGAAAGTACTATCAGGAAAATTACGAAGACTAGTATTCGAATTTTCTTCATCAACATGATCCTTTCATTACGCGACAAACTCATCATTAGTCAGTATAGGGCTCTAAAAAGATATTACAAGATTAATATCGATTTGAAAATTATAAGTTCAAACAGAGGCAAGATTAGTTCCCATGCTTTCTTCGCGGAGGGAGTAATTATATAACGTGCGAGCAAACGCGGGAGCAAGAATGCACAAATGGAAAGAAGAGGGGACATGGTAGAGGGGGAAAGCACTAAGCACGCTTGTTTGCTAACGGTGCTGACTCCAAAAATCTCGAATGAATCCTTCACTCATGTTTCCTCCAATGGCTTTCTGAACAAAGGAAACAATTATGCAACGACTTAACCTTCACAAGGACTTGCTTCCTTGCTGACACATTCGATCCAACCATTAATGGAAAGAACCTGTTTATAATCTCCCTCAGAACTTGAGTCCTTCATGTGAGGGATTCCAATCAGACAAGGGAACTCGAGTCGCCTTTCCTCGTGTTTTTATTCTACTGATTTGATTAAACTACGTATTGTCTGGTGCAGTTTTGGTGCAGTTGCGGTAACAAAGCATGGACTACATAGACATCCTGGACGATCGTCCCCCATAATCGAGGCATTTTATGGAGAGAAAATCACAGGATAGTCCCCAGGATACTCCATGGAAAACCTATGAATTCTCTTACACAGAAGAGGTCGCAGGTTCGAGTCCTGTTCCGCCCACTCTTTAAGGGGCTGCCCTTTTGGGACAGTCCCTTTCCCGTTAAGTCCCCTTGCACAGGTCTAGAACTCACGACTTGGGGATCTTGAGCCCATCCTTCGAAGCTCCCGATTTCTATCCGTCTGCACAAATAAAGACCGTCAGGCTTTTCCGAATTTTCGATGCCAAATTATTAGTATTCCCAGAATACCCGTCAGCTTGCTGGCGGGATGAGTAGGCAAGCAGTGGTTTGGGGGCGGCAGACCCCATGATGATTGTTTCGCTGTGAATGCCCCGCAGCTTGCTTCGGGGTAGTTTACTTCTTCTTCCTCCTCCATGGAATAGGATGGTCCTTGGAATATGGGATGGCGATTTCAAATTCACTGGCATCGTCAGCAGGTGACAATCACGGATAAAATGCGAAGTCACACTTTTATAGCACGTATGTTATACTAATCTATACAGAAGTATAACGCCCAAAGGAGAGAAATACGATGACCCTAAAGATCTCCCAAAAAGGTTGGGTCGTGATCCCGGCCGACCTGCGCAAGAAATATGACCTGAAACCCGGGGATGAGGTCCATGTCGTCGACTATGGCGGCGTGCTTTCCTTGATTCCCTCTTCCGAGAACCCTCTGGCGTATGCAGGCGGGATGCTAAAAGGTGAAACGTCCCTAACTCAAGCCCTCGTGGAGGAACGCGAAAAGGAACGAACACGTGAGCGATAGCACGACGATCTACATCCTGGACAGCTTTGCACTGCTTGCATACCTGGGAGGCGAGGCTGGGGAGGGGAGAGTCAAGGAGATCCTCCACGAAACTTCCCGCGGGAACAACCGCGCTTTGATGTCGCTGATCAACCTTGGAGAGGTGGTTTACATCACGGAACGGGAACGCGGGCTGGCGAAAGCCCAGGAGGTCCTGGCAATCATCGAGCAGTTACCAATCGAGATCCTTTCAATCGATCGCCAGGTGGTGCTGGGAGCCGCACACGTCAAGGCAAATTTTCCGGTAGCGTACGCGGACGCCTTTGCCATCACGGCTGTTCAAGCGAACGATGGCGTGCTCGTTACCGGCGATCCTGAATTCGAGGCGGTGAAGGACGATATTCGTATCGAGTGGATTGGTGAGAGATCGGCATCTAGATAATGGGATGCACCGCCTTTCCTCGCTTCATGAGCGGTTCTCTTTTTACTCATAAATTAGGAAACGAATCACACTGTATAGATGGAACATCTCACAGAGACCAAGAATATTTCAGGGGAACGTTGGCAAGAGTTTTGCGAAACTTATACCAATGGAAATTGTGGACGAGTCGTGAGCATCACTATTGTCAGCTAAGATGCCGGCGAGTTGTTAGCCAAAGGGGTTGTCTTCTCAGCCATTGACTGTGCTCCGGTTGGAAAAGACGATGATTTCTTATGGCGATCAAGCACCCCTGACGAGCCATGTTGTTTATGTCCCCGTCGAGTTGTGGCAAGCGTTGGATGAGAGATGACGCCATACAGCTCATCAAAGAAAAGCGTGCCGTGGCTGACCCTTATGTTGGCACCATACATAAGAACATTTGGAAATTCGAGAGTCAATGGTCAAGTAAAATATAAACAAAAATTGTTCACAGAAGGAGTTAAATAATGGCTCTTCCTTACCCCAAAGTCCATGTTGTGATCAACCCCACTGCCGGGCAGGATGAACCGATCCTGAATGTGCTCAACGATGTTTTCCATCCGGCTGGCGTTGATTGGGACAACAGCCTGACCCACAAATCAGGCGATGCTACTCGATTAGCAGCCGAAGCTGCGGCCTCAGGGGTCGATCTTGTAGCGGCCTACGGCGGCGACGGCACTCAAATGGAAGTTGCCAACGGTCTGTTGGGCACCGGTGTGCCCCAGGCGATCCTGCCGGGGGGTACAGGCAACGCCATGGCCCATGACCTTGGAATTTCGCTCAATTTGCGGGAGGCGGCTGAGTTGATTGTCACCAGTTCCAAACGCCGGGCCATCGATCTGGCTAAGATGGGCGATCAAGTTTTTATGTTGCGCGCTTACGCCGGATTGAGTTCGGATAAAGCTGCCAGCCGGGAAGAAAAAAATAAATATGGCCAGCTCGCTTACGTGCAAGCTGGCTTGAAATTCATCCGGGAAGTGCCGCCAGCACATTTTAAAGCCACAGTAGATGGAGAAATCATCGAGGGAGATGCATTGATTTGCTTCATCCTCAACGCCGGTTCGATTGGTGGTGTCATGGGCATTGAAATCCCAAAGGTCGGAAATGTCAGCGTCAGTGATGGCTTTCTGGATTTATTTGCCGTTACCAAGGGCATTCAGCCCGTTAAAGCGATCTCCAAGCATATTTTCCACCACGACGGCTCAGATGCTGGCGTCTACCACTGGAGTGGTAAAGAAATCACCCTCGAGGTTGACCCGGTTCAGGATGTCTGGATCGATGGCGAGCTAGGCGGCGAAACACCCTTTACTGTCAGCGCCATGCCCCTGGCATTGGAAATAGTCGTCCCGGCTTAGTGTGGTCGCGATTGCCCTGGCAAAAATCGGCGAAAAAGTCTTTATGCTGTGGCATGTACACCATAAGTCAAGATCCCTAATTTCTCGGCACTTTAGCTCGCTCAGGAGTGCATTCCCTGCAGATACCTCGATTTGAATTCCAGTAGGCTTATTTTGTGTGTTTCTTTTGTTTCAAACCAGACTCCAACTATTAACAGAGCCCACTCACTCAAAATATTTCGATGTTTTACCTAAGATTGAACCAAGGATGGCGATCGGAAGAAGCTCATAGAAAACAACGAAAATTGAACCGGTCAATATGAGACCCGCCGCGATCGAAACCAGGGTTGCGCCGGTGTAGAGGTAGATTCCCCATCGCTTCCAATTCCACATCCCGATCCCTGATATCAGACTTGCCAGGGAGATGATAAAGAGGACAGGGAGCACCCACACGAGATCTCGTTCATAATCTTGTTTGAGCAGATAGTAATAAAGAAGCGAGCGACCTATACTCAATATGATAACGAGAATGAGAAACCCTGAAAGACCACACCCGCGTTGATGATGCACTTTCTTTTGACCCTTCTCCGGTTGCTTTTCACTCATCTGATTATTGCTCCTCCAAATTTCCCATAATATTAACCCATTTTCTGTAAAACGATAGAGATATTTCCAAATCATTACCAGTGATGGTTAGATAATCATCTGATTTGTCATGTATTCTTACCGCGAATCGTGGAAGCTCACTTTATTCACACGGGCTGGATCTCTATTACAAACTAGAGTGTGAAGAATAATTTCCACACCGCAGATTTAAGATTTTCACCCAATATTCCACTGCGAACAGTTTATTCAAGTTTTTCGATGTTTAATATAGGTTAAATACACTGCCTCAAAATGCATGTATAAAGAAATCCTGGCAACCATCTTCAAGAATCTGTGCAATTGTTCATACCAATCACATAAAGAGGAGAAAAATGGAAAATACGAAACGATGGATCCCTGGGGTAATGGCCGCAATCGCCGCTCTTATTGGGCTGTACTTGGTTTTTATCGCGCCAGGATATTTCGACGCTACGATGGACAAACTCATTATCGTAAAGACGAAGCAAGCCACAGTGTTTGCGAGCGGACCGTTGACAAGGCTATTCATAGGGTCATTCTATAGCGGTATTGAAATGTTGGCCGGCTTAGGACTCATCGTCACCTCGTTTGCTCTCTACAAGGGGAAAAAATGGGCATGGTCGATGGCGGTGCTCCTTCTGGCGATACCAGCGATCGGCAATTTCTACATCGGGCTAGGCTGGCTTGAAAATCTTAAAGCCTTTCCCCCTGCTTACACAACCTTTATTCTGAGCCTGGTCGCCTTCTGGGCAATGATCCTGTTGAAAGAAAATGAAGGCAAAACCAAAGTTGTGCTCTTCGTAATCTTCACACTCCTGGGAATGGTCGGCGCTCAAGCCTTCACCTTTTTCCCCCATGCCCTGCGCGTGGTCATGAAAGACTACGGTGCGGCACTCTTAAATCCATCTGTGTCAATTTTGCGGCACACCGGTCCCCAGATGTTCATCATTATCGTTTTGGTGCTGTATGCTATTTGGGCGCTGGCGGAGCGTAAAGAATCGGGCTGGTGGGTAGCTTTAGTTGCAGGTTTGCTCATTGCCATGGCATCTTTCCCCGTCCACTACCTCCGCCCATCAGCATCTCTTGTCCCGGCAGACACGCTCGAGGCGACAATCTTTACTTCTGCCTACTGGATGGCTGGAGCACAGGGAGTCATCCTTGCTGTCTTGCTGCTCATCCCCTTCTTCAAAAACCGCTTATATAGTAAGGCGGAGCAGTAGAACACAACGACACGAAGATGGTTTCGTCAGACACAGCCCCAGGAATTTCCCGGGGCTGTTTTTTGTGAATTACAGGAAGATTGCAGGCGAGTGATTCAGTGAAGGATACTGGGTGATATTTGGACTGTTGAATTACAATGACCGAGCTTCTATCTAAGGAAGCCTGGCGGATTTGGTTAGCGGTTGATGGAAACATACCAAAAGAGAAAACTAGATTGCCCGGGAAAATCGTATGAAGAGAGAACCTTAACTCACATTCAACTCAATTCGGCCCGGTTTAAGGGAAAAATTGGGAGCAAGGATGTGATACGGAAGGTAGCCGACAAGGGTGTCTGGGAGCCCGTTGAGATCTATGGATAAAAAAACACCCGGAGGATTGCTTGTGAGGAAGGTCATCTTCATCTCATTGCTTCTCCTAACCGCCTGCGCGCCGCTAACCGGTCCTGCGCCGGGGCTGCCGGGTACCTCAGGCCCACAAAGCACGGTCGGGCTTCCTCCGGCGTACACCCCAACGCCGGCGCCTCCACCCACGGTTACCCCTCAACCTACTCCGGAGATCCAATTTTCTGCTCAAAAACCAGGCTTATTAGACGATCATGTCGGTGACCTCGCCCACCTTAAAGGCGCTACTCGCTATTCGATCGAGGTGGAGGTGACGTTTGATTCCGAGATGAGGACCGCTGTTCTCGATGGCTGGGCTCAGATCACATTCAAGAATCGGCTCGATAATCCATTGCACGAGATCTATCTAATGCTCTGGCCAAACGATCCGCAGTATCAGGCTGCGATGGTCGCGGGTCCAGTATTTATCGGGGATAAGGTCATCGATCCCAGGCAGGAGTTGGATGGCCTGGCCCTGCGGGTTGATCTGGCGCTGCCGCTCGCCCCGGGGGAAACGATCGATCTGGGTCTGCCATTCCGGATCGAAGTGGAATCGATGCGTCCTTCAGCCCCCCGCCGTTTTGGGATCACCGAGGGCGTATTGATAGCCCCGACTTTCTATCCACTGATCCCGCGTATCGTCGATGGTGAGTGGGATGTCCGCCGGGCGCCGCCGGGCGGGGATACGACTAACTCCGACATAGCCCTCTATCAATTCCAAGTGACTGCGCCCGCTTCCTTCGATCTCGTCGCCTCCGGAGTGGAGATCCTGAATGAGACCATCGGCGATCTTCAACAATTGACGTATGTGACCGGACCAATGCGGGATGTGGCCATCGCCGTTGCCGACTTCGTCGATGAGTCCCGCCAGGTTGGCGATGTTACCGTAACAGCCTGGGTGCTGCCGGATCACGCTGACGATCTTGATATAGTCCTCGATTCGGCAACTCTACAAATGCAGGTCCTGGGTGATCTGGTGGGACCCTACCCCTATCCGGAGTTGGATATCGTCGATGCACCCCATGCCTTCGGCGGAATTGAATACCCGGGGTTGGTTTTTGTTGGCACATTGGGGACCCACTGGGTTGTGGAGCCAACCGTCCACGAAGTCGCGCACCAGTGGTTTTATGGCCTTGTCGGCAATGATCAGATTTCGGAACCCTGGCTGGATGAAGCTGCAGCGACATACGCGGAGGCGCTGTATTACGAAAACGCGTTGGGATCGGGACGTGCGACTGGATTCTTGAGCGATTTGCGCGCCATCGTGCGCGATCACC
>Ga0255368_10161_pt1 | contig 16219 bp, 14 predicted proteins | sample ANMaggSeSYBR01E6_FD_182094 | JGI IMG/M metagenome (GOLD analysis project Ga0255368, IMG submission 182094) | Sediment cell enrichment communities from methane seep in Santa Monica Basin, California, United Staets - ANME aggregate JGI... | ecosystem: Environmental > Aquatic > Marine > Cold seeps >...
GGACTAAATAACTTCCCCAAGTAGGCGCATAGATTTGGGTCAAATTTGTTCGATCTCAAATCACAAAAGTTGATGGAATAGCAGGCTATTTAGATATTTTTGTGATTTGAGATCGGGCAAAGGTGGCCTGAAGCTGTGATGCATAGTTGGGGAAGTTATTTCGTCCCCGTTCCTAAAATGTTACGAAATAAAATAACGGCCAGGGGGGAAGAAAGCACAATGATGAGGACTAAATATTACAACCTGTGCGGTTAGCCGTTAGGGGTGGAAATGAGAGATTTTAGAGAACTTAATCAACAGGTCAATGAGGTAAAGAGGATGTTGAACAGTTTTATCCAAAAGCTAACTGCTAATGGCTAAAAGCTAACCGCACAGGTCGAAATAATAGAGAATAAAATAATGAAGAAGACAAAACCGAGACCTAATGAGGAGTTCTTTGCATCGCAAGAATGCGCTGGGATGATCGAACTTGAGAACGAGAATCAAATCTGACAAAATAGAACTGTGTCGCTTATTTTGACTGAATGTCTTTGTCTTTTCTGCAAAAGTGTAAGCGCCGATCAATTTCACTTTTTATCCTGGCGCTTAAGCTGTTTCTTTGATTCAGGTGTGAACCGGAATTGATGTATCCTGGGCGGATACCTGATCTATTTCCGGAGCGGGTTGCAGAAAGGACTGCCTTCTCGAAAAGCTGTTTTGACTCTTTGGTTGTCATGATACCTCCTTTGTCTGGTTTTTACAGGTTAGTAGATGCCAGGCTTCCCTGAACCGGGTGTACTTGCTTTTACCATGCCCTGCCTCGGGTAAAAGGTGAACTCTGTATTTTGGCATGGCATGCCGCGGAATAATGTAATGGATACTTTCTCCGTTGTTTCTGCAAACGCAAATGATAAAGTCAAAGTCCGGGCTTGCTCCAGTTGTATTGGTGATGCGGAAATATTGCTTCTTTCCGATCATGAGAGGCGTTGACGCGTACCTGAGAAGAAGCTTATAATTGTTCGTCAAAATCTCATACGAGTGTTTCTGAATTCTGAGATGTAGAGTCAAGCCCAGAGACTCCATTTTTTCTCTGACCTTTATCAATAGCTCGAGATGTTTGGGTTTCTTCCTGCTGGCAAGCATTTTGCGCTTTCTTAGCTGTAGCTTGTTTTGGAAGGCTTCAGTATAGGGGTATCCATAGACTTTTTTATATACCTGCCGGGCGTATTCTCTGGAAAACCCGAAGTGTCTGGCTACGCCGGCCAGGCTATCGTCCGGATTCTCTATGATTTTTTTAAATTTCTTCACAGCGCCCGCACCGTAAGTCCGTTCAAACCGCCTTAGAAATTTGGCAGCCTTTTTTATTTCAAAGGTTTTTTTCAACTTTCCGATCAATGATCCATTTACATTTAAAATGCAGGCCAGCTCGTAATTGTAAAGATTTTCCACCTCTACTTTCTGTTTGATAAATTTATATAGTTCCATGTTAAATTGCTCTTTTACATAAGTTTCCAGTTGTATTGTCGTCATTTTAAACCTCACATTTTTCTAACACTTTAGCGCTGTTAAATATTATTTTTTTGACAGGATTTACAAGATATTCAGGATTTAAATTATCGAAACTTTTCCTGTTAATCCAAATCTAAATCCTTATACCTTGATACACACCTTCTTCATGTTGTGATTATATTTTATGATTTACTGGATAGCTACAATGAAAGTTGGCTTTGTTTGTGCACTTTAAATATGGGAAACAATACCTCCGCTTCAAGACATTTTTACCATAGAGACAGATTCAAAACTCAAATCGTTTTGGGGGGATGTAGCTCAGTTGGGAGAGCGCGGCGTTCGCAATGCCGAGGTCAGGGGTTCGAGCCCCCTCATCTCCACTTATGCTTTCCCCTATCTTCTTTATACGAAATTTTTTTATGAATTAAAACCAAACAGTAATCCGCTCCTTTTTCCCTGATTCTGGAAACAGGGAAATATATTATATATCATGGAAAGGAAGTTCCAGTTGTTTAGGAGCGTTATCAATATCCTCAAGGTTTTGCTGATTGACTGGCTCTTTATTTAAAATTCTTACAAGCTTTTTGTAGTCATTTACCGTAACCCACCCCATATCTTTTTTTATTTTTTTATCACATATCAGGCGTTTCAGATAAAGGCCTGCATTATCTTCCCAGTGAACAAAGCCTTTTTTGCGGATTTCATCTATAAGTCTGGAAATAAAATCATCTAATCTCGGCCCAAAATAGTGGAGTTTTTGCCAGTGTTCTGCAGGTATAATAACTTCTAATACGATTAAAATGAACAAAATTGAGGCTGATTTATTGCGATTAGATAATACGTTTATAGAACGGTTTGCATTTTTCCAATTAATGTATCCTTTGAGTTTTGAATCTGTCACTATGGTAAAAATGTCTTGAAGCGGAGGTATTGTTTCCCATACAGGATAGCTCAGATCAGATTCAAAGTAATAACATCCGTTCCATTTTTTTTCTTCATTCCATTTTTCAAGGTTTTCGCCTGTTGCCCACAGGCTGGGATCTGCTATGTATAAAAGCGATTGATAGGTTTTATAGTTGGCATGTTTTTTTGCCCATATGCACCACATCCGTTCCATGTATGGTGTCCACAGCGGATAGATATTCATGGGCGCTCCTGCATATCGTTCGATAATATAAGCATAACAGTCTCTATTATTTAAAAGCACCTTATATAACTCATTTAAGTCGTCGGGTTTGCAATCGCAATCATAAAGAGCATAAACTCCAGGAGCCATGACCTTGAAATTGTCTTCTCTCCTCAAAGCTGCGCTGACACTTACCACAACATATCTATGACCAACTCTTTTCATAAATGCTTTGCTGATATCAGAAAGATGGCAAATCTTTTTTTCTTCCAGAATTTCCTTAACTATGTCTATGGCAGTTGTTTCAGACCATGGACGCTCAAAAAAATAACAAGGTTTTTCATCTTTCGGATTTTTTCCACTTGTTTTTTTGTTTACAATTTCTTGCGTTAAAACATTTGCTGCCTGTTCAATACACTTCCATCCTTTATCTTTTGATCCGCAAAACAGATGAGGATTTGCAAGCATAACTTTTCCAGCCGTTTCCGGAACAAGATGATCATCAGTATATAGTGAGTTGTAGTCTTTTATTATTTGGTGACATTGAGTTTGATTGCTAAGGTATTTATGAAACAATATCAAATGAATGCGGATAGTTCTGAGTTGCATCGTGGAAAGTGGTCGTTTTGCTGTATATTCTCTGTAAAACTTCAAGTTTGGATCAACCAGAGAAATGACCAGTTTCATAAGTTCATCGTCGATATTAAGGGTTTTGAGAAGAAATTGAATTGTAACAGGCAGGCTGATTTTTTTTAAAATATTTTTCGTTTCGTTGACGGCTGCAAGGACGATCTTTTCAGGATATTTGCTGCGAAACCAGGCAAGTGGAAGCTCATACGCATTTTCCGAAAGCCACACGTTCGGTGTATCATACTGACATTTGATGCCTAAGAGTATTTCACCCTGAAGTTTATCAAATGTTTGCTCAAGTGATTCTGACTTATAAACTATTTCACCGGCAAACGATACAGCCTCTGATAGGGTCGTCCATATAATACTGTGCATTGATTCAAGATCTTTTACAACCTGCTTGAAAACAAGCGGATTCCTTAATTTTCTGATGGCTTTTTTTTCAAGAATATGGACTTTTTTTATTGATATATTTAAGCTGTTAGCAGTCTCTTCCGGTGAAAAACAACGTTTTCCTCCAATGCCATACCTGAAAATAAGAATGTCGCGCAAGTTCTTATCCAGAGAATTGATAGCCATGCTTAATGAATTATTGAGCGAAAAAATGTTCATGATTTATTTCTTCTTTTTATCAAAAAAATCAATATAGTTCTCCATAAATTGTTCAATCAATCTTGACACCTCAATATTTTCTTTTGATACTTTTTCAGCAAATTTACAATACTGTTCATTTGTCACGGGAATAAGTACTCCTTTTTTCTTTTCTTGTGATCTTTGGTTATTTTTTACAAAGCTTCTGTCCAAATAAAGCACATAGTTGGCAATAAACTGGCTAAGTACTCTTGTTAATTGCAATCCTTCTTGTTTCAGCTTTTCTTTAAATTTCTTATAAACAACTTCGGATATTGAAACACTGAAGCGTTGTGTATTTATTCGAGGATTCTTTTTTTTTTCGTCATTTTTCATTTGATAAAACCTTAGCGGCTGTCATAAATTTTTTTAACTGATTTTCAAAATATGAATGTTCTTTTTTAGCTATCCTGAGAGCATATGATTCAATTGAGACAGCTTCTTCCAACCGGCCGTTTATATAATAACATTCCGCGAGAGTGTCCAGTATGTGTGGAGATTCTTCAAGATCCGCAGCCTTTAATGCAAGATTCAAAGCGCGTTCAGGGTTCCGCAGGTTTTTATCATCACATGTGGCATAAAGCCATGCAAGATTGTTTAAAACATGCGGGTTGTCTGGTTTAAGATCTATTGATTTTTCATATGCTCTGATCGTTTCGGTATAATTATTGATATTGTAATAAAGATCTCCCAGATCTCTGTAAAGGTACGGGTTGTCTGGTGTCTTGTTAATCTCTCTTAACAGTATCTTTTCGATGAAATGTTTGCTTAACTTTTTTCCGGTTTCACCATAATTTAGGTTATATCCAATACCTCCTATTATAACTATTGCTGCAAGATAAACGGCAATGCTTTTTTTTATTTTTCGGTCCTGTCTAATTATATAGATTTTGTCTTGTTCACACAAATTGAGATATTCAATTCGTTCTTTAATGCTGAAATGATGCCAGTTCGGTTTGTCCGGCGGTTGCCCGGTCGTTGCTGCTATCTTTTTGAATGTAGATATCAGCGGTTTTGCGCTGGGGAAAAGAGCATATACATATGTGTCTGCCTGACGTTCAAAGTTTCGCATGAAATATCCGAAGATATAGCGGAAGTAGATAAAAAATATAATGATTATAATCAGGCTGAAAACAGCCGAGATTATTGTATCGTGGTTAATACCCGAACTGCTTATTAATCTGTACACCGGATCAGTATAGATAATGAAATAAACAAGAAGATCAAAACTAGTATAAGCAAGAAATATGTAGCCAATAAAAAACACCAGATAAAAGTGCAGATGTTTTTTTTTGATGTGTCCTATTTCATGCGCAATTACAGCATCCATTTCTTCTGGTTCAAGGTGGCGAACCAGAGCTTTTGTAATAAGAATATATCGGAATTTTTTAATCAGGCCCATGATGCCTGCTGTAATCATTCTACCGCCGAATATAGGCCAGTAAAGAATGTTGGAGTATTCTAATCCAGCCCTTCTGCAAAGTTTTTCGATTCTGCTTCTCACATAACCGGATTCAAGTGGTTTGCACCTCCAGAACTTCTGAATCATTGCAGGGCCGATTATTACAACTGTGGAGAGGAAGAAAAGGAAATAGATTACCTGTCCTTCCGGAGTGGAAAGAAAACGTTTCGGCAGTTCAAATGGAAGTGCATTTATAATGTCGGCAATTCCTGACAGCAGAAACCATGGAAAAAGAACGGGAATAGAAAATGAAATATTAGACAAAACATAAGAACGCCTTGACAGGTCGGTTATGTAAAGCCTTTTATATGGCCCGTAGGCACAAGCCCAGATAATAGCGAGATAAAACACAAAAAGACCGATAAAAACCAATGCCTGTAAGGTGGGAATAACGGTAAATAAAGGTATGTTTTTAAAAAAAAAAGTAAGGCTTAGTCCATAAATATCTACGGCAAAAAGTACTATTGCCATAACAGACTGCTGAGTTATTATTGCATTTATTTTATGGTCAACGCGTAAAATATTGTCTTTTGTGATTCGTTTTTCAAGTTTATGAAACTGCATATGGGTAAAATATGCAAAGACTATAATCAAGCCAAGAAAGAGAATGGAGGTTTTAAGTGGGGCAAGGTTCGGTTCATCAGGAGGCAGGTATGTGGTATATATTAAAAGAACTATTATAAAATATATAAAATTAACAAACACCGGTTATTTTGTTCCCCTTAAACTTGACACCAACCCATCAGTATTATATTTTAGTAACACTTTAGCGCTTTTAAATATTATTTTTTTGGACAGGATTTACAAGATATTCATGATTTAAATTATTGTAGCCGTTCACGGCTTGAAACTTGAAATTGGAAATTGGGAAGTACAAAAGCATGAGGGCCAAATTTCTAATTTCTAATTTCTAATTTCAATGTTCCGTGAACGCTTACAAATCTTGTTTATCCTGTTATCCTGTCAGATTCTTTTTCAAAAGGCTAAATTGTTACTATTTTGATGTTATCTAACATAAGGAGGATCTAAATGAAACAGAGAAAGAAGTTTTCAACTTTTTGTGTAATTTTCTTTGGTGTAGTTGCTTTGTTCCTATGTGGTAATGGCTCAGGCATCTGCCAGGGATGGCCTGACCTGACAATACGCCTTCTTCCGGATTCTTCTTTTGCAATTGTTGAATCAGGCGAGGCGGGAAAGAGGCTGCGCCACTGTCCCCATCGCGATCTGAACGGTAAGCTCGATGAAGAGCAATTGATATACGTGCTTGGAACCCTGGAGAGGGAAACGTGGCTTGATCTAAAGAACAGTAATGCTGCAAAAAAGCATCTGGAGAATCACTACGACAAGTTCATAAGAAAGATCATGAAAAAGGGATTGCAGGGAACTGTTGACATCAACAGGGCAGGGCTCACCGAACTTGTAATTCTTCCAAATATCGGACCGGTAATTGCTGTAAAGATCGTGGAATATAGAAACATGCATGGCCTGTTTGAATCCATTGAAGATATAAAAAAAGTGGAAGGGATCGGCAGCGGCACTTTTAACGCTGTTCGGCATTATATAAGCACTCATTAAAAGGGGCTTTCTTTTACTGTAAGCGTTCACGGAACGTTGAAATTAGAAAATAGAAATTGGAAATTGGAAATTCGGCCTTCATGCTTTTGTGCTGTTGATGAATGCATTCAATTTTGGGCCGAGTTTTTTAACGATTGCTTTGTATTTTGCCAGTTTGTAAATATCCAACTCGTAAACTCGTTTCATCTCTCCCTAATTTCTACTTTCCAATTTCAAGTTTCAAGCCGTGAACGGCTACTTTTTACTTATATCAAGCTGTTTCAGGTATTGATTTCATATCAATATCGCAACTGTCTGTGAATAAGGCTGAATATTTGATAGCAGATATCTGTAATGTTGCGCTTAAGCCGCGCTGCCCTTTGCGTCGGCTGAAAGCGCTTAGTTAGCAGCAACTTGTTGCGGAAAAAGTGTTGTTTGTAGCCTTTGATTTATACTTCGCCATTGGTGCCCTCCTTAAGATGCTCGAGTTTTGACAGCCAATTGTTAAAGTGGGGACATTGTCTCCGTATGGCTTGAATTCCTATAGCCTCAGAAACAGTTTTGCCCATGGCAACCTTTCGATATCCATTTTTTAACGCTTCAAGCCGTTTGGCTGGCGCTTTCGCAGGATCGTCGTTTATTTCTTCCGGATTATTATACTTTTCAATTATTCTCTGGATCTCCGATATATCTATCTCGGTCTTCTCTGCCAAGATATCAGCATCGCTGAAAAGTAACGCCTCAAATTCATGCATTTCAATATATGGGACAAAGCGGTTTTCTGAATCACATTCGGAAAAACTCTTCACGATCTCATTACGAGTTTCGGCTTCAAGTATCTCAGCTTTATGGATGGCTGTAAGAGTAGCTCCATTTCGTATTAGCCGGCGAACTTCGGCTCTTCCCGGCCACTTAGAATCAATCCTGAAATAATCGAACATCGTTGATATATAGGTATCCTTGCATTGTTTGAGAAAATTTCCAATGTCTTTTTTAGCTCTGTCAAAACGAATGTCACCGCCTTTATGACCGGGCTTACCTATTAATGCCGGATGCAGATATATCTCCTTATGTGCCATCTGAGGAGCAAGCAAATCACGCACGAAGGTCTGTTCCGTTTGTCCTTCCACAATTATATAGATAGTAACACTACTCATGAACAGGCCCTCCGGTGAAGATGTTTTTACGCCAGAGATCGCCCAGGGAATAATCTTCAAGCCAGGAAGAAAATTCGTGTTTATTCAGCCGTTGAAAAACTGATGCCCCTTTTTTTCGGTTCACAACAATAATGTCCTCTGGTTTAAAACAATCAACTATGGAGGGGGACTGTGTTGATACGATAAGTTGTGTTTTTTTCGATGTGGACTGAATCAGCTCTGCCAAAATCTCGATGGCATATGGATGTAGCCCCAATTCCGGTTCATCGATAATGATAGTTGATGGCGGCTCAGGTTGCAGCAAGGCCGTAGTCAAACAGATAAATCTAAGCGTGCCGTCGGACAGGTGGTGTGGTTTAAGTGGATAGTCGGAACCCTTCTGTCTCCAGCGGAGACGGACCTTTTCATTTTTGTTTGGCTTCAGGATAAAATTGTCGAAGAATGGAGTAACCAAACGAATCGTATCCACGATTTGGTTATAAGTACTTTTTTCACTATTCTTCAAATCAAGTAAAAATGGAGCTATATTAGCAGCATCAAATCGCAAATAATCACTATCGTCAATCGTCTCAAAACGACGCATCGGAGCAACTTTGCTGGTGTCGTGAAAATGGTAAATTTTCCACGAAGAAATAGCGTCATAAACATAGGACGCAACGTTGCGGCGTCCAGCAGCACCTCTTTTGTCCCTATCTCTAAGCAATTCAGGCGTTGTTTGTCCGCTTCCCATTTCCCACCACCCAGTGGTATAGAACCTTGCCTCATCATTGATGATGAATGTTTCATCTGCGGTGGGGGCAAGCTTAAAGCGGTAGCCGTTAAGGCCGAATCTTGTTTCTACTTCGATCTGTTCAGTTATTTTTGGGCCGTTAAAAAGAAAATCATCACTACCACCACCATCTGCGATATAGGCTTTCAAACTTGCGCTGGTAAGACCCGGCAGGGGCAATTCCATCATAGCACGTAGCATACGAAAAAAATCGATAAAGTTGCTTTTTCCCGCGCCGTTTCCGCCAATGAGAACGTTCAAATTTGTAAGCTCAAAATCTTCAAGCGTTCGAATCGACTTGAATCCTTTTATCGTAAGTTTATCTAATGCTTGTGTCATATTTATATGCTCTCCATGTTCCACATTTTTTTTGTGCAACTCCTCTTCATGACGCGGACTTTCCAAGTGTTTCCATCCTGCTGAAGATTCGACAGGTTATTCCTTCCTTTTTAGTTTCTTAAAATTATTAAGATCAATATACAACGACTTGTATAAGCGATTGCCGGAACAGCGCAGCTGTGTAAGCAATCCGTCTTAATGCAATGGTTGGACGAAGCCGCTACGCGGCAGGAAAAAAATCAAAAATAGTGTATAACTCCTATACTTGTCCAATTTCGGGCACTTTTAAAAAGGAGTATACACCATGAATCAAACAGAAGTAAATCGATTTAAGAAACTCTATCAACGTCACCTGAGATTACTCAAACTTCAGGGCAAAAGTCAGAAAACCATTGATGCATACTCTCGGGCTGTCCGCCGAATCAGTAAACATTTTGATTGCTGCCCCGATCAATTGACCCCTGAACAATTAGAAATCTATTTTGCCAGACTGGTTGAGACCTACTCATGGAGCACAGTCAAAATAGATCGAAATGGCCTGCAATTCTATTGGAGGTATGTGCTCAAACTTGATTGGCAATGGGTTAATATTATAAAGCCCCCAAAGATCCGGTAGTCCCTACAAAACAGTGCTGGTCAATAATTTTAGTAAGTTACATATCATGTCTTATGGCAGCATATAGAGAAAAATCAGGTGTTTACAAAGTAAAACAGGGCGGTATTCTCAAACCTGCACTGCTTTGTAGGGACTACCAAAGATCCATACAATACCTGATATTCTTACCCCTGTTGAAATAGAGCAACTCATTGGGGAAAACACGAAAACTGCGTTATCGTGTTTTTTTATTGACCACCTATTCAAAATTAGCAAAAAAGCAATTTTCTAACTCTATATTTCAATAACTTGGATATTAAACAGAAAACCGGATAACCTACTTAAAGGCTATCTCGCCAGACGTTTTGAGTATAGATTTCTTGCCAACTGCTTAACCCAAAAATCAGCCGGTTTATGCAGATTGCATTTGCATATCACAATTTCATCGCACTCCCAGCGCATTCTTAAGCTCGTCAATGGCTGTTTCTTTAAGAATAAAGACTAATTCGTCATCCTTATGAATCTCGACATCACCCTTGGGAATAAGGAAGTCTTTCTGGCGATAGATGGCAAAAAGCAAGGCATCTTTAGGGAAAGCAAGATCTACAATCTTTTTTCTGTGAAGGGTTTCAGTGGCTGAAAAATGGTAGAACCGCGCTTTTCTGGGCACCATATTAACGAGTTCCAACAGATTCAGCCCCCGCGTAAGGTAACTGGCCTGCACGCTGGCAGTTACTGACGGCGTGATGATATTGTCAAATCCCAGCTTTTTGCTGATCGGGATAAAGTCAGGCCTGCTTATCTTAATCAGGGTTTTGATATCGGCGAATGTTCTGGCCATTAATCCAATGATGATATTGTTTTGATCATTACCCGTTAGAGCTATTATGACGTCTGCTTCATCTACCTGGGCCTTCTTCAGTGTTTCCGGGTCTGAACCATCGCCATTTATTACTGTACAATCAAGTTCGTCTGCCAGCATCTCGGCTATATCCTTATCCTTTTCAATAAGGATTACCTCATCCTTCCATTTAATAAGGCGTTTTACCACCATAATACCTATGTTTCCGGCGCCAATAACAATTGCCCTCATTACATCCTCCGTTTCACCCAGGTGTGTGGATAGATAAGAATAAGAAAAGGAAATATTTCGAGCCGCCCCATCCACATATCAAAGAAAAGAATCATTTTCAAATGTTCGGAAAGATCTGGGCCGCAGATGCCCGTGGAAAGACCTACTGTTCCGGTAGCTGAAACCACCTCAAAAAGCGAATCCAGAAAATTATAACCGGCCGCTACAAAGAAGGTCACTGAGATCAATACTGTTAAGAAAAATAAAGTGATGGATACAATAGCTGCTTCAATATCTTCACGGCTTAAAGCAATATTATTGACCCGCAAATGCGTAATCACTTCTTTGGGCTGAAGAATACGGATAACCAGGATATGTAAAAGCTTTATAAATATAAGCAGCCGATAGATTTTTATCCCCCCGGCTGTTGAGCCGATAGAACCGCCTATAAACATGGAAAATATAGCTGAAAGCTTTGAAAGCGCCGGGGCTTGAGCAAAATCCATGGTAGAGAATCCGCTCGTAGATTGGGCTGACACGGTCTGAAAAAAGGATTTATAGATTGCTTCTTTCCACGAACAGGTTTCAATCATGCCCAGGAAAAAAATAAACATAAGAACTGCAATGCAAAGGATAAGGACGCGCCACTGTGTATCCTTGAATACGTTCAAATGGACTTTATTGAGCGGATGAAACATGTTTAGATTGGTGGCACCAATGACCATAAATAGAGAACAAAAGATTATGGCCGCAGACGAAAAGGCAGCAAAGCTTTGTTTTTCAGTACCAAATCCACCCGTAGATATGGTTGCCATTGCCTGACAGATCGCCTGAAATAAATCCATCCCACTCAAATAAAAAGCCAGCATACAGGCAGCCGTAATAATGGCGTAGGCCTGCCATAGTATCTTTGTTGCTTTGATGGCGCTGGGAGAAACTTTGGTTTCCCCTATGGATACTGTAAATAGCCGATAAGCCGTTGTCCCCGGCCCTATCAGTACTGAAATAGTCAATACTACAATGCTGAGGCCGCCGATCCACTGCACGAATGATCGAGTAAAGAGCGTGGTTCGTGACAAACTCTCTATGGGCAGAGTGCTGAGTCCGGTGGTTGTAGCAGCGGACATAGCTTCAAACAAGGCATCCAGGAAGGGAAGACCGTCAAACGTCCAGACCGTGGCCATTATTAAGGATAGAATAAAATAGATAAAACTGGCTAATACCAGTGCTTCTTTAATGTCCAGGTCAACTTCGGGAAGTTTTTTATCCCCGAAATAGCCAATGATAAATATAAAAGGGGTTACTATGATGTATATAACGGTTAGAGAGAATTCCTGATAGATAATGGAAACAGCTATCGGCGCCAGTTGCAGGACTGCAAGGATAATCAGTATCTTGCTCAGATACTTGGCCACTGCCTGGTACCTTATGGGTCTGATTAAAAAATCGCGCATTAATCACCAGGTTGTTGGGTTCGCGGTTCACAGTTCACAGTTTTCCAATGAACTATGCAATGAGTGAAGCATGGCAACTACTCAGGGGTTTAGGTAGAAGGCTGAAGGTAGAAGGTAGAAGGCTTTTAGGGAAAAGACTCCCATAAGCCAATATGTTATTAAAGCGGCCAGAAATTTTGTCCTAAACATAGAAAATAACGTTCAGAAATTATCTGTTTCCTTCAGCCTATAGCCTTCAGCCTAAACGCCTGAGTAGTTACTTTATGTTTTGATCAACCGTTAACTGTGAACTGTTAACCGTGAACCCGAGTAGTTGCAATATATCTTTCTTTTTCGCTGTAAATACAGCCGCAGTATTGCTGGCGATACAATTCAAGGCGTTTAGATTCTTCTATTCCTTCCTTCCAGCCGGAACGAAAATCCTGGTAGTAAAATGGAATGCCAACGGATTTTCCAATAGATTCTCCTATTGATTTTATTATATTATGCTTCTGGAATTTGCTGTACAAAAGAGTAGAGGAGAAACAATCAAACTTTCCATGTTTTGCTGTCAGAGCTGTTGACCTCAGCCGGTCGTGATAGCAGTATAAACAGCGATTTGATTCTCTGAAAACCGTGTTTTGAAGAAAACCTTCCAGATCATAGCCTTCCTGATAAATGACCTTTAGATTAATAATATTTGCATAATGTTCAAGGTTTTCCTGCCTTTTTAGACACTCAGTGTAAGGATGTATATTATGTCTGTAAAAAAAACCCATTACATTATAGCCATCGTTGCGTAGAGTTTTTACGGGGTATATTGAACATGGTGCGCAGCATATGTGCAGCAGAATTTTCAATTTCTTTCTCCAAAAATCGCAGTTCCAATGCGGACAAGGGTTGCTCCTTCCTTTATTGCGACTTCAAAATCACCTGTCATACCCATGGATAATTCCTGCATTTTGACATTTTTTATTGCTTCATTCCTGATTTTATCTCGCAGCTCCCTCAGAGTTGAAAAATATGGCATGGCTTTTTCAGGATTATTGAAAAAGGGCGGCATTGTCATAAGGCCTTTTATGGATAGATTTTCAAATAAACTAATCTCTTTTATCAGCTTTTGCGCATCCTCTTCATGAACACCTGATTTTGTTGATTCCATACTTATATTTACCTGGATCAGAATTTTTTGGATTTTGTTTATTTTTTTTGCCTGTTTATTTAATTCTTTAGCAAGTTTTAATGAATCTACAGTGTGAATCATATCAAAAAGTTTGACAGCGTATTTTGCTTTGTTACTCTGAAGGTGTCCTATAAAATGCCATGAAACAGGATAAGATGACAGCGCATTGATTTTATCTCCGGCTTCCTGAATATAATTTTCTCCAAGAATATCAGCGCCTGCTTTTATTGCTTCTCTGACCGTGTCTTTCGGCATGGTTTTACTCACAGCCACAAGGCGAACAGTATCAGGATCTCTGCCGCAATCAATGGCTGCCTTTTTGATACGTTCTTTAACATTACTTAGTCTTTTTTTAAGAGCTTCAGATTCCATGGTTTCTATTTATTAACCCTATTACACGTTCTTTTATAAAAAATTCTATGACTTCGCAAACAGGAAGACCTACTACATTTGTATAGGAGCCATTTATCCTTTTTACAAGAAAGGTGCCAAGTCCCTGAATGGCATATGCACCTGCTTTGTCAAAGGGCTCGTCCGTATTAATGTACCATTCTATTTCATCATCAGTCAGGTTCTTGAAAAGCACTTCAGTTATTATGGTTTCTGAAAAAAATCTATTCCTGGCTTTACAACATATTGAGTAACCTGTAAGAACTTGATGTATCTTCCCGCTGAGTTGCTTCAACATAGCACGGGCTTCGGTTTTTGAAGATGGTTTGCCAAGTATAATACTGTCTATCAGGACAACGGTATCAGCTCCGATAACCCAGCTTTCAGGATATTTTTTTGATATGTCATTTGCCTTTGCTTCAGCCAGAGTTTTTACATAAATTTCAGGTTGTGATATGGGAATAGCGTTTTCATCGATACTGCTGGGAATAACGGTGAAAGAAAGTCCTGCCTGCTTTAACAGATATTTTCGTCTAGGGGATTTGGAAGCAAGAATTATAAACTGATTATCTGACACCTTTTGCATGATGAATAATTATCAGATGCCATATGATTTGACAAGGGGTAAGGGCTCATATTCAGAAATTTACAAACTTATTAAACTGATAGACGTGAGCTTGAGGTATGTAAAGGGTAAAAAAGTATTGAGCGGGCTTTTTTTTATTCCTTCTTGCATTTTTTCTGGCTTTCAATTATTACACTAATCGCTGCTTATAAACAAAATAGACGCAAAGCCTGTGCCTGGGTGGCGGAATTGGTAGACGCAAGGGACTTAAAATCCCTCGGAGCTAAGTCTCTGTACGAGTTCGATTCTCGTCCCAGGCACCAAAAAAACAGGCGCTTATAAAAAACGATATAAGTGCCTTTTTTATTTCCGGTTTTTTCTTTTCGTGTATACCTTTTTAAACAAAACATATATTGGGGTGCAATACAAAAAAGTGACATAGAACAAAACGTGACCATTTCGGCGCCAAGAACTACCAATTGAATATCGAATGTCGAAGTGTGAATATTTTTTAAAATTATTTTGGATTATTCAATGTGCAAAATGAAATTATTAACTACCTTCCTTCGTAATTTGACATTCCCTGTTCGACATTTAATCAGTATGTTCAATGGCTAAAAATATTATCATCAATGATATAACTTTTTTGTATTGCACCCCTTACTATAAATACATGATTGCCACCATGCAAATTCAGGGGTGGTTACTGTTTTTTTGACACATGAACAGGCCGGGGGCGCTTTTTTCAGCCTGTCATATGCAGGGATTTCAGAGGGAGAGGCCCTTGGTCTGGCTAAAAAATTTGACTGGAAGAAAATAAAGAGCAAAGCGCAGTCATTAAGATAATGGACTTTCATTATTAGAGACATTTGAAAAAGGTTTCTATTAACCTCATAAGAGGATTGTAACATGAACTTTAAAAAGTGGTTTTGGGATAGTTCCCTTAAAGGAAAAAATCTTCATTATAAGCTCACTATAATATTCAGCCTTTTTTTTCTGTTCCCTGTACTGGGATTTCTTGTATTTGGAATCAAATATAACTTAATGAATGACCAATATATTTTGCTGTTTTTTCTGGGTGTTCTTGTTTTTTCATTGTTAGGATATACCATGCTAAGGAAGTTATTTGAAGATATAGTGGGTATATCCAAAGATATTTCTCAGAAAAACGCTGAACAATTTGGAGGAAATTTACAGACGGACACGGATGAAATACACAGCCTTGTCCAATCTTTTGGCGCAATCGAGGATCAATTCAGCAAAACTTTCCAGCAGCTTCAAAAAAAGTCTTCTGAAATGTCAGTACTAAAGGAGCTTTCCGAGCTTTGCTATGTTACATTTGATTCAACTGAAATTCTTTACATTACTCTGGAGCGTTCCTTGACATTAACTGATTCAGACGTTGGTTCAGTCATGATTACAGATCGTGATCGCAACTTGTTTATTGTTAAGGCAACCATTGGAGCAGGGGAATACGTCAAGATAGATGACAGGATAGATTTTAATACAAGCATCGCCAAGTATGCTGTAATCAATAAATCGCCTATTGTGGTAGAAGATATTGAAAAGGATACACGGTTCGGAAGGGCGAACCGTCCTCTATATTGCTCGAAATCCTTTGTTTGCATGCCGATCAAGACCAGCAAAGATGTTGTTGGAGTGCTTACCATTTCGCGTAGAAATGGTGATAAAATTTATTCACATGAGGAAGTGGATGTTCTAACACCTCTTTTGAGCAATGCTGCTTTCACATACGAGAACCTCCGTCTTTTAAAGGATAATGAAAAGGGAGAGCTCGTCCTGAAGACAGTTGAATCAAATGTAAC